>Ga0213824_1000087_pt1 | contig 78531 bp, 64 predicted proteins | sample MC6MC0906MG_FD_179892 | JGI IMG/M metagenome (GOLD analysis project Ga0213824, IMG submission 179892) | Enriched soil aggregate microbial communities from Iowa State University, Ames, United States - MC6-MC0906-MG | ecosystem: Environmental > Terrestrial > Soil > Unclassified | place: USA: Iowa...
TGGACGTGATGATGATGATGACCAGCGAGCTGGGCGAGGTGTACGAGCCGTTCGTCAAGGGCCGTGGCGCCAGCAGCACCATGCCGCAGAAGCGCAACCCGATTTCCTGCGAGCTGATGTACGCCGCCGCCAAGGGCGTGCGCCAGCAAGCTGGGCTGATGCTCGATGCGATGATCCAGGACTTCGAGCGCTCCACCGGCCCGTGGCAGGCCGAGTGGATCGCCATCCCCGAGGCGTTCGCCCTGACTGCCGCCTCGCTGGGCCAGGCGCGCTTCATGCTGGCCGGCCTGGAAGTGCGCACCGAGCGCATGCGCAAGAACCTCGACATGACCCAGGGCCTGATCGTCGCCGAGGCGGTGATGATGGGCCTGGCGCCGGCGCTGGGCCGCCAGGTGGCGCATGACGTGGTGTATGCCGCCTGCCGCATGGCCAACGACCAGGGCATCAGCCTGCTGGAAGCGTTGCAGGCCCAGGGGGAGGCCACCGCGCGCCTGGACCTGGCGACCCTGGAGCGCCTGTGCGACCCGACCCACTACCTGGGCCTGGCGCCACAGATGGTCGACCTGGCGCTGTCGCGCCCCGGTGCCGTCGCCCGCTGATGCTGCACGGGCCTGGCTGCGGCCAGGCCCCTCCGACTACAAGAACAATGAGAACACAATCATGTCTTGCGCCACCCCAAAACCGCTGTACAAGGACCTGACGTTCCAGGTCATCGCGGCGATGCTGCTAGGCATCGCCTTCGGTTTCCTCGCCCCTGAGCTCGCTGCCCAGTTCAAGATCCTCGGGGACATCTTTCTCAAGCTGATCAAGACCGCTGTGGCACCGCTGGTGTTCTTCACCGTGGTCCATGGCATCGCTTCGGCTGGCGACATCAAGCGTGTCGGCAAGGTCGGCTGGCGGGCGCTGGTGTATTTCGAGCTGTTGTCGACCCTGGCGCTGGCCATCGGCCTGCTGTGGGGCAACCTGATCGGCATCGGCTCAGGGATGCACGGAGCTCATGCCAGCAGCGCGGCCTCCGCCGCTGCCAGCGCCGCCGTTGCCAAGGGGCATGCACCGACCTCGACCATGGACTTCATCTACGCCATCTTCCCGGACAACTTCGTGGGTGCCTTCGCCGGCGGCCAATTGTTGCAGGTGCTGGTGATCGCAGTGCTGTTCGGGTTCGCGCTGCTGGCCCTCAAACATGAGCGCCGCGCGGTGATCGAAGACGGCCTGAACCGTGTTTCAGAATGCTTCTTCGAGTTCATCAACCTGATCATGAAGTTCGCCCCGCTGGGCGCGTTCGGTTCGGTGGCCTACGCCGTGGGCAGCAATGGCTCGGCGGTGCTGATGTCGCTGGCCAACCTGGTGCTGATGTTCTACCTGGCCGTGGCGTTCTTCCTGTTCGTGGTGTTGGGCGCGGTGTGCCGGTTGTCCGGTTTCAGCCTGTGGCGCTTCCTGACCTACATCAAGGACGAGATCTTCATCGTGCTGGGTACCGCCTCGTCGGAAAGCGCCTTGCCGCGCCTGCTGCAGAAGCTCGAGCGGTTTGGCTGCTCGAAGCAGAGCGTCGGCCTGGTGCTGCCCACCGGTTATGCCTTCAACCTTGATGGCACCTCGATCTACATGTCGATGTGCGTGCTGTTCATCGCCAACGCCTACGGTGTGCCACTGGGTTGGGAGCAGCAACTGGGCATCTTGGCGATCATGCTGGTGACCTCCAAAGGCGCGGCGGCAGTCTCCGGTGGCAGCTTCGTGGTGTTCGCCGCCACGGTGACCGCCATCGGCGTGTTGCCGGTGGAAGGCCTGGCATTGCTGTTTGGCGTGTACCGCTTCATGTCCATGGCCATTGCCACCTGCAACACCATCGGCAACAGCGTGGCGACCGTGGTGGTGGCCAAGTGGGCGGGCGAGTTCACCGAGCAGGCGGCACGCGAGGAGTACACGCGAGTGCTGGACCGTGCGCCGGGCGCAGCGCTGTAACAAATACCCTGTCGGGTGTATGTGATCGTACAACTGCATGCGCTATCATGACGGCTGTCTTTCTAGGTGAAATACAGGGCATGACAGAGCAGCAGGTACAGGCAAGGACCCGGCGCAAGCCGCGCAGTCTGGCCCAGGAACTGGTCACGGTGCTGACCGAACGCATCCGCAGCGGCCAGCTCAAGCGCGGCGACAAGCTGCCGACCGAATCGCAGATCATGGCCGAGGAGGGCGTCAGCCGCACCGTGGTGCGTGAGGCGATCTCGCGGCTGCAGGCCGCCGGGCAGGTCGAGACGCGCCATGGCATCGGCACATTCGTGCTGGATACGCCAGCCACGGGCGGTTTTCGCATCGACCCGGCCACCGTGGTCACGCTGCGTGAGGTGCTGGCGGTACTCGAATTGCGCATCGCCCTGGAGATCGAGTCGGCGGGCCTGGCTGCGCAGCGGCGCAGCGACGAGGAACTGGCCGGCATGCGCGCGGCGCTGGATGAACTGAACGAGGGCGCCGCCCATGCCACCGATGCGGTGTCGGCGGACTTCCAGTTCCACCTGCGCATCGCCCAGGCCAGTGGCAACCACTACTTCGCCGACATCATCAACCACCTCGGCACCAGCATCATCCCGCGCACCCGGCTCAATTCCGCGCGCCTGGCGCATGATGACCAGGCGCACTACATGAGCCGGTTGATGCATGAGCACGAGGCAATCTACGAAGCCATTGCCCGCGCTGACAGCGAAGGGGCGAAGATGGCCATGCGCATGCACCTGAGCAACAGCCGCGAACGCTTGCGCCAGGCGCATGCGGAGGCTGAGGCGCAAGGGGTTTGAGAGGCGAGGGCTGTTGGCCCCTGCCTTGAGATTTAGGGCGATGCGCAAATCGAGTGCCGCCGGCGCGGCGCTCGAGCTCAATGGCGCTACAAGGCTCACCTCTGGCAACTCGCGCTCACACCATAACCAATAAAAAGCCCCGCACATGCGGGGCTTTCTATTGCATCAGGGCATTCAGACCGCCCCGTCACTCCACTGCCCATTCACCAAGCGGCGCAGCCCCAGCGGGTTGCTGTCGCGCAGGGCCTCAGGCAGCAGCGCCTGCGGATAGTTCTGGTAGCACACCGGGCGCAGGAAGCGATCGATGGCCAGGGTACCGACCGATGTACCACGGGCATCGGAGGTGGCCGGGTACGGCCCGCCGTGGACCATGGCATCGCACACTTCCACGCCGGTCGGATAGCCGTTGACCAGGATGCGGCCAACCTTTTCTTCAAGCAGCGGCACCAGCCAGGCAAAGGCTTCGAAGTCTTCCGGCTCGCCGATCAACGTGGCCGTCAGCTGGCCACGCAGGCCGAGCAGGGCGGCGCGCAATTGCGCGGTGTCCTGGGCTTCAACGGCAACGGTGGTCGGGCCGAACACTTCCTCCTGCAGCAGCGGGTCGGCTTCCACCAGCAAGCGGGCATCGGCCTTGAACAGCTGGGCGCGCGCCTGGCTGCCTTCCTGAGGTTGGCCGGCCAGGTGCTCGATACCGGCGTGCGCCTGCAGGTGCTCCAAGCCGCCGACATAGCTGCGCAGGCCGCCGGCGTTGAGCAGGGTCTGGCCGGCTTGCTGGTCCAGGTGCTGGCCGAGGTCGGTGAGCAGCTGGTTGAATTGCGGCGATTGCAGGCCGATCACCAGGCCCGGGTTGGTGCAGAACTGCCCGGCGCCCAGGCACACGGAACCGGCCAGCTCGCGGGCGATGGCTTCGCCACGCTTGGCCAGCGCGCCCGGTAGGATGATCACCGGGTTGATGCTGGACATCTCGGCGAACACCGGGATCGGCTGCGCACGCTCGGCGGCCATGCGGCACAGGGCGTCACCGCCCTTCAGCGAGCCGGTGAAGCCGACGGCCTGGATGGCCGGGTGCTTGACCAGCCATTCACCGACACCACCGCCGAAGACCATGTTGAACACGCCCTTGGGCATGCCGGTGCGCTCGGCGGCGCGCACGATGGCAGCGCCGACCAGGTCGGCAGTGGCCATGTGGCCGCTGTGCGCTTTGAACACCACTGGGCAGCCGGCGGCGAACGCCGCAGCGGTGTCACCGCCGGCGGTGGAGAAGGCCAGCGGGAAGTTGCTGGCGCCGAACACGGCGACCGGGCCGACGCCAATACGCATCTGGCGCAGGTCTACGCGCGGCAGCGGCTGGCGATCTGGCAGGGCCAGGTCGATGCGTGCGCCCAGGTAGTCGCCACGGCGCAGCACTTGGGCGAACAGGCGCATCTGGCCGCTGGTGCGGCCACGCTCACCTTGGATGCGCCCGGCGGGCAGGGCGGTTTCACGGCAGACAATGGCGACGAAGGCGTCGTCCAGTTCGTCCAGTTCCGCGGCGATGGCGTCGAGGAACTCGGCACGCCGCGCCGGGGCCAGCTGGCGGAACTCGGCGAAGGCGGCGGCGGCAGCTTGGGCCGCCTGGTCCACTTCGGCCTCGGTGGCCTGGGCGAAGCTGTAGGGCAGGGCCTCGCCAGTGATGGCGTCCAGGCTCTGCAGGCGTTGCGCGCCAGCGGCGCTGCGCTGGCCGGCGATGAAGTTGTGGCCGAGGATCTCAGGCATGGGGTGCTCCTGTCGATGTAGGTAAAGGAAGAATGCAGGTGCGACGGGCGTGCTCGGACCCTGTGGGAGCGATACACCAGGATATCGTGCAGGGCCGCGCCATCAGGTAATAGGCGCCGGGTTGAACAGGGTGATGTCGTTGTGCAGGCGGTGCTGTTCGGCCCAGGTCTGCTTGCGGCCGCTGGCCACGTCCAGGTAGTAGTGGAACAGCTCCCAGCCCAGCTCTTCGATACTGGAACGGCCACTGGCGATGCGCCCGGCGTCGATGTCGATCAGGTCCGGCCAGCGCTGGGCCAGCTCGGTACGGGTGCAAACCTTGACCACCGGGGCCATGGCCAGGCCATACGGGGTGCCGCGGCCGGTGGTGAACACGTGCAGGTTCATGCCAGCCGCCAGTTGCAGGGTGCCGCAGACAAAGTCGCTGGCGGGCGTTGCGCAGAAGATCAGGCCTTTGCGCGCGACCCGCTCGCCAGGGCCGAGCACGCCCTGGATGGCGCCGCTGCCGGACTTGACGATCGAGCCGAGGGATTTCTCGACGATATTCGACAGGCCGCCTTTCTTGTTGCCCGGCGTGGTGTTGGCGCTGCGGTCGGCCGCCCCTTGCTGCAGGTAGCGGTCGTACCAGTCCATTTCGCGCACCAGGGCCTCGGCGACGTCCTGGTTTTCGGCGCGCGAGGTGAGCATGTAGATGGCGTCGCGCACTTCGGTCACTTCCGAGAACAGCACGGTGGCGCCGGCCCGTACCAGCAGGTCGGCGGCATAGCCCAGTGCTGGGTTGGCGGTGATGCCGGAGAACGCATCGCTGCCGCCGCACTGCATACCGAGGATCAACTCGCTGGCCGGTACGGTTTCGCGGCGGCGCTTGTCGAGCTTTTGCAGGCGGGTTTCGGCCAGGCCCATGATCTGCTCGATCATTTCGGTAAAGCCGAGGCTGGCGTCCTGCAGGCGATACAGCCACGGCTCGCTGAGGTCGACCGACGGGTCGTTGTCGTGCATGACCTGGCCGGCCTGCAGCTTCTCGCAGCCCAGGCTGATGACCAGCGCTTCGCCGCCCAGGTTGGGGTTGCGCGCAAGGTTGCGCACGGTGCGGATCGGGATATAGGCATCGCGGGCGTTGATCGCCACGCCGCAGCCGTAGCTGTGGGTGAGGGCGACCACGTCGTCGACGTTGGGGTATTGCGGCAGCAACTCGGCGCGGATGCGCTTGACCGCGTGTTCCAGCACGCCGGTCACGCACTGCACGGTGGTGGTGATGCCGAGGATGTTGCGGGTACCGACAGTGCCGTCGGCGTTGCGGTAGCCTTCGAAGGTGAAGCCCTCGAGCGGTGGCAGGGGGGCTGGGACAGCATCGCAGCGCGGCAGGCTGTCCAGCTCCGGTGCCGACGGCATGGCCAGTTGGCTTTCCTGTACCCAACTGCCCTGGCGCAGGTCCTCCAGGGCGTAACCGATGATCTGACCGTAGCGGCGCACGGGCTCGCCTTTGGCGATCAGCACGGTGGCCACCTTGTGGCTTTGCGGTACGGCCTCGACCAAAGTCAGGCCGTCGGGGAAGCGGGCACCTTCGCCCAGGCCGCCATCGTTGACCACCACCACGACGTTATCGTCGTCGTGCAGGCGGACGTAGCGGGGCGAGTCGGAGTGTTCGATCAACTGCATGTTCAGGCCCTACTTTTAGGTTCTCAGGCTTTTGTACATCCGCCCGCTCCGGCATGCCGGCGCGGGCGTGTCCACTCAGTGACGCGAGCTGGCCAGTTCGCCATTGGCGCCGGGCTCAGCCTGTGGCTTGGGGGCGTCTTCGCGCAGCTCGATACGCTTGATCGGGCCGACGATCACCAGGTAGCTGAACACCGCCACCAGGGCATTGGCACCCACATACACCAGGGCCCACTTGAACGAGCCGGTGGCGCTGATGATGTAGCCGATGACAATCGGGGTGGTGATCGAGGCAATGTTGCCGAAGGTATTGAACAGGCCACCGGACAGCCCGGCGATCTGCTTGGGCGAAGTATCGGCGACCACGGCCCAGCCCAGTGCACCAATGCCTTTGCCGAAGAAGGCCAGGGTCATGAAGCCGACCACCATCCATTCGGCGTCTACATAGTTGCAGAAGACCATGGTGGTCGACAGCAACAGGCCGCAGACGATCGGCAGCTTGCGCGAGAAGGTCAGCGAATTGCCACGGCGCAGCAGCCAGTCCGACAGTACGCCGCCCAGCACACCGCCAATGAAACCGCAGATGGCCGGCAGCGAGGCGATGAAGCCTGCCTTGAGGATGGTCATGCCGCGTTCCTGCACCAGGTACACCGGGAACCAGGTCAGGAAGAAGTAGGTGATGGCGTTGATGCAGTACTGGCCCAGGTACACGCCCAGCAGCATGCGGCTGGTCAGCAACTGTTTGATGTAGCCCCATTTCGGGCCGTCATTGCTGCGCTTCTGGTCCATGTCCACCAAGCCGCCGTTCTGCTCGATGTACTCAAGCTCCTGCGGGCTGATGCGCGGGTGTTGGCGCGGGTTGTAGATGGTCCTCAGCCACACTGCGGAGAACACGATACCCAGTGCACCCATCACCACGAACACGTGCTCCCAGCCGAAGCTGAACACGATCCAGCCCATGATCGGGGCGAACAGGGCCGTGGCGAAGTACTGCGCCGAGTTGAAGATCGCCGACGCCGTGCCGCGTTCCGCGGTAGGGAACCAGGCCGCGACGATACGGGCGTTGCCCGGGAACGACGGGGCTTCGGCAAAACCGACCAGAAAGCGCAGGGTGAACAACGTCACCACTGCCCAGGCGACCGGCAGGCCACCGACAAAACCCTGCAGCAGGGTGAACAGCGACCAGGTGAAGATGCTGAAGGCATAGACATTCTTGGAGCCGAAGCGGTCCAGCAGCCAGCCACCAGGGATCTGGCCAGCAACGTAAGCCCATCCAAAGGCGGAGAAGATATAACCGAGGGTTACGGCGTCAATGCCGAGGTCTTTCTGCAGGCTGGAGCCTGCGATGGCGATGGTGGCGCGGTCGGCATAGTTGATCGTGGTCACCAGGAACAGCATGAACAGGATCAGGTAGCGCACATGCGTCTTTTTAGTCGCTTGCATGCTGGTAATACTCCCACTAGTTATTTTTGTGCGGGCTCACGAGTTGTAGCCGGAGTGGGGGCTTCCCACTCCGGTTGCGGCAAGGGCAGGCCGCAGGGTGCGCTTATTGCGGACCCATCTTGTCCATCAGGGCTGCGAGCATTTCGTATTCTTCAGCGGTCAGGTCGGTCAGCGGGGTGCGCACCGGGCCTGCGTCGTAACCGGCGATCTTGGCGCCTGCCTTGACGATGCTCACGGCGTAACCGGCCTTGCGGTTGCGGATGTCCAGGTACGGCAGGAAGAAGTCGTCGATCAGCTTGCCAACGGTGGCGTGATCTTCACGGGCGATGGCGTGGTAGAAGTCCATCGCGGTCTTCGGCACGAAGTTGAACACCGCCGACGAATACACCGGCACACCCAGGGCCTTGTAGGCCGCAGCATACACCTCGGCGGTCGGCAGGCCACCCAGGTAGCTGAAACGGTCACCCAGGCGGCGACGGATCGACACCATCAGCTCGATATCACCCAGGCCGTCCTTGTAGCCGATCAGGTTCGGGCAGCGTTCGGCGAGTTTTTCCAGCAGGTCCGCGTTCAGGCGGCAGACGTTGCGGTTGTACACCACCACACCGATGTTCACCGATTTGCACACGGCTTCGACGTGGGCAGCAACACCATCCTGGCTGGCTTCGGTCAGGTAGTGCGGCAGCAGCAGCAGGCCCTTGGCACCCAGGCGCTCGGCTTCTTGCGCGTATTCGATGGCCTGGCGGGTGGAGCCGCCGACGCCGGCGAGGATTGGTACCGACTTGGCGCAGGTGTCGACCGCGGTCTTGATCACCTGGCTGTACTCGCTGGCGGCCAGGGAGAAGAACTCACCGGTGCCGCCGGCGGCGAACAGGGCGCTGGCGCCGTACGGGGCCAGCCATTCCAGGCGTTTGATGTAGCCCGCCTGGTTGAAGTCGCCCTGGGCATTGAAGTCGGTGACCGGGAAAGACAGCAGGCCGTGGGAGAGGATGGATTTCAGTTCTTGTGGATTCATTGTTGTTGGCATCCTGTGGCGCTTGGGTGAAGGGTGATGTGCTGCGATGGAGGTAAGTTATCGTACAACTTGTACGATGACTAGTCCCTCTGCGCAGATTTTTTCAGCGTCGCCAAGAAATAGGCAGGATGTCGCCCGATAAAAGGCCATCACCGATGACCAGACGGTTGAAACCGAATCCGCAGCGCTGGCTACGGCAATCAGTCATCATATCTCTTGAGGGGAGGGAAAAAACGATCGCGGAGACAGGCACAAGCCCGCCGCCCGCTTCCACGGGAAGTGTTCTGGGACCAGCAGAGGGTGACCGGGGAAGCGGGGGCGACCTTGCGCCGCCCCGCGATCAAAACTAACGAAGCTGAGTGTCAGGCGGCCTGTTGGCGCTTGATCTGGGACTTGCGCACCTGGGCGCGGCAGGCATCGCCGAAGGCCTGGAAGATCTTGATCGAGTCAGGGTTCTTCGCCGCTTGCCACTCCGGGTGCCACTGAACGGCGAACAGGAACGGCGAGATGCTTGGGCCGTGGATCGCTTCGACCAGGCCGTCTTCGGCGTGGGCTATCGGCTCGATGCCGGCACCCAGGTTGCGCAGGCCCTGGCCATGCAGCGAGTTGACGCGGATCTCGTCGGTGCCGAGGGTGTCGCGCAGCCAACTGCCCGGTTTGATCTTCACGCCATGCACCTGGGCGTACTGCACCTCGACCGGGTCTTCCGGGTTTTCCCGGTGGTCGTTGAAGCCTGGCTCTGCGTAGACCTTCTGGTAGATATCGCCGCCCAGGGCCACGTTGATTTCCTGCATGCCACGGCAGATACCAAAGATCGGCAGGCCGCGCTTGAGCGCAGCTTTTACCAGCGGGATATCGAACAGGTCGCGGTTGACGTCCTGGCCTTTACCTGGGGTCTGGTTTTCCTGGCCATACAGGCTTGGCTCAATGTTGCTGCCGGCGCCGGTCAGGTACACGCCGTCGGCCATGTCCAGATAGGTCTCGAGGTCGTCGATGCCACAGCAGGTGGGCACCAGGACCGGGACGCAATCGGCGAAATCGACCAGCGGGGTGATGTATTTGTGGGTCATGACCTGGTAGTCATGGCCTTTGCGCTCTTGGCTGCCCATGGTCATCAGGACGACGGGTTTGCGCAGGGAAGGTTGCTTGTTGCCAATGTTGCTGTTGGACATATGTCACCTTATGACAGGTTCGACCTGTCGTTGTTGTGCAGGTGCACGGCCCGGGGCCTGATGTGCTACCTGAAGCCCCGAGCACTGCCGGCTCGTCAGAGGCGACGATTCCGGTCGGGGCTTGTAGATAGCTTGCCAGAGCCGTTCGATATGTCAAACGACTGACAGGGGTGTGGGAGGGCGTAAGGCGCCGAAATTCGGGGGGTGAAACCCTTGCGAGCCTCAGGCGGCAAGGGTTTGGCAGCGGCGGAGGTCAATAATATTTAACGATGCAGTTGGGTCATTGCAGCGGTGCAATGAAGTGGGGCTTTCTTCAATGCAGGATCTGCGACAGGAAGGCCGTGGCCCGCACCGTGCGTGGCTGGTTGAAGAACACCTGCGGCGGGCTGTCTTCGATAATCTGCCCGCCCTCAAGAAACAGCACCCGCTCTGCCACCTGCCGGGCAAAACCCATTTCATGGGTGACGCAAAGCATGGTCATGCCGGTGCCGGCCAGTTGGACCAGCACATCCAGTACTTCGGCGACCATTTCCGGGTCGAGTGCCGAGGTCGGCTCGTCGAACAGCATGATGCGCGGCTTCATGCACAGTGCGCGGGCGATTGCCACGCGTTGCTGCTGGCCACCGGACAACTGGTTGGGGTATTTGTGCGCCTGGCTTTCTATGCCCACCTTGCTCAGGTACATCCGCGCGCGCTCCTCGGCGTCCTTGCGCGACAGCCCGCGCACGGTGGTGGGGGCCAGCAGGCAGTTGTCGAGCACGCTCATGTGCGCGAACAGGTTGAAGTGCTGGAACACCATGCCGATCTCGCTGCGCACCTGGGCTGCTTGCCGGGTGGTGGCTGCCAGGTCGGTGCCCGCTACGTGGACGCTGCCTTGTTCGGCGACTTCCAGGCGGTTGATGCAGCGGATCAGGGTGGATTTGCCCGAGCCGGACGGGCCGCACAGCACGATGCGTTCACCTTCGCGCACCTGCAGGTCGATGTCGCGCAGCACATGGAAGGCGCCATAGTGCTTGTTCAGGCCCTTGATGCGGATCAGCACCGGGCGCGTGTCGGTTTCAAGGGCAAGGCTGGCAACGCTCAAAGGGGCGGTCATGTTCTTGTTCTCCCGCGTGGTTTCAGTCGAAACGTGCCGCGCTGTAAGGCGCAGGGTCGGTGAAGGGGTGCTCGCCGGTGAGCAGTTCGGCCACCAGCCGGCCGCTGACCGGGCCAAGGGTCAGGCCGTGGTGCGCGTGGCCGAAGTTGAACCACAGGCCTTTGTGCCGCGGCGCCGGGCCGATCACCGGGCGCATGTCCGGCAGGCACGGGCGGCGGCCCAGCCACGGTTTGTCGTCCAGGCGCTCGCCCAGCGCCGGGAACAGCTTGCGCGCCAGCGCTTCGCAGCGTTTGAGCTGGATGTCATTGCCCGGCGCGCCGCTGGCGGCGAACTCGATGCCGGTGGTCAAGCGCACGCCGCGCGCCATCGGCGCCAGCACGTAGCCGCCCTGGGTATCGCAGATCGAATGCTGTAATTGGGCGCCGTTGCGGGTGCCGTAATGCATGTGGTAACCGCGCTTGATACCCAGCGGGATCTGATAGCCCAGGCGCTCATACAGCTCGGCCGACTGCGGGCCCAGGCAGGCCACCACCTCGTCGGCGGTGATCGGCCCACGTTGGCTGTCGACCCGCCATTGGCTGCCGACCTGGCGCAGGCTGCGCGCATCGCCATGCAGGAACTGCCCGCCACGCTGGACGAACAGCGCGGCATAGCCACGGGTGAGGGCGCCGGGGTCTTTCACGGTTTTCGGGTCCAGCCAGTGGATGCCGCCGACCACGGCGCTGTCGAGCTGGTGTTCGCGGGCCTGCAGCTGCCCGCGCTCAAGAATTTCGTACTGCAGGCCATAACGGGCCAGGCCTTTGAGCTCGGCCTTGGCCTGCTGGAACAGCGCAGGGTCGCGGTACACCTCGATCCAGCCCTTGGCCTGCACCAGCCCTTCAAGGCCGGCGGCGGCGATCAGCGGGTCATGCTCCTCGACGCAGCGTTGCACCAACGGCAGCATGTCGGCGGCAGCACCGGCCAATCGCCCGGGCGCCGATTGCCGCCAGTAGCGCAGCAGCCAGGGCGCGGCCTTGGGCAGGTGCATAAGGCTGTAGCGCACGTCGGGTTGGCGGTTCAGGCCATAGCGCAGCAGCGCGCCGAATTGCCGGGGGAAGGCATAGGGGATAACGCTGGAGCGCTCGATCAGCCCGGCATTGCCATGGCTGGTGCCGCTGCCGGGGGCGTCGCGGTCGATCAGGGTCACCTGGCGCCCGCGAGCCTGCAGGTGCAGCGCGGTACTGACGCCGACGATACCGGCGCCAAGGACAAGGGTCTGGCAATGCATGAATGTATCCTTCGGTCAGTTCAAGTGGCGGCCCAGGCGGGCTTCCAGGTGTTTCAGCAGGCGCCGTACCAGCTCGACGATCACCAGGTACAGCACGGCGGCCCACAAGTAGATCTGGAAGTCGAAGCTGCGCGAAAAGGCCAGTTTGGTCACCCCCATCAGATCGTAGATCGTCACCAGCGAGGCGATGGCGCTGGCCTTGATCATCAGGATCAGTTCGTTGCCCAGGGGGCCGATGGCCACCAGCAAGGATTGCGGCAAGATCACTTTGAAGAAGGTGGTCGAGCGTTTCAGGTTCAGCGCCCGTGCGGCTTCGTGCTGCCCCGGCGCAACCGCCATCAGGCTGCCGCGGAAGATTTCGGCTTGGTAGGCAGCGGTGTTCAGGGTGAAGGCCAGCAAAGTGCACAACCAGGCTTCGCGGAAGAACCACCAGAGGCCGACGTCTTGCCAGAAGCCTTTGAGCGAACCCAGGCCGTAATACAGCAGAAACAACTGCGCCAGCAGGGGCGAGCCGCGGAAGAAGTAGACGTAGCCGGCGGCCAGGCGTTGCAGCACCCGGTGGCGTGACATCCGCGCCAGCGCCAGCGCCAGCCCAAGTACAGCGCCAAGGCTGAAGGAAATCGCCACCAGCTTGGCAGTTACCAGCAGACCGTCGACAAAACGCGGCCCGTAACGCTCCAGCAGGTCGGGGTCGAGCACCAGGGCCAGCAGTTGTTCGGCACTCATGCGCGTGCTCCTTGCAGATGGCGGTTGCTACGCCGTTCTATGTAGGCAAACACCTGCCCCGACAGCGCCGAGAACAGCAGGTAGCCCAGGCAGGCCACGCCATAGAAGAACATCGGCTCTTTGGTCACGCTGACGGCGAGGTTGGTCTGGCGCATCAGGTCGACCAACGAGATGGTCGATACCAACGAGGTGTCCTTGAGCAGTGATAGCCAGTTGTTGGAAAGCCCTGGCAGTGCAATGCGCGTCAGCTGTGGCAGCACCACCTTGAAGAATGCTGTGCGCTTGCCCAGGCCCAGTGCCGAGCAGGCTTCCAGCTGGCCTTTGGGCAAGGTCTTGAAGGCGGCGAGCCAGATCTCGCTTGAAAACGCGGCGAATACCAGGCTGAAGGCGATCATCGCGGCGAGGAAAGTGTTGATCAGGAACTCGCCCTGATAGCCCATTGCGGCCAGCAGCTTCTGGGCGGCGATCTGGCAGCCGTAATAAATGATCAGCAGGGTCAGCAGCTCGGGCAAGCCACGGAACACGGTGGAAAAGCAGGTCGCCCAGGCGCGCGGCAGGCGTTTGCGTGAGCGCGCCGCCAGGGCTACCGCCAAGCCCAGCGGCAGGCCGATGGGCAGGCAGGCGAGGGCCAGCGACACGGTGACCAGCGCGCCGGCCACGAGCGCCTGGCCCCAGCCGCCACTGGCGAAGGACAGCAAGGACAATTGATCGAGCATGACATATCCCTTGTATTGGCTGGCCCGGCCTCAATCGCCGGCTTGCCGGCGATAGGGGCCGAAAGTCAGTTATAAATGTCGAAGTCGAAGTACTTACTGGCGATTTTCTGGTAGGTGCCGTTGGCGACGATCGCCGTCAACGCGGCATTCAAGCGCTGGCGCAGCGCCTCATCGTCCTTGCGCACGGCAATGGCGGCATCGGCTTTGGTCCCGGCCACGTCGCCGAGCACCTTGCAGCAGTCCTGGCCGTTCTTGTTCATCCACTCGTGCAGCGGGAATTTATCGGCGATCACCCCGTCCAGGCGGCCAGCGGCGAGGTCGGCGTTGGCTTCGTCCATGGTCGGGTACAACTTCACGTCGGCGCCGGCCTTGGCATACACGTCCTCGGCATAGATGGCCTGGGTGGAGGACGACTGGGCGCCCACGGTGTAGCCGTCGAACGTGTTCTGGGCGTCGCTGATCTTGCTGTCCTTGGCCACGGCGACGGTCAGCGGGGTGCGGTAGTAGTGGTCGGTGAAGGCGATTTTCTTGCGCCGCTCCTCGGTGTCGATCATCGAGGCCACGACGGCATCGTACTTGCGCGCCATCAACGCGGGGATGATGCCTTCCCAATCCTGGGCGACCAGGGTGCACTCGACTTTCATCTGTTCGCACAGGGCGTGGGTGATGTCGATGTCGAAGCCATGCAGTTTGTTATCGGCATCTACATAGTTGAAGGGCGGGTAGGCGCCCTCGGTGGCGAAGCGCAGGGTTTCGGCACTGGCGGCTCCCGCCAGCAGCAGGGCACACGCACCCACCATAGCCATGGTCTTGTTCATCTCGCACCTCTTGCACTCTTGCTATTGTTGTTTGCCCGCCGTGTAGCCGACGAACTCGTTATGTAGAGCGGCAGTCGCTTCCAAGCGTTTTTCAACATCAGGCCCGAGCTTCTTGCAGACCTCGTTGACCATCAGGTGCACCCACGACAGCATCGCCGAGGTGGATTCCCAGAACAGATTGAACTCGGTGGGGATGCGGAACACTTCGTCGGCATTGGCATCGCCCCAGTCGCAGAACGTGTCGGTCACCAGCGTGACCGGGATGCCGGCCTGGCGTGCCTTCTGGCACAGCAGCAGGGCATGGCGGGAATAACGGCGTGCCTCGAACACCACCAGGGCGCTGTCTTCCGGGCGCCCCAGCAGGACCTCGCCGAAGTGCCCGGCGCTGCCATCGACCCCCTGCACGCCATCGCGCAGGTAATGCAGCAGGTGGGCCATGCATTGGGCGACGCCGCGCTCGGTCTGAAAACCTGCGATGAATACCCGGGGCCTGTCTGCCAGGCGCTGGGCAGCCTGGTGCCAGGCATTGCTGCGGCTGTATTCATGCACCCGCACCAGCGCGGCGATCTCCAGCTCCAGGCTGCCCGCGCGGCGGCTGTCGTCGTGCTGCTGGCGGTATTCTTGCAGACGGTCGCCCACCAGCCACGGGCCATCGCCCAGGTCGCTCTGCAGGTCTTGCTTGAGCGCCTTGAGATGGGCATAACCGAGGGATCGGCAGAAACGCCCGACGCTGGATTCGCTGACACCCAGCTTGTCGGCAATGCTGGCCGAGGTCTGGAACGGCAGTTCGTGAAGGTTGGCGAGCATGTAGCTGGCGATCTTGTGGCCCGAAGCCGTGGCACCTTGCAGGCTGTTTTCCAGGCGTTGCTTGATCGGTTGGCTCATGCCACTGCTCCAGGTGAGGCGTGAAATAGAAAATGAATGTTTTCTGTCACTGCGTCAATATTTGACAGATAGCTGTCACATGCAGGACAGTTTTTGTCGCTGCCAATGCTGTTGCCATTCCAATTCCAAGAAAGGAGCTTCAGATGTCTGCACCCTCCACCCACCCCATCGTGCGCGTGCCTCTTGCCGAACTGCAGGGCCTGCTGCATGGGATCTTCCAGCGTCATGGCTGCAGCGAGGCGGTGGCCGGCGTGCTTGCCCACAATTGCGCCAGTGCCCAGCGTGATGGTGCCCACAGCCACGGCGTGTTTCGTATTCCCGGGTATGTCTCAACCCTGGCCAGCGGCTGGGTCAATGGCCAGGCCACGCCGCAGGTGACCGATGTGGCGTCGGGTTATGTCAGGGTCGACGCGGGCGGTGGCTTTGCCCAGCCGGCGTTGGCAGCGGCACGTGCGCTGCTGGTCGAAAAGGCCCGTAGCGCAGGCATCGCTGTGCTGGCGATCCACAACTCACACCATTTCGCCGCGCTGTGGCCAGATGTCGAGCCGTTCGCCGATGAAGGCCTGGTGGCGTTGAGCGTGGTCAACAGCATGACTTGCGTGGTGCCGCACGGTGCGCGCAAGCCCTTGTTCGGCACCAACCCGATCGCCTTCGCCGCGCCGTGTGCGGGGCATGACCCGATTGTCTTCGACATGGCCACCAGCGCCATGGCCCATGGCGACGTGCAGATCGCCGCGCGTGCCGGCCAGCCATTGCCCAAAGGCATGGGCGTGGATGCCGGCGGCCAGCCGACCACCGACCCCCAGGCGATTCTTGAAGGTGGCGCCCTGCTGCCGTTTGGCGGGCACAAGGGTTCGGCGCTGTCGATGATGGTCGAATTGCTAGCGGCGGCGTTAACCGGTGGGCATTTCTCCTGGGAGTTCGATTGGTCGGGCCACCCGGGGGCGAAGACGCCGTGGACCGGGCAGCTGATCATCGTCATCGACCCGAGCAAGGCCGAAGGCGATCGCTTTGCCCAGCGCAGCCGCGAGCTGGTCGAGCAGATGCAGGGCGTGGGGTTGACGCGGATGCCGGGCGAGCGCCGTTATCGGGAGCGGGAAGTCGCCGAACGCGAAGGGGTGGCCCTGACCGAGCAGGAGCTGCAGGGGCTCAAGGCGCTGCTGGGCTGATCGGCCGTGCATTCATGCATAGACGACCTTGCACATTAGGTGATGTTCCTAGCCGCCGACTCCGGGTATCCTCAGGTCAGCCTTTCCGAACTGTCCTGATCCAAGGAGCTGCACGCTGTGTTCAAACATGTCGATGCCTATGCCGGCGACCCGATTCTCTCGTTGATGGAAACCTTCAAGGCCGACCCGCGCGCCGACAAGGTCAACCTGAGTATCGGCCTGTACTACGATGAGGCTGGCGTGGTGCCGCAGCTGGCGGCCGTGGATGCGGTGGAAAAACGCATTGCCGGCGTTGATCACGAAGCCTCGCTGTACCTGCCGATGGAAGGCCTGGCCAGCTACCGCCAGGCTATCCAGGCGCTGCTGTTCGGTGCCGACCACCCGGCCGTGACCGGCAAGCGCGTGGCCACCGTGCAGACCGTAGGCGGCTCCGGCGCGCTCAAGGTCGGTGCCGACTTCCTCAAGCGCTACTTCCCGCAGTCCGAAGTCTGGGTCAGCAACCCGACCTGGGACAACCACCGTGCGATCTTCGAAGGGGCCGGGTTCAAGGTGAACACCTACCCGTACTTCGACCAGACCACCCGTGGCGTCGACTTCGACGGCATGTTGGCCGCCCTGCAGGCCCTGCCGGCCAACAGCGTGGTGCTGCTGCACCCGTGCTGCCACAACCCGACCGGCGCCGACCTGACCCAGAACCAGTGGCAGCAGGTGGTGGAAGCGGTCAAGGCGCGCCAGTTGATCCCGTTCCTCGACATCGCCTACCAGGGCTTCGCCGAAGGGCTGGTGGAAGACGCCTACGCCATCCGCGAAATGGCCCGTGCCGGCGTACCATGCCTGGTCAGCAACTCGTTCTCGAAAATCTTCTCGCTGTATGGCGAGCGGGTAGGGGGCCTGTCGGTGGTCTGCGACGACGAAGCCACCACCCAAAGCGTGTTGGGCCAGCTCAAGGCCACCGTGCGCCGCAACTACTCCAGCCCGCCCAACTTTGGCTCCCAGCTGGTGGCCGGCGTGCTCGGCGATGCTGCCCTGAATGCCCAGTGGGAAGCTGAAGTGGAAGTGATGCGCAAGCGTATCCTCGACATGCGTCAGGCGTTGGTCGATGCACTGGCCGTGTTGCTGCCAGGCCAGGACTTCCAGTTCTTCCTGCGCCAACGTGGCATGTTCAGCTACACCGGTTTCAGCGTCGAGCAGGTCCGCCGCCTGCGTGACGAGTTCGGTGTCTACCTGATCGACAGCGGCCGCGTGTGCATGTCCGGCCTGCGCCCGGCCAACCTGCAACGGGTTGCCGAAGCGTTCGCCGCCGTTCAGAAGTAATACCGCCTGGGGCCGCCCTGCGGCCCCCTTGGTTACACCTTGTTGTCATGACAAGTGCAACCGTCCCTCGGACGGGGCTTCGCAACCGCCCACTTTCAGTGCACAATCGCGCCCCTCTTTTTGGTTGGGTTGCGCGAAGCGTCTGTTTCGCCATTCCCAGCCCTGTTGCAGTCTTGCGAGTGGAGCTACACCCGGAATGAATGAGCAGGCCCCAAGCGTCGAACGGCGCTATGAAGAATCGACCCCGGCAGCCCTGGGCAGCTGGGCACGTCACGACACCACCTGGATGCTGGGCCTGTTTGGCACCGCCATCGGTGCAGGTACCTTGTTCCTGCCGATCAACGCCGGCCTCGGCGGCTTCTGGCCATTGCTGATCCTCGCCGCACTGGCGTTTCCGATGACCTACTTCGCCCACCGTGGCCTGACCCGCTTCGTCCTGTCCGGCCGCAGCGGCGGCGACATCACCGAAGTGGTCGAAGAGCATTTCGGCATCAAGGCCGGCGCACTCATTACCGTGCTCTACTTCTTCGCCATCTTCCCGATCCTGCTTATCTATAGCGTGGCGCTGACCAACACGGTTACCAGCTTCATGGAGCACCAACTGCACATGGTGCCGCCGCCGCGGGCGCTGCTGTCGTTCGTGCTGATCCTCGGCCTGCTGGCCATCGTCCGTTGCGGTGAGCAGGCCACGGTCAAGGTCATGAGCCTGCTGGTCTACCCGTTCATCGTCGCCCTGGCGATGCTGGGCCTGTACCTGGTCCCGCACTGGACCGGCGGTATCCTCGACAGCGCCACCCAGCTGCCGACGGGCTCGGCATTCCTGCACACCGTGTGGCTGGCGATCCCGGTGATGGTCTTCTCGTTCAACCATTCGCCGATAATCTCGGCCTTTGCCGTTGACCAGAAGCGCCGTTACGGCGAGCACGCCGACGAGCGCAGCGGCCAGATCCTGGCCCGCGCCCACCTGCTGATGGTGGCGATGGTGCTGTTCTTCGTATTCAGCTGCGTGCTCACGCTCGACAGCGCGCAACTGGCCGAAGCCAAGGCGCAGAACCTGTCGATCTTGTCGTACCTGGCTAACCACTTCAGCAACCCGACCATCGCCTTTGCCGCGCCGCTGATCGCCTTCATCGCCATCGCCAAGTCGTTCCTGGGCCACTACATCGGTGCCAGCGAAGGGCTCAAGGGCATCATCGCCAAGACCGGCGCACGCCCGGGTGCCAAGGCGCTGGACCGTATGGTTGCCGCGCTGATGCTGGTGGTGTGCTGGATCGTCGCCACCCTCAACCCGAGCATCCTTGGCATGATCGAATCGCTCGGCGGCCCGATCATCGCCGTGCTGCTGTTCCTGATGCCGATGTACGCCATCCGCCGTGTGCCATCGATGCGCAAGTACAGCGGTGCGCTGTCCAACGTGTTCGTGGTGGTGGTGGGCCTGGTCGCGCTGACTTCCGTGGTGTACGGCCTGCTGGCCTGATTCACAGCTTGCTGTAGGAAGTGTCCGGGTCGCTTGTCGCCACCCGGACATTTTTTTGTCCACAGGAATTGTCCGGCAATAGAACAATTTCATCATCCCCCATAGGCACCCGCCCGCCTTCATGCTTAACTCAGGGTCCTTTTCAAACCCCGCATAAGGATTTCGTCCATGGCTCAAGTGACTCTCAAAGGCAACCCGGTTCAGGTCAAAGGCGAGCTGCCGAAAGCCGGTGCCCAGGCGCCTGCCTTCTCCCTGGTCGCTGGTAACCTGGCTGATACTTCGCTGAAAGACTTCGCCGGCAAGCGCAAGGTGCTGAACATCTTCCCGAGCGTCGACACCCCAACCTGCGCCACCTCCGTGCGCAAGTTCAACGCCCAGGCCAACGAAGTGGCCAACACCGTGGTGCTGTGCATCTCTGCCGACCTGCCATTCGCCCAGGCACGCTTCTGCGGCGCCGAAGGCCTGGAGAACGTGCAGAACCTGTCGACCCTGCGTGGTCGCGAGTTCCTCGAGAGCTACGGCGTTGCCATCGCCGACGGCCCGCTGGCCGGCCTGGCTGCCCGCGCCGTGGTGGTGCTGGACGAGAACGACAAGGTGCTGCACAGCGAGCTGGTTGGCGAAATCGCTGACGAGCCGAACTATGACGCGGCGCTGGCGGTACTGAAGTAAGGATTGCGTGGGGGCAGGGCAGGTTTTTGTTGCCTGTTCCGACCCTATCGCGGGCAAGCCCGCGATAGGGTGGTGCTGACAGCGGAACTCTCCACCCCTCAACCTCTCCAAGCAACACCCTGTAACGGCCCGGAACGCTTTCCGGGCCGTTTTCATTTAAAGTTCAGCCTCTTGGCTACGTCAGGCAAAGGTAAACCTCTGGTAAAGGGCCTTTGCTAAAACGATGCCAGTGCTTATCGTTCACCCTCCCCAAGCCGTCATTCCGAACAAGGTTCGTTCAACCCATGCAAGCTTCTGTCTCCCGATCCCCCCGTCGCTGGCTCGTTGGCCTGCTGATCCTGCTGCTGGTGGCCCTGCTGGCCTGGTGGCTGTGGCCCGCTGCAACGCCTGCCCACAAAGAGGCTGGCGGGGGGCGCCCAGGCAAAGGCATGGGCATGGGTATGGGGCGCCCAGGCTTCGGCGGTTCGACCGAGGCGGTGCCGGTGCGTGTCGAACCGGTGCGGGTAGGTGACTTCCCGCTCTACTACAAGGCGTTGGGCACGGTCACCGCGACCAACACGGTCAACGTGCGTAGCCGGGTGGCCGGTGAGCTGGTGAAAATCCACTTCAAGGAAGGCCAGCAGGTCAAGGCCGGCGATTTGCTCGCCGAGATCGACCCACGTTCCTATCGCATCGCCCTGCAACAGGCCGAAGGTACGCTGTCGCAGAACCAGGCGCAGCTAAAAAACGCCCAGGTAGACCTGGCACGCTATAAAGGGCTGTACGCCGAAGACAGCATCGCCAAGCAGACCCTCGACACCTCCGAAGCCCAGGTGGCGCAGTTCCAGGGGCTGGTGAAAACCAACCAGGCCCAAGTCGCCGATGCCCGCCTGAACCTCGACTTCACCCAGATCCGCGCACCGATCAATGGCCGCGTGGGCCTGCGCCAGCTGGACCTGGGCAACCTGGTGGCGGCCAACGACACCACCGCACTCGTGGTCATCACCCAGACCGAGCCAATCAGCGTCGCCTTCACCCTGCCGGAAACCGAGCTGAGCACCGTGCTCGAGCGCTACCGCAGCGGCGCCAGCCTGCCGGTCGAGGCCTGGGACCGCAGCGACAGCAAACTCCAGTCCACGGGCGTGCTGGGGAGCATCGACAACCAGATCGACACCACCACCGGCACCCTGAAGTTCAAGGGCCGCTTCGAGAACAAGGACCTGGCCCTGTTCCCCAACCAGTTCGTCAACGTGCGCCTGCTGGCCGATACGCTCAAGCAGGTGGTGATGGCCCCGGCAGCGGCCATCCAGTTCGGTAACGACGGCACCTTCGCCTATGTGGTCAATGCCGAAAACACCGTCAATGTGCGCAAGCTCAAGGTGGGCGCCAGCGACGGTGAGAACAGCGTGATCCTCGAAGGCCTGAAGGCGGGTGACCGGCTGGTCCTCGAAGGCACCGACCGCCTGCGCGAAGGCACCAAGGTGGAAGTGGTCGAAGACAGCTCGCAAGTGCCGACCACCCCCGGGCAGCACCTGCAGGGCCAGGACGCCAAAGGCTCGGCGCAGTCCGGTGAAGCGGCAGGCAAGGCGGGCGCATGAACCTGTCGCGCCTGTTCATCCTCCGCCCGGTCGCCACCACGCTGAGCATGCTGGCCATCGTCCTGGCCGGCCTGATCGCCTACAAGTTGCTTCCGGTGTCGGCCTTGCCGCAGGTCGATTACCCGACCATCCGTGTCATGACCCTGTACCCGGGCGCGAGCCCGCAGGTAATGACCAGCGCCGTGACCGCGCCGCTGGAACGCCAGTTCGGCCAGATGCCGGGCCTGACCCAGATGGCATCGACCAGCTCCGGCGGCGCCTCGGTGCTGACCCTGCGCTTCAGCCTGGACATGAACATGGACGTTGCCGAGCAACAGGTGCAGGCGGCCATCAACGCTGCCAGCAACCTGCTGCCCAGCGACCTGCCGGCGCCGCCGGTGTACAACAAGGTCAACCCGGCCGACACGCCGGTGCTGACCCTGGCCATTTCCAGCAAGACCATGCCGCTGCCCAAGCTCAACGACCTGGTCGACACCCGCGTGGCGCAGAAGCTCGCGCAGATCAGCGGCGTGGGCATGGTCAGCATCGCCGGCGGCCAGCGCCAGGCCGTGCGCATCAAGGTCAATGTCGATGCATTGGCCGCCAACGGCCTCAACCTGGATGACGTGCGCACCCTCATCGGCGCCTCCAACGTCAACCAGCCCAAGGGCAACTTCGACGGCCCGACCCGGGTGTCGATGCTCGATGCCAACGACCAGCTGCGCTCCCCCGAGGAGTACGCCAACCTGATCCTGGCCTATAACAACGGTGCGCCGCTGCGCCTGAAGGACGTCGCCGAAATCGTCGACGGCGCCGAAAACGAACGCCTGGCGGCCTGGGCCAACCAGAATCAGGCGGTATTGCTGAACATCCAGCGCCAGCCAGGCGCCAACGTCATCGAAGTGGTCGACAGCATCAAGCAGCTGCTGCCGTCGATCACCGACAACCTGCCTGCTGGCCTGGACGTGTCGGTGCTGACCGACCGCACCCAGACCATCCGCGCCGCGGTCAAGGACGTGCAGCACGAGCTGCTGATCGCCATCGTCCTGGTGGTGATGGTCACTTTCGTCTTCCTGCGCCGGTTCAGTGCCACCATCATTCCGTCAATTGCCGTGCCGCTGTCGCTGATCGGCACCTTCGGCGTGATGTACCTGGCGGGTTTCTCGATCAACAACCTCACGTTGATGGCCCTGACCATCGCCACCGGTTTTGTGGTCGACGACGCCATCGTCATGTTGGAGAACATTTCGCGGCACATCGAAGAGGGTGAAACCCCGATGCAGGCTGCGCTCAAGGGCGCCCGGCAGATCGGCTTCACCCTGATCTCGCTGACGTTCTCGCTGATCGCCGTACTGATCCCGCTGCTGTTCATGGCCGATGTGGTCGGCCGCCTGTTCCGCGAGTTCGCCATCACCCTGGCGGTGGCGATCCTGATTTCCCTGGTGGTCTCGCTGACCCTGACGCCGATGATGTGCGCGCGGTTGCTCAAGCGTGAACCCAAAGAGGAGGAGCAAGGGCGCTTCTACCGGGCCAGCGGCGCCTGGATCGACTGGCTGATCGAACACTACGGCCGTGGTCTGCAGTGGGTGTTGCGGCACCAGCCGCTGACCTTGCTGGTGGCCGTGGCTAGCCTGGGCTTGACCGTGGTGCTGTACATGGCGGTGCCCAAGGGCTTCTTCCCGGTGCAGGACACGGGGGTGATCCAAGGTATTTCCGAGGCACCGCAATCGACCTCGTTCGCTGCCATGAGCGAACGCCAGCAGGCCCTGAGCAAGGTGATCCTGCAGGACCCGGCGGTGCAGAGCCTGTCGTCCTACATTGGGGTGGACGGTGACAACGCCACGCTCAACAGCGGCCGCCTGCTGATCAACCTGAAGTCCCACGGCGAGCGCGACGTGACCGCCGGGGAAGTGATCAGCCGCCTGCAACCACAGCTCGACAAACTGGTCGGTATCCGCCTGTTCATGCAGCCGGTGCAAGACCTCAGCATCGAGGACCGGGTCAGCCGCACGCAGTACCAGTTCAGCCTGTCGTCGCCCGACGCCGACCTGCTCGCGCAGTGGAGCGGCAAGCTGGTCAACGCCCTGCAGCAGCGCCAGGAGCTGCAGGATGTGGCCAGCGACCTGCAGGACAAGGGCCTGCAGGTGTACCTGGTGATCGACCGCGACATGGCCAGCCGCCTGGGAATCAACGTTTCGCAGATCACCAACGCCCTGTACGACGCTTTCGGCCAGCGGCAGATTTCGACCATCTACACCCAGGCCAGCCAGTACCGCGTGGTGCTGCAGTCGCGCGATGCCGCGACCATCGGCCCGCAGGCGCTGGAGTCGATCCACGTCAAGGCCAGCGATGGTGGGCAGGTACGCTTGTCGGCATTGGCGCGCATCGAGCAGCGCCAGGCGCAGCTGGCCATTTCGCACATCGGCCAGTTCCCGGCGGTGATGATGTCGTTCAACCTGGCCCACGGCGCGTCCCTGGGCGAAGCGGTCAAGGTCATCGAGCAGGTGCAGCAGGAAATCGGCATGCCGATCGGCGTGCAGACCAAGTTCCAGGGCGCTGCCGAGGCCTTCCAGGCGTCGCTGTCGAGCACCTTGCTGCTGATCCTCGCCGCCGTGGTGACCATGTACATCGTGCTCGGCGTGCTGTACGAAAGCTACATCCACCCAGTGACCATCCTCTCGACCCTGCCGTCGGCAGCGGTCGGCGCCTTGCTGGCGTTGCTCATCAGCGGCAACGACCTGGGCATGATCGCTATCATCGGCATCATCCTGCTGATCGGTATCGTCAAGAAGAACGCGATCATGATGATCGACTTCGCCCTCGAGGCCGAGCGCCACCAGGGCATGAGCCCGCACGATGCGATCTACCAGGCCGCGCTGCTGCGCTTCCGGCCGATCCTGATGACCACCCTGGCGGCATTGTTTGGCGCCGTACCGCTGATGCTCGCCACGGGTTCCGGCGCAGAACTGCGCCAGCCGCTGGGCCTGGTGATGGTCGGCGGCCTGCTGGTAAGCCAGGTACTGACGCTGTTCACCACCCCGGTCATCTACCTGTACTTCGACCGCCTGGCACGCCGCTGGCGCCCAGCCACTGACGCGAAGCAGGCCGAGGCATGAACCTGTCCGGCCCATTCATTCGCAGGCCCGTGGCGACCATGCTGCTGAGCCTGGCGATCATGTTGCTCGGTGGTGTGAGCTTCGGCTTGCTGCCGGTGGCGCCTTTGCCGCAGATGGACTTCCCGGTAATCGTGGTGCAGGCCAACCTGGCAGGTGCCAGCCCCGAGGTGATGGCCTCCACGGTGGCCACGCCGCTGGAGCGCAAGCTCGGCAGCATCGCCGGCGTCACGACCCTGACCAGTAGCTCCAACCAGGGCTCGACGCGGGTCATCATCGGTTTCGAGCAAGGCCGCGACATCGACGGCGCCGCGCGTGAGGTGCAGGCGGCCATCAACGCCACCCGCAACCTGTTGCCCAGCGGTATGCGCAGCATGCCCACCTACAAGAAGATCAACCCGGCGCAAGCACCGATCATGGTGCTGTCGCTGACCTCGGACGTGCTGCAGAAGGGCCAGCTGTACGACCTGGCCGACACCATCCTGTCGCAGAGCCTGGCCCAGGTCAGCGGCGTAGGGGAGGTGCAGATCGGTGGCAGTTCGCTGCCGGCAGTGCGCATTGCCGTCGAGCCGCAACTGCTCAACCAGTACAACCTGTCGCTGGACGAGGTGCGCACCGCAGTGGCCAATGCCAACCAGCGCCGGCCCATGGGCTTTGTCGAGGACAGCGAGCGCAACTGGCAGGTGCGCGCCAACGACCAGCTGGAAAAAGCCAAGGACTACGCGCCGATCGTGATCCGCCAGCAGAATGGCACGATCCTGCGTTTGTCCGACGTGGCGACCATCACCGACAGCGTCGAGAACCGCTACAACAGCGGCTTCTTCAACGACCAGAGTGCAGTGCTGCTGGTGGTCAACCGCCAGACTGGCGCCAATATCATCGAAACCGTCGACCAGATCCACGCGCAACTTCCGGCGCTGCAGTCGCTGCTGCCTGCCAGCGTCCAGCTGAACGTGGCCATGGACCGCTCGCCGGTGATCAAGGCCACTCTGAAAGAGGCCGAGCACACTCTGCTGATCGCCGTGGTGCTGGTAATCCTGGTGGTCTACCTGTTCCTCGGCAGCTTCCGCGCCTCCTTGATCCCGAGCCTGGCGGTGCCGGTATCGCTGGTTGGCACCTTCGCGGTGATGTACCTGTGCGGCTTCTCGCTGAACAACCTGTCGCTGATGGCGCTGATCCTTGCCACCGGCCTGGTGGTGGACGATGCCATCGTGGTGCTGGAGAACATCTCGCGGCACATCGAGGACGGCCAGCCGCCGATGCGCGCGGCGTTTCTCGGCGCCAAGGAGGTTGGCTTCACCTTGCTGTCGATGAACGTCTCGCTGGTGGCGGTGTTCGTCTCGATCCTGTTCATGGGCGGCATCGTGCGCAACCTGTTCCAGGAGTTCTCGATCACCCTGGCGGCGGCGATCATCGTGTCGCTGGTAGTGTCCCTGACCTTGACGCCGATGCTGTGTGCCCGCTGGCTCAAGCCACACCGAGCCGAACCGTCGCGCCTGCAGCGCTGGAGCGACAAGGTGCACAAACGCATGGTCGATGGCTACGACCGCAGCCTGGGCTGGGCCCTGCGCCACAAGCGCCTGACGCTGCTCAGTCTGCTGGCGACCATCGGTATCAACATCGCCCTGTACGTGGTGGTGCCGAAAACGCTGATCCCGCAGCAGGACACCGGCCAGTTGATGGGCTTCATTCGCGGCGACGACGGCCTGTCGTTCAGCGTGATGCAGCCGAAGATGGAGATCTACCGCCGCGCCTTGCTGGCCGACCCGGCGGTGCAGAGCGTTGCCGGCTTCATCGGCGGCAACAGCGGCACCAACAACGCCATGGTGCTGGTGCGCCTGAAACCGATCAGCGAGCGCAAGATCGACGCGCAGAAGGTCATCGAGCGCTTGCGCAAGGAAATGCCCAAGGTCCCCGGCGGGCGGTTGTTCCTGATGGCCGACCAGGACCTGCAGCTTGGCGGTGGCGGCCGTGACCAGACCTCGTCGCAGTACCTGTACACCCTGCAGAGCGGCGACCTGGCCGCCTTGCGCCAGTGGTTCCCCAAGGTGGTCGCGGCGCTGCGTGCACTGCCCGAGCTGACCGCCATCGACGCCCGCGACGGCTCCGGCACCCAGCAGGTCACCCTGGTGGTCGACCGTGACCAGGCCAAGCGCCTGGGCATCGACATGAGCATGGTCACCACGGTGCTGAACAATGCCTACAGTCAGCGGCAGATCTCGACCATCTACGACAGCCTCAATCAGTACCAGGTGGTGCTGGAGATCAACCCCAAGTACGCCTGGGACCCGAGCACCCTGGAACAGGTGCAGGTGATCACCAGTGACGGTGCACGTGTGCCGCTGTCGACCATCGCCCACTACGAAAACAGCCTGGCCAACGACCGGGTCAGCCACGAGGGCCAGTTCGCCTCCGAAGACATCGCCTTCGACGTCGCCGAAGGCTACAGCCCGGATCAGGCCATGGTGGCGGTGGAGCGGGCGGTGGCCAGGCTCGGCCTGCCCGAGGACGTGATCGCCAAGCTTGGCGGCACTGCCGACGCCTTCGCCAAGACCCAGCAAGGCCAGCCGTTCATGATCCTTGGCGCATTGGTGCTGGTGTACCTGGTGCTGGGCATTCTTTACGAAAGCTACATCCACCCGCTGACCATTCTCTCGACCTTGCCTTCGGCAGGGGTCGGTGCCTTGCTGGCGCTTTACGTGACGGGCGGGGAGTTCAGCCTGATCTCGCTGCTGGGCCTGTTCCTGCTGATCGGGGTGGTGAAGAAGAACGCCATCCTGATGATCGACCTGGCCCTGCAACTGGAACGCCACCAGGGCCTGACGCCGGAGGAATCGATCCGCCGCGCCTGCCTGCTGCGCCTGCGGCCGATCCTGATGACCACGCTGGCGGCCATGCTGGGTGCCTTGCCGCTGTTGCTGAGCCGCGCGGAGGGCGCGGAAATGCGCCAGCCGCTGGGCCTGACCATCATTGGCGGCCTGGTGTTCAGCCAGGTGCTGACCCTATATACGACGCCGGTGGTGTACCTGTACCTGGACCGCCTGCGCCACCGATTCAACCATTGGCGCGGCGTGCGCACCGATGCCGCTCTGGAAACTCCGCTATGAACTTTGCCCAGACTCCACTCCACCATGCCCTGCAGCTGCTGACCCGCGGGCGTGGTTCGCGCCTGGTCGGCGCCGGGCTGTGCGCGGTGCTGCTCAGCGCCTGTACCCTGAGCCCCGACTATCACCGCCCTGAACTGAGCACACCTGCGCAGTTCAAGCAGGCCGAAGGCTGGACCCAGGCCAAGCCGTCCGATGCCATCGCCCGAGGCGCCTGGTGGGAGGTTTACGGCGATGCGGGCCTCAACGCGCTGGTCGAAGAGCTCAACCGTAGCAACCAGACCGTTGCGCAATCGGCAGCCCAGTACCGCCAGGCTCAGGCGCTGGTGCGCAGCAGCCGCGCCTCGCTGTTCCCAAGCCTGGACCTGACCACCGGGAAGAACCGCTCGGCGCAAGGCACCGGCAGTTCCAGCTCAAGTTTGTCCAACAACAGCAGCGGCATCCGCAACACCTACAACGCGCAACTCGGCGTGAGCTGGGAAATCGACCTGTGGGGCAAGCTGCGCGAGACCATGAACGCCAACGAGGCCAGTGCCGAAGCCAGCTTCGCCGACCTCGCCGCGATCCGCCTCAGCCAGCAGTCCGAGCTGGTGCAGAACTACCTGCAACTGCGCGTCATCGACGAGCAGAAACGCCTGCTGGAAGCCACTGTCGCAACGTATGAACGTTCGTTGCGCATGACTGAAAACCAATACCGCGCCGGCGTCTCGGGCCCTGACGCAGTGGCCCAGGCGCGCACCCAGCTCAAGAGCACCCAGGCCGACCTGATCGACCTGATCTGGCAACGCGCGCAGTTCGAGAACGCCATCGCGGTGTTGCTGGGCAAGGCGCCTGCAGCGTTTGCCCTCGCCGACAGCAAGACTATCCCGGCCTTGCCGCAGATTCCGGTCAGCCTGCCGTCGCAGCTGCTTGAGCGGCGCCCGGACATCGCTTCGGCCGAGCGCAACGTGATGGCGGCCAATGCCAACATCGGCGTAGCCCGCGCGGCGTATTTCCCGGACTTGAGCCTGAGTATGAGCGGTGGCTATTCCAGCAGTACGTTCAACAACTGGATACAGCTGCCCAACCGCTACTGGTCGGTGGGCCCGCAACTGGCGTTGACCCTGTTCGATGCCGGCAAGCGCAGCGCGGAAGTGGACCGTACCGTCGCGGTGTATGACCAGACCGTGGCGCAGTACCGCCAGACCGTGCTCGACGGTTTCAAGGAAGTCGAGAACTACCTGGTGCAGCTCAAGGTGTATGCCGACGAAGCGGTCGTGCGCCAGGAAGCGCTGGATGCCGCGCGCGAATCGCTGCGCCTGACCGAGAACCAGTACCGCGCCGGGTTGATCGGCTACCTGGATGTGGTGAACGTGCAGGCCACGGCGCTCAGCAACGAGCGCAGTGCCCTGAACCTGCTGCAGGGGCGCCTGGTGGCCAGCGTGCAGCTGATTGCCGCACTGGGTGGTGGTTGGGATGCCGAGCAGGCGTTTGCCGAACAGGAGTGATTGGACCTGCATCGAACCTGGTGGACCGGGCTTGCCGGTTTTCCAGGGCCACGTAAGTCTTTGATTACCAGGCACGATCGTGCAGACGAACCGATAAGTGGCTATTTGATGTCACTTGTCGCAGGAAGCGCTCTAGCTCGGGCTTTAAGCTGTATTTTGATTATTTTTGGATCCATTCCCATTCGCAAAAACCCCGTGCGTTTCGCCAAAGCTTGAGTACAATCGTCAGTTTTTTCGGGCCCCTCTGTCCCGTTGCTGGAACTCCCCATGCTGACCGGTAGTTACTCCTCTTCGCTGGTGTTGATTTCGCTGTGCGTGGCCATCCTCGCGTCCTACACCGCGCTCGACCTGACCGGTCGCATCGCCACGGCCAAAGGCCAGGCCGTGTACCTGTGGATGGGCGGGGGAGCGTTGGCGATGGGCATCGGCGTCTGGTCGATGCACTTCATTGGCATGCTCGCCTTCAGCCTGCCGATCGACCTCGGCTACGACATTGGCCTGACGGCTTTGTCGCTACTGATCGCCGTGCTGTCGTCGGGTTTCGCCCTGTGGTTGGTGAGCCAGCCGCGCCTGCCCTTGCTGCAGTTGGCGTTTGGCGCGCTGATCATGGGGGCGGGCATCAGTTGCATGCATTACACCGGTATGGCGGCGCTGCGCATGTTGCCCGGGATCGACTACGACCCGACGCTGTTCGGCGCCTCGCTGGCCATAGCGGTGGGGGCTTCGGCGGCGGCGCTGTGGATCGCCTTCCGCCTGCGCAGGCATACCCCGTATGTGCGACAGATCCGTGGCCTGGCGGCTGTGCTGATGGGGGTTGCCATCGTCGGCATGCACTACACCGGGATGGCGGCGGCGAACTTCCCGGCGGGGAGTTTCTGCGGTGCTCTGGCCGGTGGATTGCAGGGCGAAGGGCTGGTCTATCTGGTATTGATCACCACCTTGGCGGTACTCGCGGTGGCCTTGCTGACCTCGGTGCTGGATGCGCGCCTGGAGGCGCGTACCGCCGAGCTTGCCCGTTCGCTGACCCTGGCCAACCAGGAACTGACCCAACTGGCGCTGCACGACACGCTGACCGGTCTGCCCAACCGTACACTGCTGTCTGACCGTATCGAGCAGGCGATTGGCAAGGTGGCGGAGCAGGGCGGGTGTTTCGCGCTGATGTTCATCGACCTGGACGGTTTCAAACCCGTCAACGATGCGTTCGGTCACCATGTGGGCGACCTGCTGCTCAAGGCGGTGGCTGCGCGCCTGCGTGGCCACCTGCACAGCCAGGACACCCTGGCGCGGATCGGTGGCGATGAGTTCGTGCTGCTGGTGGAACTGCAGGAGCCGACAGACGCCATGGACGTGGCGGTCAAGCAGGTCAATCTGGTGTCGCGGCCGTTCCGCGTGGCCGAGCACGACCTGCAATTGACGGCGAGCCTGGGCATTGTCCTGTACCCGGGCAACGGCCAGGACCAGCTTGAGCTGCTGCGCAACGCCGATGCGGCCATGTACCACGCCAAGAGCGCCGGCAAGAACGGCTACAGCTTCTTCGACGTGTCGATGAACAGCAATGCCCGCCAGCAATTGCAACTGTTGCAAGACCTGCGCCTGGCCCTGGAGCAGCGCCAGTTCTGCCTGCACTACCAACCCAAGTTCGATGCCCAGGCGTGCCAGCCGATCGGCGCCGAGGCCCTGCTGCGTTGGCAGCACCCGCAGCACGGGTTGTTGCTGCCGGACCGCTTCATCGGCCTGGCAGAGAAAACCGGCCTGATCATCCCGATCGGCGAGTGGGTGCTGGACGAAGCGTGCCGGCAGATGCGCCAGTGGCTTGACCAGGGGCGCACGGGCTGGCGCATGGCGGTGAACCTGTCAGCCATCCAGTTCTGCCATGCCGGCCTGGTCGACAGCGTCGCCCGGGCCTTGCGCGACAATGGCCTGCCGGCCAACTGCCTGACCCTGGAAATCACCGAAACCACCGCGATGCATGATGCCGATGCCAGCCTGACGGTGCTGCAGCGCTTGTCCGACATGGGCGTGGACTTGTCGATCGACGACTTTGGTACCGGCTATTCGAGCCTGATGTACCTCAAACGCCTACCCGCCAACGAGCTGAAGATCGACCGCGGCTTCGTGCGCGACCTGGAGCAGGACAGCGATGACGCGGCCATCGTTTCGGCCATTGTCGCGCTGGGCCAGGCGCTTGGCCTGCGCATCGTTGCTGAGGGCGTGGAGACGGGCGGGCAGCAGGATTTCCTGACGCGTCTGGGCTGTGATTCGTTGCAGGGTTATCTATTGGGCCAGCCGGTGCCGGCCGAGCAGTTCATGGGCAACTTGCAGGCATTGCAGCAGAGCCCGGAAGCGGTCGCCTAGCCCGCGTCTCGCAAGCCGAAGACCGGTACGAAAGCCTCCATCTCGGCCTCAACAGCCTCGATGATGCGTTCGACATCGGCCGCCGCCATGATGGCGGTGCAGGGGATGCCGGCAATTGCCAGCAAGGTTTCGCCCGTGGCTCGGTCGAACAGCCGCGCAATCATGCTGCGTGGCGCATCCATGCTGGCCTCGAAGCCGAGCGGGTGAAAATGCCAGCGCATCACCTGGCAGGCGTTGGGGAACGTCATCTTGTTCATGCCAGCCTCCTTGTCCTTGCCTGGACGCGGTGATCGAGGGGCCGTGAGCACGGCTGCCGGGAACCTAAAGATAGCACCGGCCACGCCGCTGTTCTGCGTAAAGCGCGATAAAAGAATCCATGCATGAACCCGGTCACAAAGAGGCCATGCTCACCGTCTGGCGGCAAATGGCCAGGCAAACGTTTTCGCTCCCTGAGAGCAGCAGAAGCCCGCGTGGGTTCTGCTATTTTTAACCCCAATCGGCGCACGACGTTTTCGGACGAGCGGTGCGAGCTGGGCAGACAGGGAGACAGTCATGCGCTATTCCACGCTCACTCAACGCATCGCCGGCGAAGCCGCTGCTGCCTGGGATATCCATTATCAAGCCCAGACGCTGCGCCGCGAAGGGCGTGAAATTTTCCTGTTGTCGGTCGGTGACCCCGATTTCGATACGCCGCCTGCCGTCGTCGAGGCTGCAGTCAGCAGCCTGCGCCGCGGCGACACGCATTACAGCGATGTGCGTGGCAACCTGGCCCTGCGCCAGGCCATCGCCCGGCGCAGCGGTGCGCAGGTCAGCGTAGAGCAGGTGATGGTGCTCGCCGGCGCCCAGTGCGCGCTGTATGCCGTTTGCCAATGCCTGTTTGAAGCGGGCGACGAGGTGATCGTTGCGCAGCCCATGTACGTCACCTACCACGGCGTGATTGGCGCCTGTGGGGCGCAGCCGGTGCAGGTGCCGGTCAGCCCCGAGCAGGGCTTTCGCCTCGACCCGCAGGCCGTGGCGCAGGCCATCACCTCACGTACCCGTGGGCTGCTGCTCAACACACCGCACAACCCGACCGGTGCGGCGATCTCCCCACAGGACATGGCGCAACTGGCACAGCTTTGCCTTGAACATGACCTGTGGTTGATCTGTGACCAGGTCTACAGTGGCTTGCTCTACGAGGGTGAACCGGCAAACCCGGCCAGCCTGCCGGGGATGAGCGAGCGTTGCGTGATCATCGACAGCGTGTCCAAGTCGCATGCCATGAGTGGCTGGCGCGTGGGCTGGGTGGTCGGCCCTCCGGCACTGATTGCGCACCTGGCCAACCTGGCCATGGCCATGTTGTTTGGTTTGCCCGAGTTCGTCATGCAGGGCGCCCGGGTGGCGCTGGAGCAGGACCTGGTTGCCGTGCGGACGATGCGCGAGGCCTACCGGCAACGGCGCGATTGTGTGTGCGCTGCCCTGGCCGATTGCCCTGGGGTACGCGCCCATCGCCCGGCTGGCGGCATGTTCGTGATGCTGGATATCCGCGCCACCGGGCTCAGCGCCCAGGCCTTCGCCCAGCGGCTGCTGATGGAGGAGGGCGTAGCGCTGCTGCCAGGGGATGCCTTTGGGCCCAGCGCAGCGGGGCATGTACGCATGGCGTTGGTGCTTGCAGGCGAACAACTGGAAGAGGTGTGCCGGCGCATCGGCGCCTGCGCGCGGCGCGTGCTAGCCGAGCAGGCCGGCGGCAATGTTGATGGTGAAGCCGAGGATTGCCGTGTTGAACACGAAGCCTACCAGTGAGTGGGCCAATACCACCCGGCGCATGCCGCGCCCGCCCACGCCGATGTCAGAGGTTTGCACGGCGACGCTGATGGTGTACGAAAAGTAGTGGAAGTCCCAATAATCCGGGTTGCGCTCCCCATCGGCAAAGCGCAGCGCCGGTTCGTGACGGTCGCCGGTGTAGAACAGCCGGGCATAGTGCAGGCTGAAGATGCAACCGATCAGCAGCCACGAGCCCGCCACGGTCAAACCGGTGTAGAGGTAGTGCAGGGCCAGGGCAGTGCCTTGCAGGCCGCGGCTGGACACCAGTTGCAGTGTAACGGCAGCGAGGCTGGCGATGGCCGCGATGCACACGGTGAACAGCACCAGGCCGGCGTTTTCATCCTCGACACGGGCCACGGTGCGCACTTGCTCGGGGGTAGCCCGGCAGGTCAGCCACAGCACCAGCAGCAAGTACAGCCAGACCCCGAGGTTCCAGCCGGCGAGGATACGCTGGACGGTGTCGGCGGCAGGCATGAACCAGGCACTGGCAAAACCGACCAAGGCCGCGAAGCTCAGACGGGGGTGGCTGCGGGTCAAGCGGTGAAGGGCCATGGGGCCTCAGCGGCAGTGAGTCATGGCTACCACGATAGCCTATGGGATACCATTTCAGCTCATGCTCGTGCCGAAGCCCCTGAAATTCAAGGTAATGGCACGGGCCGCTTTACGCCGGGTGGCCTGCCCGCCAGGCATCGCTACAGGATTCACGTTTTGTCCGACCTCTCGCAAAACCCGTTGTTGCAGTACCTTGCCCGGCTGGCACCGTCCAGCCAGCAGACCATGCGCTATATCCTCCAGGACGCCGCCGACCGGCTGGGTTTCGTCGACTGCAACCTTGCCGAGGTGCCCTGGCACAGGCTCGAGCCTGGCCATGTGATCGGCCTGGTGGCGGCATTGCGCACCGATGGCTACGCGCCCAACAGTTCGTCGTTGTACGTCAACGCCATACGCGGGGTGATGAACGAAGCCTGGCGCCAGGGCCTGATCGACCACGAGCAGTTGCTGCGTATCCGCGAGGTCAAGCCGGCGACCGGCAGCCGCCTGCCACCCGGACGCAACCTGCGTCGCAGCCTGATTCGCGAATTGATGGACGTATGCGCCGCCGACCCCCGCCCGCAGGGTGTGCGTGATGCGGCGATCATTGCGCTGCTGTACGGCACCGGCATGCGCAAGTCGGAGTCGGTGGACATCGACCTTGACCAGGTGGACTTCGAAGCCCGTAGCCTGCAGGTGTTGGGCAAGGGCAACCGGCAACTGATCAAGTATGCCCCGGTGTGGGCGTTCGAAAAGCTTCAGGCGTGGCTTGAATTGCGCCGCCAGGACTTGCCCGAAGGGGCGTCGGACGACCCGTTCCTGTTCAACCGCATCCGCCGCGGCAACCACATTACCCGCGCGCGCATCACCAAGCACGCGATCTACTACATCGCCCGCCAGCGGGGGGCGCAGGTTGGGGTGAAGATCATGCCGCATGATTTTCGCCGGGCATTCATCACCCGGGTGATCGAAGAGCACGACCTGTCGATTGCACAGAAGCTGGCGCACCATGCCAACATCCAGACCACGGCCAGCTATGATCGGCGCGATGACAATGAGCGGCGGCGGGCCGTGGACCGGTTCGACTACTGAGCTGCCTGCGCGGGCCTCTGGGCGGGCATACCCGCGAAGGGGCCAGCGCAGGTTAGTGAATACTCGATGCCAGCTCGAAGATCGGCATGTACATCAAGATCACGATCACCCCGATCAGCAAGCCGATGAAGGTCATCAGCAGCGGCTCGAACAGCTTCACGAACCACTCCACCCAACGGCCGATCTCCTGGTCATGAAAATCCGCGCAGCGTTCGAGCATCTCACCCAGGTTGCCCGATTGCTCCCCCGCCCGCAGCAGCCGCAGTGACACCGGTGTCACCAACTGCCCGGCCTCCAACGCCTCCGACAGCGGCAAGCCTTCACCCACCCGTCGGCTGGCCTGTTCCAGGCCCTGTCCCGCAGCGCTGCCCAAAAGCCCGCGGGCCATGCCCATGGCCGTGAGGATGGGGATGCCGCCTTGCAGCAGAATCCCCAGCGAACGATAGAAACGCGCCAGTTCGTACATCATCAACCGTTGGTGCAAGGCCGGCATGCGCCTTACCTGGCGTGACAGCCAGCGCCGCAGCACAGGGTTGCGGCGCAGCAGCACCAGCGCGCCAATGCTGCCCGTCGTGGCCAGGGCCAAGGGCAGTTGATGGGCATGCAGGAACAGGCCGACCTGCATCAGCACCCGCGACATCAACGGCAGTTCGCTGCCCATGCCCTCGAACACCAGGCTGAAGCGCGGCACCACGTAGCCGAGCAGAAACAGCACCACGCCACCGCCCACCAGCAGCAGCAGCAGCGGGTACACCGAAGCGCCCACCAGCTTTTGCCGGACCAGGTCCAGCCGCTGGCGATAACCGATGTAGCGGTGCAGGGCGTCGCCCAGGGCACCGGTGCGTTCGCTGGACTGCACCAGTGCCACGTACAGCGGCGGGAATATCCGCGGCTGCTGGGCCAGCGCCTGGGACAGCGAGCGGCCCTCGTAGAGCTGGCGTACCAGGGCTGACAAGACTTTGCGAGCCGCCCCGGCGGGGGCTTTTTCCGCCAGGCTTTCCAGGGCATCGATCAACGGCAGGCCGGCATGCAGCAGCGTGGTCAATTCCTGGCTGAACAACACAAGGTCGAACGCGGCCTGGCGGCGCCAGGCCACATTGCGCAAGGTACCGCCCTGGCCGCGTACGCTGACCACCCGCAAACCTTGACCCTCGGCCTGGCGGCGCGCCTGGTCGGCGTCCTCGGCATCGATCTGCAATTGCACCACGCCCTGTCTGCCCAGGGCCTTGAGGCTAAAGCGCATGGTCTTGCTCCTCATTGCCAGCTGGTGACTTCGGCGTTTTCACCGTCACCGCCGGGTTGGCCGTCCTTGCCCATCGACAGCAGGTCGTACTCGCCGCCGTTTTCGCCCGGCTGCCGGTAAATATAGGCACGGCCCCACGGGTCCTGTGGCACGGCTTTCTGCAGGTAGGGGCCAGACCAGCGGGCCTCGCCGCTGGGCGCGGCCACCAGAGCCTGCAGGCCCTGTTCACTGTTGGGGTAGTGGCCGACCTCCAGGCGGTACAGGTCCAGGGCCTTGCCCAGGCCTTCGATCTGCGCCCGGGCCACCTTCGCTTCCGAACGGCCGAGCTGGCTGAAGTACTTGGGTGCGACGATGCCGGCCAACAAGCCGAGCACCACCAGCACCACCAGGAGTTCGAGCAGAGTGAAGCCTTTTTGGCGATTGGGTATGCGCTGCATGGTGAAGCCCTCCTGCATGGGGACATGCTTGCTCAGGGTTTTGCTGCTCCATGCAACAGCCGTGCACGTCTGCCTCGGGGCCTTGCGCCATGCGCCATGGCAAGCGGCACAGTGCTTGCGTCATCAGCGTAAAGCCCGGGTTTTCCGGGGCATTTCCCCCACATCGGGGGCACGGCGGGGAGGCGACCGACATGCGTGGGATTATCCTGGGAATGATCTGGCTGGCAGGGGCTACCGCCCAGGCCGACGTGTATATCTCCATCGATGCCAAGGGCGGCTATGTACTGACCAACGTCCATCGGCCCGGGCGCCACTATGAACGGGTGATCAGCGAACCCATTGCCCAGGCTGGCCCGGCCAACGCGCAGCTGATCACCGGGCGGCCGTACGCTGAACTGGTGGCCACTGCAGCGCGCCGGCACAACGTGCCGCAGGCACTGCTGCATGCGCTGATCAAGGCCGAGTCCGGCTACAACCCCAAGGCCCGTTCGGCGGCCGGGGCGGTCGGGCTGATGCAGTTGATGCCGGGCACGGCGAAAGAAATGGGTGTGGAAGATGCCCTGGACCCGGAAGACAACGTGCTGGGCGGTGCGCGCTACCTCAAGCGCATGCTGACCCTGTTCGACAACGACATCACCCTGGCGGTAGCTGCCTACAACGCTGGCCCCGATGCCGTGCTGCGCCGCGGGGCGGTGCCGCCGTTCGCCGAAACCCGGCGCTATGTGCCCAATGTGCTTCGCGAATACCGCAAGCTGCAGGGGCTGGCGGCGGATTCGCCGCTGTAACTGCCGCCCACCTTGCATCGGCATGATGAAAATCAGTGCCATGGATTCCCCAACTCTGGGCTATAACCTTTCACAGGTGCTCAGCAGTGGAAGCCGCCATGGACATCGCTCCCCGTTCCGAGACGCCAGAGGCACCTGCCGGCGCTGAAACCGGCACCCCGCGCAAACCGTTCAACCTGTTGCGCTGGTACGCCTGGGTCAGCCTGGCCATCATCCTCTCGGTGGCCGCCGGGCTGGGGTTGATTTCCAGCCGCTTCATCATCAATGAAAGCGTCGAGCGGGACGCGTTGCTGACCGCCCAGTTCATTACCTCCATTGCCGACGCCGAAGTGCGCCATGTGGCAATCCCCAATGTACGCACCATGGGCGAGCTGCTCGACCCGCGCACCGACCCTACCGCCTTGCCAGGCGTGGCGCCCGAGGCCCGGCGCAAGGCCCGTGGGGAGTTTCTCGACCACATCGCCCACCTGCCGGACATGCTCCTGGCCAATATCTACGCCCCTGACCGCACGGTGATCTGGTCGAGCAACCCGGCGCTGATGGGCAAACTGATCGAAGGCGATGAAGACCTGGACCGGGCCTTCGAATACAAGATGCGGGTCTCGGCCAGCTATCACCACTTTGAACAGGCCCGCGCCGAGCGGAAGTTCGTGACCCCACCCGAGCAACTGTTCATCGAGAACTACATCCCGCTGTTTGACGCCGATGGTGAACGGGTCACGGCGATGGTGGAGATCTACAAGGAGCCCCACGACCTGATCGTGCGCATCGAGCATGGCCTGATCCGAATCTGGTTGGCCATGGCCCTGGGCGCCGGGCTGGTCTATATCGGCCTGTACGGCATCATGCGCCGCGCTTCACGGCTGATGGCGGTACAGCAGAAGCGTCTGATCAGCAACGAAACCTATGTCGCGCTGGGCGAGGTGTCCTCAGCCGTGGCGCACAGTCTGCGCAACCCATTGGCGAGCATCCGCTCCAGTGCCGAACTGGCCCAGGTGTTCGACGAGGGCCCGGCGCAGCGCAACATCGATGAAATCATCAACCAGGTCGACCGTATGTCGCACTGGATCCGCCAGTTGCTGCAGTCGCTGCGGCCGTTGAATGACGAAGCGGTCGCCGTGGACCTGCTCCAGACTCTGCAGGAAAGCCTGCAGACCTTTGCCGTGCCGCTGGCCCGCAGCGGCGTGACCCTGGACCTGCAACCGTTACCGGCTGTGCAGGTGCTTGGCCAGCCGGTATTGCTCGGGCAGATTTTCAACAGCCTGATCGACAATGCGCTGGAGTCCATGGAGCAGGGTGGCCGGTTGCGGGTCGAGGTGGTCAAGCAGGATCGGCGCAGCGTTACCTTGCGCATGTCCGACACCGGCAAAGGCATGAATGAGCGGCAGCAGCGCATGGCGTTCAGGCCCTTCTTTTCCACCAAGCAAGGCGGGCTTGGGGTGGGGCTGGTCCTGGTGAAACGCATCATGGAACGCTTTGGCGGGTCGGTGAGGTTGAGCAGCAGCGAGGGACATGGCACCCGAGTCTCACTCAATTTTCGGCTGGCTCCATCTTGATTTATCGCTTCAAAAAAGATCTTCAACGTACTGATTTTAAAGTAATTATTTGGTATTGGGTAATACCCACCCAAATGTGGGGGTTGCTTCTCGATTCATTATCAATAAAGCAGTGTATGTCTCTAATAAATAAGGTTTTATTGTTTTTTGGTGACAATGGCTGGCTTTTTGCAATGTGAAATCTACGACGACTGGCAGCTGCAGTCACAGTAGCGCAGTGATATCAAGTTGCTACTGACGGTAGCAACCTGTTGGTGGCCTCCTGACAACAAGCCTTGGGCGGGAACGAAGCGATGCAGACGCTGGAAACCGATGCTCCCGGCAAGACCTCCGCACAGCCCGGCAGTGGCTTCGCTGCCCCCCTTCGCGAGTTCAATCTGCTGCGCTGGTTTTCCGTGATCAGCCTGCTCATCATTGCTTCGGTCGCCGGCAGCCTGGGCTATGTGTCGACCCGCTTCGTGGTGCGTGACAGTGTCGAGCGCGACGCCATGCTCACCGCCCAGTTCATTCAGGCGATGGCCCAGGCCGAGGTGCGCCATTCGCAGCTGCCGCCCGGCACCACCATGGGGGAGCTGCTCGACCCGCGCCTGGACCAGCAGCACTTGCAGTTCAGCCCGCAACTGGCCGAGTCGACCCGGGTCGAGTTCCTCGACCATGTCGAACACCTGCCCGACACGTTGCTGGCCAACGTCTATGCCCGCGACCGTACCATCGTCTGGTCCACCAACCCGGTACTGGTGGGCAAGCGTATCGAGGCCGATGGCGACCTGGACCGCGCGTTCCGCTCGCGCAAGGCGGTCTCGGCCAGCTACCACAAAGCCGAAGAGGACCGCGAAGAACAGAAGTTCGAGCGCGCCCCCCAATACCTGTTCATCGAGAACTACATCCCATTGTTCGACAGCCAGGGCGAGCAGGTGATGGCCATGGTCGAAATCTATAAAGAGCCTCAGGACCTGATCCGGCGTATCCAGCGCGGATATGTGCTGATCTGGGCCTCGACCCTGCTGGGTGGGGCGCTGATCTATTTCGGCCTGTTCTGGATCGTGCGGCGCGCGGCGTCCATGTTGCAGCACCAGCAGGCCCGGCTGGTGGCCAGCGAAACCTATGTGGCACTGGGCGAGATGTCTTCGGCGGTGGCGCACAGCATGCGTAACCCGCTGGCCAACATCCGCTCCAGTGCCGAGCTGGCCCAGGAGATCGCCAACCCGCAGGCGCAGCAGAACATCGTCGACATCATCGGCCAGGTCGACCGCATGTCGCGCTGGGTGCGCGAACTGCTGGTGTCGTTGCGCCCGACCAGCGATATCGCCGAGGCGGTCGACCTGGTGGCCGCCATTGAAGACACCCGCGTGGCGTTCGTGCAGCAGATCGAGCGTAACGGCGTACGGTTTGCTTTCGACGGCCCGCAGGTGCAGTGGGTGGCCAGCCAGCCGCTACAGTTGACGCAGATCCTCAACAGCCTGTTTTCCAATGCCATCGAAGCCATGCCTGCAGGCGGCGAGTTGCGTGCCCAAGTGAGTGTGCAGGGCGGCCAACGGGTCGAGTTGCTGCTCAGCGACACCGGCAAGGGCATGACCAAGCAGCAGGAGCGGATGGTCTTCAAACCGTTTTTCACCACCAAGCAGGGCGGCCTCGGTGTAGGCCTGGCGCTGGCCAAGCGCATCATGGAACGTTTTGGCGGCTCGGTCAGCCTGAGCAGCCGTGAAGAGGAAGGAACCCGCGTCAGCCTCACTTTCAACATTGCAGCGGGAGGGGAACATGGAGCACAACATCCTGGTAGTCGAGGATGATGAAATCCTTGCCAACAACATTCGCACCTACCTGAGCCTGAAAGGTTTCGAGGTGACCCTCTGCAACAGCGCTGAGTTGGCGTTGGAGCAGATCAAGCGCTGTCAGCCCGACGCGGTGCTGACCGACAATTCGCTGCCCGGCATGAACGGGCACGACCTGTTGCGCACCTTGGTCGCGCAGGCACCGGAGCTCAAGGTGATCATGATGACCGGCTACGGCAACGTCGAAGATGCCGTGCAGGCGATGAAGGAGGGTGCTTTCCATTACTTGACCAAACCGGTAGTGCTGGCCGAGCTCAAGCTGACGCTGGAGAAGGCGCTGGCCACCGAGCGCATGGAGCGCACGCTGTCGTTCTACCAGGAGCGCGAGGCGCAGAAGTCCGGGCTGCAGGCGCTGATTGGCGAATCACCGGTCATGCTCACCCTCAAGCACACGCTGCGCCAGGTGCTCGATGCCGAGCGGCGCATGGCCAGTGACGACCTGCCGCCGGTGCTGGTCGAGGGCGAGACCGGCACCGGCAAGGAGCTGGTAGCCCGCGCCTTGCATTTCGATGGCTCACGCAGCAAGGGGCCGTTCATCGAGTTCAACTGCGCATCGATCCCTGCCAACCTTCTCGAGGCGGAGCTGTTCGGCCATGAGAAGGGCGCGTTCACCGACGCCAAGGAGCGCCGCGTTGGGCTGGTCGAGGCCGCCGATGGCGGTACGCTGTTCCTCGATGAGATCGGTGAGATGGACCTGGTGCTGCAGGCCAAGCTGCTGAAGCTGCTGGAAGACCGTAGCATCCGTCGCATCGGCGCGGTCAAGGAACGCAAGGTCGACCTGCGGGTGATCAGCGCCACCAACTGCAACCTCGAGCAGATGGTGCAGCAAGGCAAGTTTCGCCGTGACCTGTTCTTCCGCCTGCGCATCATAGCCCTGAAAGTGCCGCGCCTGTTTGCGCGGGGGCAGGACATCCTGCTATTGGCGCGGCATTTCCTGGCCCATCACGGGCGCCGCTATGGCAAGCCCAACTTGCGCTTTAGCGCCGAGGCCGAAGCCCTGATGCTGAGCTACAGCTGGCCGGGCAATGTGCGCGAGTTGCGCAACATGCTGGAACAGACGGTGTTGCTGGCGCCCAACCAAGTGGTTCAGGCGCATCAGCTCAACCTGTGCATGTCCCTGGTTGACGAGCCGCTGACGCAGCCGACCGCCACGGTCTACGAAATGCCGAGGCATGAGCCGGAGCCTGGGACCAGCCTGCCGGACATGGAGCGGGACCTGGTATGCAAGACGCTGGACCGCACTGACTGGAATGTGACCAAGTCGGCACGGATGCTCGGCCTGTCTCGGGACATGTTGCGTTACCGGATCGAGAAGCTGGGGCTGACCCGGCCTGACAAGCGGCAGTGGTGAGGCGGGGGCGCATTGCGCCCCAAGCGCTGGCTTGCCAGCGATTGGGCTGCAAAGCAGCCCTTGAGCAGGATCAACGTTGGCTACCCTCACTACCGCCTTGGGCTCCATTGCCCTCCGACCCACTGCCATCCATCCCCGGCAGGTCGCGGTTGTCATTCTGCTTGGCCGGCGGGCTTTGCGGGTCGTTGCCCTGAATGCGCGGGTCGGTATCGCGCGGCATGGGCTTTTCTATGGGGTTGAGCGTGCTGTCGACACCCGGCTTGGGTGCCGGGTTGTGCGGGTCGTCGGGGTAGGTCGTACCGGTGCCGACCGCCATGGCCAGCGGGGCGGCGAGCAGGGTGGCGAGCAATAAGCTTGAACGGATCATGGGCAGGCTCCTTTGCGAGGGTAGGGCGTGTATGTCCGTTCGGCCCTACCCGCAGCGCCAAGGTGCCATTACCCCGATCAGCGGTCACACCACCGTCGACAACGCCATGATGAAGATGATGCCGACCACCGAAAGGATGGTCTCCATCATGCTCCAGGTCTTGAAGGTCTCGGCCACGGTCATGTTGAAGTACTGCTTGACCAGCCAGAAACCGGCATCGTTGACGTGGGACAGGATCAGCGAGCCTGCGCCGGTGGCCAGCACCAGCAGTTCACGGTTGACCCCAGGCACCAGGTCGATCACCGGGGCGACGATGCCTGCACCGGTAATGGTGGCCACCGTCGCCGAACCGGTGGCGATACGAATTACCGCCGCCACCAGCCAGGCCAGCATGATCGGCGAAATTTCCGCCTGCACGGCCATCTGCCCGATCACGTTGCCGACACCGGTGTCCACCAGCATCTGCTTGAAACCGCCGCCTGCACCGACGATCAGCACGATGGCCGCAGTCGGTGCCAGGCTCTGGTCGAGCATCTTCATGATCTGCTGGCGGCTGAAGCCGCGCGCCGAGCCGAAGGTGTAGAAGGCCAGCAGCAGCGCGGCGAGCAGCGCGGTGATCGGGTGGCCGATCAGGTCCATCCACTGGCGCACGATGTGTTCGGCCGGCAACACCACGTCGGCGAAGGTCTTGAGCAGCATCAGCACCACCGGCAGCAGCACGGTGACCAGGGTGATGGTGAAGCTTGGCAGGTTGCTCTGGTCGGACTCCTTGGCGATCTGGTCCATCAGCTCCTGCGACGGGTTACCCGGGATGTAGCGGGAGATGAAGTTGCCGAACAGGGGGCCGGCGATGATCGCCGTGGGCAGCGCCACCAGCAAGCCATAGAAGATGGTCTTGCCGATGTCGGCCTTGAAGATGCCAATCGCCAGCAGCGGGCCCGGGTGCGGCGGCACCAGGCCGTGCACGACGGAGAGGCCTGCCAGCAGTGGAATGCCGATCTTGATCAGCGACACGCCCGAGCGCCGGGCGACGATGAACACCAGCGGAATCAGCAGCACGAAGCCGATTTCGAAGAACAGCGGGATGCCCACCAGGAACGCGGCGAACATCATGGCCCAGTGCACATTCTTTTTGCCGAACGCGCGAATCAAGGTTTGCGCGATCTGGTCGGCGCCACCGGAATCGGCCATCAGCTTGCCGAGCATGGTGCCCAGGGCAAGGACGATGCCGACGAAGCCGAGCACGCCGCCGAAACCGTCCTGGAACGACTTCATGACCTTGGCCACCGGCATGCCGGAGGTCAGGCCGAGGAAGCCCGCAGCGATGGTGAGGGCGACGAAGGGGTGCACTTTGAAATGGGTGATCAGCAGGATCAGCCCGACGATGGTTACCAGGGCGTCGAGCAGCAGGTAGGTATCTGTAGCCAGTCCGAACATGGTTTTAAGGCCTCGGTCTTATCGTTGTTTTTGGCGTTGCATTGATTGAACTTTCGCCGCCTTGAGGCGTCGAGACAGCGCTGTCTTTGGTGAGCCGGAAGAACCGCCAGGGTCAGGCAGTCCGCGCCAGGTTCCGCTCACCGCGGGGCTTTAGCCAGGCGTCCACCGACTCGGCCAGTGCCTCGATCGGCAGCGTGGCATCCAGGGGCAGGGTTAAGGGCTCGCCATGTGGCGGTTCAAGGGCAGCGAACTGGCTATCAATCAGGCTCGCTGGCATGAAATGGCCAGGGCGCGCGAGCACGCGCTTTTCGGCTTCGGCGGGGGTAAGTTCGAGGAATACGAACACCAGTTCCGGCATCGCCTCGCGCAAGGTGTCGCGATAACGGCGCTTGAGGGCCGAACACGTGAGGATCGGGCGTTCACCCGCATTGACCGTGGCTTGCAACTCCTGCCCCAGGCGCACCAGCCAGCCGGCCCGGTCGTCGTCGTTCAGGGGCGTGCCAGCGCTCATCTTCTGGATATTTTCGGCAGGGTGGAACGCGTCGCCTTCGATCAGGCGGCCGCCGCTTCTGGCGGCAATGGCAGCGCCGACGCAGCTTTTGCCGCAACCGGCCACGCCCATCACCACGATGGCGGACAGGGAAGAATTCATCAGTACCTCCTGCGGGGTGAGATAGCGCTGTCTCGTCGCGGACGAAACGCCACCTCCCCGGTGTTATTGATCTTGTCGTTACGCAGTATGGACGCTTGGTAGCGGGCGTGTAGTGGCCACTGCCAAAGATTACATTGCCTGCGTCCTGAGACAGCGCTACCTTAGTGGCCGTTCCCCTCCCTTGGCAAGTAGTAAAATTACAACACCCATGTCCCGTTCAGGCTCCCGAACCACCGGCCGTCCCACTCTGGCAGAAGTCGCCAGGCATTCCGGGGTTTCCCCGATTACCGCCTCCCGCGCGTTGCGCGGTATCAGCACGGTTGCGCCAGAGCTGGTGGAAAAAGTGCTGGCTGCGGCTGCCAGCCTGGGTTATGTCGCCAACCCGGCGGCCCGGGCCTTGGCTTCGGCGCGCAGCCAGTCGGTGGTGGTGCTGATTCCGTCGCTGTCCAACCAGTTGTTCATCGACACCCTGGAGGCCATCCACGAGGTGATGCGCCCCCGCGGGCTTGAGGTGCTGATCGGCAACTATCACTACGACATCGATGAAGAAGAAAACCTGATCCGCAATTACCTGGCCTACCAGCCCTGCGGCATGCTGCTCACCGGCTTCGACCGCAGCGATGCTTCGCGGCAGATGCTGGCGGCCAGTGGCGTGCCCTGTGTACACATGATGGAGCTGGGCGGTGAGGCAGGCGCGTTGTCAGTCGGCTTTTCCCAGCATCAGGCTGGGCGCGCTGCGGCGCGGCATCTGATTGAACGGGGCCGGCAGCGCCTGGCGTTCATTGCCGCGCAACTCGACCCACGGGTGATGCAGCGCGCCGAAGGTTTCCGCCAGGCCCTGGCTGAAGCAGGCATGCCTGCGACCGAACTGGAGATCCTGTCGCCGCAGCCGTCCTCCATCGCATTGGGTAGCGAGCTGTTCAGCCAGTTGCTGGCGCAAGCGCCGGACGTCGATGGCATTTTCTTCTGTAACGACGACCTCGCCCAGGGGGCGGTATTGCAGGCATTGCGCCAGGGCATCGAGGTGCCACGCCAGGTGGCCATGGTCGGCTTCAATGACTTGCCGGCTTCGGCGCACATGGTCCCGCGCCTGACCTCCATCCGTACGCCAAGGGCCGCCGTGGGGCGCGGCGCGGCACAAGCCTTGCTGGCCTTGCTCGATGGCAAGCGGGTGCCGACCGGGCAGCAGGACTTGGGGTTCGAATTGATGGTGCGCGAGAGCTCCTGACGTTTCTTTATCATTAATGACTAAGTGATAGCAGTTTGCTTGCACGCTTTCTGCGCCGATCTATGCTCAGGAAACCCCGCGCATAAAGGACCCCGGCGCCATGTTCGATTTTCATCGCAAGTCAGATTTGATCGAAATTCAGCGCACTCGCCAAACCCTTGCCGAAACTCAGGCCAAGCTCGCCGCGATCAGCCGTTCCATGGCGATGATCGAGTTCGCCCCTGACGGCACCATCCTTGATGCCAATGCGCAGTTCTGCCAAGCCATGGGCTATACCGCCGAGGAGCTGCGCGGCAAGCACCACCGGCTATTCTGCGATCCGGGCTTTGCCAAGACCGCCGAATACCAGCAACTGTGGCGTGACCTGGGCCAGGGCAAGGCGATCAGCGGCACCTTCGAGCGTATCGACAAGGCGGGCCGTGAGGTCTGGCTGGAGGCCAGCTACATGCCGGTGCTCGACGAGCGTCAGCAGGTCACCCGGGTGATCAAGGTGGCCTCCGACATCAGCCAGCGGGTAACGGACGAGCACGAAAGCCAGAGCCTGCTCAAGGCCATCGGGCGCTCCATGGCGGTGGTCGAGTTCAACCCCCAGGGGCGCGTGATCAAGGCCAACCAGAACTTCCTCGATACCATGGGCTACCGCCTGGAAGAGGTGGTTGGCCGACATCATGGGCTGTTCTGCCTGGCGCACGAGCGCGAGTCGGCCGGCTACCGCGAGTTCTGGGCTTCGCTGAACCGGGGCGAATACCACTCGCATCGTTTCGAGCGGGTCGACAAGCAAGGCCGGACGGTGTACCTGGAGGCTTCTTACAACCCGATCTTCGACAGCAAGGGCCGGCTGTACAAGGTGGTCAAGTTCGCCAGCGACATCACCGCGCAGGTCAGCACCCAGCAAAGCGCTGCCGACGCGGCCCATGCCAGCTCGGTGCAAACCGATGCCTGTGCCCGCAAAGGGACCGAGGTGGTGCAGCAGACCGTGCAGGTCATCGAACAGATCTCTCAGGAACTCAACGATGCCGCGCGTAGCATCGATGCAGTCAGCAAGCAGTCGGATGTGATCGGGCAGATCGTCCTGACTATCCGCGGCATCGCCGACCAGACCAACCTGCTGGCGCTGAATGCTGCCATCGAGGCTGCACGCGCCGGTGAACATGGCCGCGGCTTTGCCGTGGTTGCCGACGAGGTGCGCAGCCTGGCGGCACGGACCAGCAAGGCCACCTTGGAAATCGTCGATGTGGTGCGGCAGAACCATGACCTGTCGCTGACAGCCGTGGCCAGCATGCAATCGAGCCTGACCCGCACCGGGCGGGGGGTGGCCCTGGCCAACGAGGCCGGCACGGTGATCATGGAAATCCAGCAGGGCTCACGCCACGTGGTCGATGCAATCAGCCAGATCAACTCGACGCTGCAATTGCACTGAGGGCATCAGCCAGCTCGCGCTGCAAGGCCTGCAGGCTGGTCTGCAACTGCAGCTGCAGCGCAGCGGTCGGCAAGCCCTTAGCCTGCGCCTGTTCGATGGCTTCACAATCGCGGACCACGCCGCGCACCTTGAGCATCTTGGCGCCGCCCTTGATGCGATGGGCGACGGCACGCACCGCATCGGCGTCCGGGTCAGTGCCCAGACCCTTCAGGGCGACAAGGTCCTCACTGGCACTGTGCGACAGTTGCTCCAGCAGGCGGCGCACCAGTTGTTCATCGTCCTGGGTCAGGTGGCGCAGTTCGCTCAAGTTGAAGCCGCTCGCCGTTGGCGCTGGTGCATTCAGCTCGGCGCGCGCTTGCGGCACGTGAGCTTTGAGCGTGCGCAGGCCGATCGGCTTGAACAGGCAGTCATCCATGCCACTGGCAAGGCATCGAGCGCGTTCCTCGGCCTGGGCGTTGGCGGTAACACCGAGAATCCTGCACGCGGGCAGCGCGAGCTCCTGCTCCTGTTGGCGAATCCTGCGGCTCAACTCATGGCCATCCATGACGGGCATGCTGCAGTCGGTGATGACCATGTCGAAGGTCTCAGCTTGCCAATGGGACAGGGCCGTCTGGCCATTTTCAGCCAGGGTCACCTTGTGGCCCAAGGTGTTCAGCTGTTTTTCCAGAAGCAGCAGATTGGCCGGGTAATCGTCGACCGCCAGGATGTTCAGCGGTCTGCTTACCGTGGCCTGGGCTGGGGTGTCTTGCTCGATGGGCGCGGCGGCTGCGCTGGCTGGCAGTCGCAGCAGAACCTGCACCCGGGTGCCCACGCCCTCGACGCTTTGCAGGTTCAAGGTGCCGCCCATCAGCTCGGTCAGGGTACGGCTGATCACCAACCCCAGGCCGGCGCCTTGGTGCGCCCGCGGGCCGTCGGCCTGGGCGAAGGCACTGAACAGCCGGGCTTGGTCGGCAAGGCCGATGCCGATGCCCGTGTCGCGGACGCTCAGCTCCACCAGCAGGTGGTCGCCGAGGCTTGCCGGCTTGATGGCGAGGCAGGTGTGCACGTCGCCGCGTTCGGTGAACTTGATGGCGTTGCTCAGCAGGTTGGAGAGGATCTGCTTGAGCCTCAGGGCGTCGGCCAGCACCCAGGCCTGGCCCTCTGGCAACTCGCTCTGCAGGTGCAGGCCTTTGATGCGTGCATTACCCTCGAATACCCGCAAGGTGCTGCGCACCAGTTCGACCAGGTCGGTGGCCACCGGTTGCAGGGTCATGTGCCCGGACTCCACGCGCGAGATATCGAGTATGTCGCCGATCAGCCCCAGCAGCCCGATGGCCGAATCGTGCGCGGTCTGCAGGGCCAGGGTATCGCAGCGGCCGCTGCGGCTATCCTCCAGGGCCAGTTCGAGCAGGCCGATCACCGCATTCATGGGGGTGCGGATTTCGTGGCTCATGGTCGCCAGGAAGGTGCTCTTGGTCTGGCTGGCCTGTTCGGCATCATCTTTTGCCTGGCGCAATTGTTCGAGCAGCCCGCGGCTGAGCGCGAGTTGCGCTTGCAGCGCGCGCTGGGCCTCGGTGCGCTGGTGGATCAGCTTGCGCAGGTAGCTGTTCCAGAACACCACGCCGGCCAGCAGCAGCGCCGACAGCACCAGCACCTGCAGCGTCAGCGTGCGGTAGTTGCGCCAGGGGCTGTCACTGACCAGGGTGCTGGTGCGCCAGCGATTGATCAGCTGGTCCAGTTCTTCGGGTGGCATGCTTAGCAGCGCTTTGTCGAGAATCGCCTGCAGCTGTGGCTGGTCGGGAGCGACGGCGAACGCCGCGACGGCCGGGTCTTCCCCCAGCACGCTGGCGATGCGCAACTGACCTTTGAATACATGGTTGATGTAGTAGGTGGCATTGATGTGGTTGCTGTAGGCGACGTCCGCTTCACCGTTGGCCACGGCTTCCATCAGCGCCAGCGGGTTGTCCACTTCGACGACCTTGGCCTCTGGGTACTGGCGCTGCACGTCAGCGCGCAAGGGCGAGCCACGCAACAGGGCAATGCGCTGCCCGTCCAGGCCTCTGGCCTGCAATGGCCAGGGCGCCTGGCTGCGCGTGACCAGGACCCTGGGGCTGACCAGATAGGGGCGGGTGTAGCGCAGTTGCGTCGCGCGCTCTGCGCCGTAACCCAGGGCGCCGATCATCTGCGCCTCGCTGCGCGCCACTTGCTCGACCATGGTCTGCACGGCGCGGCGTTCGATCAGCTTGAACTGCAGGCCGGTGCGCAAGGTGATCTGCTTGAGCAGGTCGATGGTAATGCCACTGGAGCGCTGCTGGGTATCGTTGAAGGTCAATGGCGCGAGCGCCGTGTCGACCAGTACGCTGACGGTGGGGTTGTGGTCTATCCAGGCCTGTTCTTCAGCGGTCAGCGCGGACAGGTGGCGCTCGAGCAGCAGGCTGGTGTTGCCGCTGGTCCAGCGGCGCAGGATGCTCAGCCGCTCGCTTTCGGTAATCCTCGCCAGGGCCGTGTCGACCAGGCGCCGCAGGCGTGGGTTGTCGCTGGCCAGGGCAAAGGAAAAGGTAGCGGCAGGCACCTGGCAGAAATGGTCGATCTTGATCATGCCCTGGTAACTCTTGCCGATCAGAAAGTCGGTACTGATGGCGTCGCCCAGGTAAGCGTCCGCCTCGCCCAGTTCAACGGCCGCCAGTCCCGCCAGGGTAGAACGATAGAAGCTCAACTGCGCGTTGGGGTAGAGCGTGCGGACCGTCTCGCCCGGCAGGTAGTGGTCGACCATGGCCAGGCGCAGGCCTGCGAGATCCTTGTTGTTTTTCAGCGTGCGCCCTTCGCGTGTAACGATGACCGGCAAGTCGTCGGCATAGGGCAGGCTGAGGCTGAGCTGGGCATCGGCTGCCTCAAAGGCGTTGGAGCTGCCCAGCAAGTCGATTGCGCCATCGCGCAGGGCGGCAATTGCTTCGTGGCGGCTGGAAAAACGTTTGACTTCGACCGGTACCCCCAGTTGCTCGGCGATCAGCCCGGCGTAATCGGCGCTGAGGCCTTCGTAATCGGCCGGGCTGATGTTGATCTCGAAGGGCGGATAGTCGGGGCGCGAACTGCCCAGCAGAAGGGCTTTGCGCTGTTGCAGCCACTGGCGGTCCTGAGAGTCCAGTTGCAAGGGGGGGGCGGCACTGACGGCGCGCGCCAGCAACTGCCGTGGCTCGGCATCGGCTAGCGTTACCCGCGGGCAGCATGCAAGGCCGATGACCACGAACAAGCCAGCCAGCGTGCGCTTCATGTCGATTGCGCTCAGTTGACGCTGTTGCGCTTGGCCAGGTCCACCATTTCTACCAACGATTCCGTTTTGAGCTTGTCCATGATACGGCCCCGGTAGGTGCTGATGGTCTTGGCGCTCAGGTTCATCTGAGTGCCGATGTGCTTGTTGTTTTCGCCATTGGACAGGCGCCGCAGCACTTCCATCTCGCGGTTGGACAGGCTGCCCAGGCGGGTCGGCTCGCTGTCCAGGGTATTGCTGTTGACCGCCATCTGCGGGAACGTCGAATAACCTTTGACCAAGGCTTTGAGCGCAAACACGACGGCGTCGAGGTCTTCACTTTTGGTCACGAAAGCACCAATGCCGGCATCCAGGCAGCGGCGTACGTACAGGTCGGTGGCCTGGCCGGTCAGCACCATGATCCGGGGGGCATGCTCGAGCTGCTGCAGCCGTTTGATCACTTCCATGCCGTCCAGGCCAGGAAGCCCGATGTCCAGGACCACGACATCGGGTTGCAGCTTGCGTGCTACCTGCGCCACTTCGCTGCCGTTGTCTACTTCACCTATGACGTGAAAGCGCTCGCGCTCAAGCAACATGCGTATCGCGAATCGAACGGTAGAGTGATCGTCGACGATCAGTACAGTTGTCATGAAGAAAACTCCTGTCGGAATGTGGTCCGTTTCCTGGGGATAATCAGGAATACGTCTGCAAGGTGTTTCTGCAGCGCAGCACGATACGTCCATTCCGACCCCTTGGTAATGGCGAGTATAGATGTGTTGACTAAGGAGGCTGACTTTGTTGAAAAGTCCTACAAAATCACATGAAGACAGGCATCGCCGATGCTGATTTCGACGATGCCAGCAATAGAAAGTTACTTATGCGCAGGCAGCGTGGGGCTTGAGTACGCGTTGGGTCGAAGCGGGGTTGTTGCTCAACGCCTGGCCCACCCGAGTGGGGCGGGCCAGCAGTTGGCCTGAGCAGTTGGGGCAGCGGCCATGGAAGCGGGTTTCGGCACAGCTGCGGCAAAAGGTGCATTCGAACGAGCAGATCAACGCATCGGGGCTATCGCCTGGGAGGTCTGCATCACAACATTCGCAATTGGGGCGTAGCGCCAGCATGGGTGTCACTCCGGTCCGCGGGTAGGAGCCTGGAGTCTGCTACGGCCTTTGGCCGGTTGGCAATGCTCAATCGCCAGGGCGGTAGAGGTGCGCGTGCCCGGCGTGATACAGCGCGGATGAGGCGAACGGCGCGTCCCCCAGCACGTGGCCGACGAGGATCAGCGCGGTGCGGCGAAAGCCCTTGGCGGCGACCTGCCCGACGATATCGCCAAGCGTGCCGCAGACCCAGTCCTGGTCCGGCCAGGTGGCGCGGTGCACGACGGCCACGGGGCAATCGGCCCCGTAGTGGGGCTGCAGCTCGTCGACGATGCGAGCCAGATGCTTGACCCCAAGGTGGATGGCCATGGTGCTGCCATGGCGGGCCAAATCGCCCAGTTGCTCCCCGGCAGGCATCGGGGAGCTGTTACCGAAGCGGGTGAGAATGAGCGTCTGTGCTACGTCCGGCAGGGTCAGTTCACAACCCAGCAGTGCGGCGCTGGCAGCAGTGGCGGTAACCCCGGGGATGATCTGGTAGTCGATACCCAGTTCCCGCAGGTGGCGGATCTGTTCGCCGATGGCGCCATACAGGCTGGGGTCGCCGCTGTGAACGCGGGCCACGTCCAGGCCTTTTTCATGCGCCTTGCGCATGGCCTGGATGATTTGTTCCAGGTGCAGCTCAGCACTGTTGATGACCGTCTCGGCCTGGTGGCCTTCGAGTACCGCCGCAGGCACCAGGGAGCCGGCGTATATGATGACCGGGCACTGGCGGATCAGGCGTTGTCCCTTGACCGTTATCAGCTCCGGGTCACCGGGGCCGGCGCCAATGAAGTAGACCGTCATGAAAAATCCTTGCAGGTAAAAGAGGTATCGATTATCCGCCGCAGGCGAGGGCGAGGGTAGCGGGGCCAAGTGATTGCCGTGTCACTCGGAGGGTGGCTTTGCCGACATCGCGGTGCGCCAGGGCCAGCGCCGCGCTCTCTGCAACGCCCCAGCAGCCGCTGTGGGCGAAGGCTTGCGCAGAACGGTGGCTGAGCAGGGGCTCGAAGGCCTGCAGCTGGCTGGCCTCGAACACCACCAGCGACAAGTTGTAACGTTTGGCAAGTTGTTGAAGGCCTGGCTCGTCAGCTTTCAAGGCGATGCTGGCGATGCCCTGCAGCGCAGTCAGAGCCAGGCCATGCCGGTCTAGCGCCTGGCGCAGCAGCGCGTCGAGCACTTCCACCGGGCAGCCCCGGCGGCAACCGAAGCCGGCGTACAGTGCCAGCTGCAGCTTTTTGCTGGTCATCAAGCCTGGCTGGAACGGCGATACAGCCAGGCGCTGAGCAGGCCCAATGCCACCCAGAAGGCGGCGTTGGTTGCCCACGAAGCGACCTTGAACTGGGTTTCCAGGGCTTCGGGGGCCAGGCTTTGATGAACGTCGGGTTGCGGTGCACCGATCACGTGGGGCACCACCAGCAAAACCATGCCGAGTGCCTTGAACAGCCAGTGCCGCGCGAACACCACCAGGGCCAGGCCCACTGCAGTGGCAGCAGCGGTACCGATCCACCAGTTCTGGCGCTGGCCGAGGTCTGCGGCGGCGGTGCCCGGTAGCTCAGGCGGCAAGCCCAGGGTGGGCGCCAGGCAGAACACGGAGAACCCGGCCAAGCCCCACAGCGCACCAGTGGCGACGCGGTTGGGCTCACGCAGGCTGTACAGCGCGGCGAGGATTAGGGCGAAACCGACCGCTACCACCAGGTTGCCCCCGGTGGTCGACAGGATGCGCTGCCAGCCGTCTTCGGGCGACCAGGCCTCGTCGCTGTGCTCATGGCCGGCCGCATGTTCATGGGCAACAGCCGCTTCGCCGTCATGGTTGTGGTGCTCGGCGGCAGGGGCGGCCGACTCATAGGTTTCCGCCTGGAGGATCAGCGGGGCGACCCAGAAGCTCTGCAGCAGGGTCAGCAGCAGGGCTGCGAGCAGGCCGCTGAACCCGGCGGTGCGGGCAATACGCTTGATCATCGGGCGGTCTCAGTGGCAGGGGAAGGCGGCGCTGTGGCGGGTGTCGTGGGCGGCGTTGTGCACGGCCTCGATATGCGAGAAGCCGGCGAAGTAGATCAGGCACAGGCCCAGCAGGCTGGCACCGGCGGCGATTACCACGCGCTGGCTGAGGGTGACGGGGGTGCTGATGCTGTGTTTGGCGCTGGTGATGGGCATGACGCATTCCTCTGCTTTGCTTTTATAGGGGCACAGGCGAGCGCGACAGCCCCGGGCTTGGATGGCCCAGGGGAATGCGACAGCGCCCGCCCACCGCGGGGTGTTCATGAACGTCAGGCCGGTCTCCGGGCTTGCGAGGAGGAGCAGGGCTCCTGGTAAAGCGTCACCTTCCCATGCCGTACTGCGTGGCACAGTGGTCTCGACGCTTCACTCGCTTACCGTTGCGGGGGCAGCACCGGAGTTGTCGGGCCCTTATCGAGGGCCTGCGACGCACCGGTTTCCCGTTTCACCCCCTTGGGGGCACCTGAACGCAGGGTGTAAGGAGAGCACGGGGCAATGTTTCCGTCAATCGCAGCGCGTGTTGCAGGTTTGCTCTTGCTCTTGCTTCTAAGTGCGCGGTAGTTCAGGCGATGCAGATTGCGACTTCAGGAGGCCGGAGCGCAGCGTAGGGGCCGGATGATGGGAGCGGGCCCACCAAAAAAGGCTGGCTCCTGTCATCCGGCCCCTGCGCTGCGCTTCGGGGTTCCCTCGCTCCGGCCTTGCTCCCGGGAGGACCGCGCTCACGGCCCATCCATGGGCCGAAGCGCTCGGCCTCCTGAAGTCGCATTCGGCGGCGCCTGAACTACCGCGCGCTTGAAAGCAAAAGCAAAAGCGAAAAGCAGTTTGCGTTGGGATTTGTAGGGGGTGGCTCGCGGCAACTGTTGACCATCCCCCACCCCCCGCGTAGCCTTGCCGCTTCGAGGTTCTTCGGCCAGGCCGAAGCTAAGACGGGAACGCGGTACAAGCCGCGGCTGCCCCCGCAACTGTAAGCACCGAAACGGATCGACACAGCCACTGCGCCCCGGCGCGGGAAGGCGTCATCCCGCCATCTCCGTTCGAACGGGGCCGGAACGGTGCAAGCCAGGAGACCTGCCTCGCAACGTTTTCGACTTTCAACCGGGCGGGGTGATCCGGTGGCGAACGAGCCCGGCCGGCCTGGCCCGCGGCTTTCGTCCCGCATGCCCGCGCCATCCTGCCAAGGGCAACGCGACATGAAAACACTGGCCAAGCTCCCCGTCACCATCGTCACCGGCTTCCTCGGCTCGGGCAAGACCACCTTGCTCCGGCACATGCTCGACAACGCCCAGGGCCGCCGCATCGCGGTAATCGTCAACGAGTTTGGCGAGCTCGGCATCGACGGCGAAATCCTCAAGCAGTGCAGCATCGGCTGCACCGAGGAAGAGGCCAGCGGCCGCGTCTACGAACTGGCGAACGGCTGCCTGTGCTGCACCGTGCAGGAAGAATTCTTCCCGGTGATGCGTGAGCTGGTGGCGCGCCGCGGCGACCTCGACCACATCCTCATCGAAACCAGCGGCCTGGCCCTGCCCAAGCCCCTGGTGCAAGCCTTCCAGTGGCCGGAAATCCGTAACGCCTGCACCGTCGACGCAGTGATCACCGTGGTCGACAGCCCGGCCGTGGCCGCCGGCACCTTCGCCGCCTACCCGGACCAGGTCGACGCCCAGCGCAAGCTCGACCCCAACCTGGACCACGAATCGCCGCTGCACGAACTGTTCGCCGACCAGTTGGCCAGTGCCGACCTGGTGGTGCTGAACAAAGCTGACCTGATCGACGCCGAAGGCTTGGCCAAGGTCCGCGCCGAAGTCGCCGAAGAATTGCCGCCTGCGGTCAAGGTGATCGAAGCCAGCAGCGGCCGCCTGCCGCTGGACGTGCTGCTGGGTGTGGGCGCGCAATCCGAAGCACACATCGATGGCCGCCGTACGCACCACGATTCGCACCATGACGGCGACGACCATGACGACCACGATCATGACGCCTTCGACTCCATTTCCATCGACCTGCCCGAAGCCGATGAAGCCCTGCTGCTCGACGCGCTGACTCAGCTGGTGGTGGAATTCGGCATCCTGCGCGCCAAGGGCTTCGCGGCGATTCCTGGCAAACCGATGCGCCTGCTGGTACAAGGCGTGGGCACCCGTTTCGACAAGCACTTCGACCGCGCCTGGCGCGCCGACGAGCCGCGCATCACCCGCCTGGTGCTGATTGGCCAGGACCTCGATGCCGCGCAATTGGAAGCGCGCCTGCGCCAAGCCCTGGGCGCCTGACCCATGCACCTGCTGCGGACCCAGCCCGGCGGCTTCGTGCCGGACGACAGCATTGCCGACCTCGGCCAGACGCCCGCCGAACTGGTGATCCTCTGCAGCGGCGACTCGCACCTGGCCTTGCTCGCCGAAACCGCCGAGCAACTGCCGGATGACTTCCCCAGCTTGCGCCTGGCCAACCCCATGCAGGTGCAGAACCACGCTTCGGTCGATTTGTATGTCGATGAGGTGTTGCGCCATGCCAAGGTCATTCTGGTGTCGTTGCACGGCGGCGTCGGCTATTGGCGGTATGGTGTCGAGCAGCTGGTCGAACTGTCCTCGCGCGGTGTCCAGCTGATACTGGTGCCGGGCGACGACCGCCCGGACCCGGAGCTGACCGGCCTTGGCACGGTCACTGGCGAGTCGGCCGAGCGCCTTTGGCACTACCTGCGCCAAGGCGGCAAGGCCAATGCCGTCAACCTGTTCAAGTGCCTGGCCAACCAGTGGCTGGGCCGTGATTACACCTGGGATGCGCCGCAGCCGTTGCCACGCATCTCGGTCTATCACCCGAGCAAACCGGCAGCGGTCCTTGAAGATTGGTACGGCCAGTGGCTCCCGGAGCACCCGGTGGCGCCGCTGCTGTTCTACCGCTCGCACCTGCAGGCCGCCAATACCGCCTTCATCGACGTATTCTGCGAACGCCTGCTGGCAGCCGGCCTCAACCCGCTGCCGATTGCCGTCGCCAGCCTCAAGGAAAGTGCCTGCCTGGAACAGGTGGAAGCCTGGCTGGACGAAGTCGGCGCCGACGTGTTGATCAACACCACAGGCTTCGCCTTGTCCAGCCCGGAGCGCCCCAACCTGCGGCCGTTTCGACGTGATATCCCGGTGCTGCAGGCGATCTGCGCGCAGGACAACCAACCCGGCTGGGAAGCCAGCGAGCAGGGCCTTGGCGCCCGCGACCTGGCCATGCACATTGCCTTGCCTGAACTGGACGGGCGCATCATCACCCGCCCGGTGAGTTTCAAGGACATGGCCTGGCGCAGCGAGCGCAGCCAGTCAGACGTAGTCTGCTACCGCGCCCACCCCGAACGCATGGATTTCGTCGCCGAACTGGCAAGGCGCTGGGTGGAGCTGGCGCGACTGCCCAACGGGCAGAAGCGCGTGGCGCTGGTGCTGGCCAACTACCCGACCCGTGATGGGCGTATCGGCAACGGCGTCGGGCTGGACACGCCCGCAGCGGCCTTGAATATTCTCAAGGCCCTGCAAGCCGAAGGCTATCCGTTGGCCGAGCTGCCGGGCAGCGGCACGCAACTGATCCACCAGTTGCTCGGCGGCGTGACCAACGACCTCGACCACCTCGACCAGCGTCCCTGTGCCCAGAGCCTGAGCCTCACGGATTATCAGGCGGCCTTCGAGCGCCTGCCTGAAGCCAACCGCCAGGCCGTACTGGAGCATTGGGGGCCACCCGAGCAAGACCCGATGTACCGCAGCGGCCGCTTGATGGTCGCCGGCCTGCGTTTTGGCCTGACGTTCGTCGGCATCCAGCCGGCGCGTGGCTATCAGGTCGACCCCAGCGCCGTCTACCACGACCCGGATCTGGTGCCGCCACATGGCTATCTGGCGTTCCATTTCTGGCTGCGCCATGCCTTTGCCGCCGACGCGGTCATCCATGTCGGCAAGCACGGCAACCTGGAGTGGCTGCCCGGCAAAGGCGTCGGCCTGTCTGCCCAGTGCTGGCCGGATGCGCTGCTGGGCCCACTGCCGAACATCTACCCATTCATCGTCAACGACCCAGGCGAGGGCGCCCAGGCCAAGCGCCGCACCCAGGCGGTGATCATCGACCACCTGATGCCGCCGCTGACCCGCGCCGAAACCTACGGGCCGTTGCGCCATCTGGAGCAACTGGCCGACGAGTTCTACGAAGCGCAGATGCTCGACCCGCGGCGCGCCCGTGAACTGCAGCGCGACATTCTCGAACTGGTCAAGGCCAACCATATTGATCGCGAACTGCAGCTGGAAGGCCAGTTGGACGATGCTGCCGTGTGGTTGCCGCGCCTGGACACTTACCTGTGCGACCTCAAGGAATCGCAGATTCGCGATGGCCTGCATGTGTTCGGCGAATCCCCGCAGGCCCGCCTGCGGATCGACACCTTGCTGGCCCTGCTGCGGGTCGAGCGCGGTGATGGCCGGGGGGGCAATGCCAGCTTGCTGCGCACGCTCGCCAAAGCACTGGTGCTGGGCTTCGACCCTTTGGATTGCGACCTTGGCCAAGCGTGGTCGGGGCCGCGCCCGATGCTTTTGCAAGCCATCAGCGAAGCGCCGTGGCGCACCTTCGGCGATACCCGCGAACGCCTTGAGCTGTTGGCGTTGCAGGTCATCGAGCAAGCGTTGGACGGTACGCTACAGTTGCCCGCCGAGGCGCAATGGCAGCCGCTGCAGGAGGTGGTGCAGGCCCTGCTGGAGCAGGTGGCACCCAACCTGGACGCCTGCGGCGCAGCGGAAATCAACGGCCTGCTTGCGGCCCTGGCCGGGCGCTTTGTGCCGGCCGGCCCCAGCGGCGCACCCAGCCGTGGGCGCCTGGATGTGCTACCCACCGGCCGCAACTTCTATACCGTGGACGTGCGCAACTTGCCCACCACCACCGCCTGGCGCCTGGGTTTCGCCTCGGCCAGCCTGGTCCTCGAACGCCATCTGCAGGACCACGGTGATCACCTGCGCCAGCTGGGCCTGTCGGTGTGGGGCACGGCGACCATGCGCACCGGCGGCGATGACATCGCCCAGGCCATGGCGCTGATGGGCGTGCGGCCGGTGTGGGCCACCGGTAGCCAACGCGTCGACGATTTCGAGATTCTGCCGCTGAGCCTGCTCGATCGCCCGCGGGTGGATGTGACCTTGCGCGTCTCGGGCTTTTTCCGCGATGCCTTCGGCAACCTGATCCGCCTATTCGATGCGGCGGTGCAGGCGGTAGCGGCGCTGGACGAGCCGGATGACTACAACCCCCTGGCCGCGCGCGTGCGTAGCGAGCGTGAAGCGCTGCAGGCGCAGGGTGTGGCCGCCGAGCAGGCGGCACGCCAGGCCGGCTGGCGCGTGTTCGGCGCCAAGCCCGGCGCTTATGGTGCCGGTGTGCAGAATGCCATCGATGGCCGCTTGTGGCACAGCCGCGACGACCTTGCCGAGGTGTACCTCAACCATGGTGGCTATGCCTATGGCGCCAGTGACGAAGGCACCCCGGCGCGGGCCCAGTTTGCCCGGCGTCTGGGCCAGGTGCAGGCGGTTCTGCAAAATCAGGACAACCATGAGCACGACCTGCTCGATTCCAATGACTACTATCAGTTCCAAGGGGGCATGCTGGCGGCATCCGAGACCTTGTCCGGCAGCGCGGTGGCCAGTTACCACGGCGATCACAGCCAGGTCGACCGGCCGCGTATCCGCACCCTCAAAGAGGAGCTGAACCGCGTCATCCGCGCCCGCGCGCTCAATCCCAAGTGGATCGACGGCGCCAAGCGGCATGGCTACAAAGGTGCCTTCGAGCTGGCGGCGACAGTCGACAACCTGTTCGCCTTCGATGCCACCACGCACCTGATCGATGACCATCATTATCAGTCGCTGGCCGATGCCTATGTGCTCGACCCGGCGACCCGCGACTTCATGCGCGAGCACAACCCCGAGGCGCTGCGTGACCTCACCGAGCGTTTGCTGGAAGCCCAGCAGCGCGGGCTCTGGGAAGCCCCCGGTGACTATCGCGAAGCGCTGGAGGAGCAACTGCTCGACGGCGAGGAACAGGCTTGAAATGAGTGAACCCGTGCAATTCCCCCTGGCGGCCGTGGTCGGTGCCGACGATCTCAAGCTGGCGCTGTGCCTGACGGCCATCGACCCGAAGATTGGCGGCGTGCTGATCGAGGGGCCGCGCGGGATGGCCAAGAGTACCCTGGCCCGTGGCCTGGCCGACCTGCTCGGTGAGGGGCCGTTCGTAACCTTGCCGCTGGGTGCCAGCGAGGAACGGCTGGTCGGGACGCTGGACCTCGATGCCGCGCTGGGGCAGGGCAAGGCGCAGTTTTCGCCGGGTGTGTTGGCCCAGGCTGATGGCGGCGTGTTGTACGTCGATGAGGTCAACCTGCTGCCCGACACATTGGTCGATCTTTTGCTGGACGTGGCCGCCAGTGGCACTAACCGCATCGAGCGCGACGGAATTTCCCACCGGCACAGTGCCCGTTTCGTCTTGATCGGCACCATGAACCCCGAAGAAGGCGAATTGCGCCCGCAATTGCTCGACCGCTTTGGCCTGAATGTGATGCTCGAAGGGTTGCCGGCGCCCGCAGCGCGCCAGCAGATCATTCGTCGCCGGCTGGCCTTCGACAGCGACCCGCAGGCCTTCTGCGAGCAGTGGGCAGCCGACCAGGCGCAATTGCGCGAGCGCTGTCAGGCGGCGCGTCAGGCCCTGGCAGCCATTGCCCTGGACGACCAGGCCCTGGCCTGGATCACCGAGCGCTGCTTTGCCGCCGGAGTCGATGGCTTGCGTGCCGACCTGGTCTGGTTGCGTGCTGCCCGCGCGCATTGTGCCTGGCGCGGGGGCGAGGCGATCGAGGAGGCCGATGTCGATGCCGTGGCGGAGTTCGCCCTGCGCCATCGGCGTCGGGTGTCGCCTGAAAGCGAGCCGCCATCTGCGCCACCCCCTGCAGGTGGACGTGATGCTCCCAATCCAGGCGGGCAGGGCGATTGGGGGGCATTGCCAGCACAGCCGGTGGCCAGCGGTGCCCGACGCGAGGTGCCGAACTGGGCAAAAAAGCCCTGAGCATCCGCCCACCCGGCAGCCAGGTGGCGGATGCCATGCCCCGTGTCGGCAGACTGGACGGTGCCAGCCGTGGCCGTGTGGTTGCGGCGGCAAAAGGCCGGGTGGCCTGGCTCGCGACCCTGCTCAAAGGGCGCCCACGCCTGCGCCAGGACCTTTGCTGGCAACAGCGCCGGGCCCAAGCCGTTGAGCTCTGGCTGGTCATCGTCGATGCATCGGCCTCCACACGCCGCCACCAGGCGTTAGCGCTGAGTAAAGGGCTGTTGGCGGAGTTGTTCGACCAGGCGTATCGCCAGCGTGCCCGCTTGGCGCTGCTGACCGCCAGTGGCGGTGCGCCGCAGTGGCAACGGCAGGGCCTGAAAGCCTCGGCTGCACTGCAATCGTGGCTGCAAGCCTTGGGGGCAGGCGGCGGTACACCGTTGATCGCAGCGCTGGACCAAGCCCGCCACTGGTTGCAGGCAAGGCAAAAGGCCCACCCTCAGGAACTGCAGCGCTGCTTGGTTTTTACTGACGGGCGCCTGCAACGTTGGAATGCCTTGCAGCCCATGCCGTGTGCCACTTTAGTGGTGGACATGGAATTGGCGCCCGTTCGGCTGGGTCGGGCGCGGCAGTTGGCCATGCAATTACTGGCCGACTATCAGCATCTTGAGCAATTCAAGGTGAAACAATGAATTATTACGGCAGGGCGTGCCGCGACACTATGTCGCAAGGGCAGGAGTTGCAAGAGCGCTAATAGCAAAGTTGCACAAGTGCGTGCCGGGCACGCACTTGCTGGCAGCACGGCTATTACTTTGGCATCGACCAGGGTTGCAGGTCATAGCCTTTCTGGCACAGTTCGGCGCGCACTTCCTCGATCAGGCTGGCCCATTGAGCTGGGTCGGAATAGATACGCGAGGACACTTGCTTGCTGCCGATACGGGTGCTGGTCCGGTCGATCACTGCCAGGCTCAACTCACCGGTACCATTGGGCGCATCCCAGGCGACGCACTGGAAGGGTTCGAAGGCGTGGTCGGCAATCAGCAATGCTTCGTTGACACGGAGCGGGGCATTCATGGTTCGGTCTCTCTATGGTCCCAAACATCGAAATTCAAGTCCGCGTAACTGCAACGTCGCTTCAGGTTATCGCGATCTGCAGTGCGGGGTTATTTGTACTGATGCTCCAAGTTGGGGGTGGAGTCACACCGTGGCTGTAAATTTTTCACGGTGGAACAATTTTTTAATTGTCCTGCGCCGCCTGTGACGCTGATAAATTTGAAAAATTCCCGTTTGCTCTGAAACCGGCCGAGCTCGGCAGACAGACGGTAGTGGGCGCCATCATGTTCGTTGCTACTGTTAAACAGGCGCCGCAACTTACTGTTTTCATGTAAAAAACCACAATTTGGCGCCAAGGAACGGTCATGCACGAAACCGCCTCCCTTCGCCGTCTGCTCATTGTCGACCCCTGCGACGACTGCCACCGCCTGCTTCCGGGCCTTGAACATGCCGGCTGGGATGTTCACAGCTGTAGCCTTGACCTTGCCCTGGAGCATCGCTGCGATATCGGCCTGCTGCGCCTGCAGGAATCGCACCTGCGCCACCCGGATGCGGTCAAGGACATGATCAAGCGCAGCAATACCGAGTGGATCGCCGTGCTCAATGCCGAGCAATTGCGCATGCAGAATGTCGGCGACTTCGTCTGCGAATGGTTCTTCGATTTCCATACCCTGCCGTTTGACGTCTCTCGCGTACTGGTGACCCTGGGCCGGGCCTTCGGCATGGCGCGCCTGCGGGGCAAGGGGGCGGTGCCAATCGATGGCCTGGAAGACGAACTGCTGGGTGACAGCAGGCCGATTCTCGAGCTGCGCAAACTGCTGGGCAAACTGGCACCTACCGAGTCGCCGGTATTGATCCGCGGCGAAAGCGGTACCGGCAAAGAGCTGGTCGCACGCACCCTGCATCGTCAATCGCAACGGTGCGAGATGCCGTTCATTGCCATCAATTGCGGGGCGATCCCCGAGCACTTGATCCAGTCCGAGTTGTTCGGGCACGAGAAGGGCGCCTTTACCGGTGCCCACCAGCGCAAGGTGGGACGTATCGAGGCCGCACACGGCGGCACGCTGTTTCTCGATGAAATTGGCGACTTGCCGCTGGAGTTGCAGGCAAACTTGTTGCGCTTTTTGCAGGAAAAGCACATCGAGCGGGTCGGCGGTAGCCAGCCGATACCGGTGGACGTGCGGGTGCTGGCGGCGACGCATGTGGACCTGGAGCGCGCCATCGAGCAAGGGCGTTTTCGCGAGGACCTGTATTACCGGCTCAACGTCCTGCAAGTGGTCACGGCGCCGCTGCGCGACCGGCATGGCGACCTGTCGATGCTGGCCAATCATTTTTCGCACTTCTACAGCTTGGAGACAGGCCGCAGGCCACGCACGTTCAGTGACCATGCCTTGGCGGCGATGGGCCGGCATCACTGGCCCGGTAATGTGCGGGAGCTGGCCAACCGGGTGCGACGCGGGTTAGTGCTGGCCGAAGGGCGGCAGATCGAGGCCCAGGACCTCGGCCTGCACGTGCTGGAGCAGGAGGACCAGCCTTTGGGCACCTTGGAAGACTACAAGCATCGGGCAGAACGCCAGGCGCTGTGCGACGTGCTGGACCGGCACAGCAATAACATGAGCATTGCCGCGAAGGTGCTTGGGGTATCCCGGCCGACCTTCTATCGGCTGCTGCACAAGCACCAGATTCGCTGAAAACGCCCCGGGCAGGGGCGTGAGCGGCCTAGCGGTCAGCTCGATTGGGCAATATGCCCATCCGACAATTCCTCGACCGTCTCTTCCTCATCCGGCAACGCCGTGATCACGCTGAAGTCGCTGACCTCGACCTCACCGCCACCATAGCCCAGCAAGTGGAAGGAAAACGCCTTGCGTACCGTCGGGTTATCGAAGCCGAACTCCATTTCCAGCGGCTCATCGGCCGTCACCCGGATCTCGTCGGGCAGCCCCAGCGGCACATCCTGTTCCAGCTCCTTCGCCTTGAGTTGAATGTAGGCTGCGTGCTGCGGATCAAGTGCGCGCACCTTGACCCGCACCCGTGTCCGCGAGCCTTCGGGCATCTCCAGGTACTGCGCGCCAATCAGGTTGTCGGCCCAGTCATCGCGTATCTGCGCCTGCAGCTGGATGGCCGAGGGGCCACCGAACTGGTAGCGCAGGTTGAGCGGGGTTTGCAGTAGGGACTGGTCGAGCACCCCGACCAGGGCGCCGAGTTGCGGGCCAACACTGCTGTCACCGGGGCCGAGGTACTTGGCCTGGTCGGCGATGAACCCCTCGCTGGCATAGCGGCGGCAGCGCTGCTGGAAGTCGCATTCGGTAAATACCCCCTGGCCGTCGTGGTAGCGCAGCATGCCGTTGGTGTAGGAAATCATCTCCCGGCCAGTGTCGTAATCGCGAAACAGCGAGCGACCGGCCAGCGCCACCGGTATCGGCAGGGCAAAGTAGTCGAGCAGGGAGTTGGCCAGGTCCACATGGCCGTAGGTGCCCCGCTTGATGTGCGGCAGTTGTGCCTGCTCCGGTGCCAGGGTCAGGTTGAAGCCCCAGGAGGAGGCCAGGCGCACGCCGTCGATCCCGTGGGACTCGTCCGAAGTCACGACCACCAGGGTGTCCTTGAGCACACCCTGGCGCTCGAGGTTGTCGAGGAACGCGCCGATTGCGTCATCCAGGTAGGCCACCGCTGCCTGCTTGGCGGTGTCATAGCGTTCGAGGTACTCGGCGGGCGCAGAGTACGGCTGGTGAGTACCCACGGTCAGCAGGGTCAGCATCCACGGGCGCTCTTGCTGGCGGAGCTGGCCGACGTAATCCAGGGCGCCTTCGAAGAACGCCCGGTCATCCTTGCCCCAGGGGAACTCCAGGTAGTTCTCGTTGCTGAACCACTCCAGGCCATGCACCGAATCGAAGCCGATGTGCGGCATGATCCGGTCCTTGGCCATGAAGCGCAGACCCGCACCTTGCAGGTAGTGCGTGGTGAAGCCGGCCTGGCGCAGCTGGGCCGGCAGGCAGGCCTCGTTACGTTGATGCTGGGTGAGCAGTTCCATGCCCTTGGGTGTGCCGTTGGCCAGCTTGTCGTAATCGCCGCAGAGCATGGCGTACAGGCCGCGGATGGTCTGGTGGGTATGCAGCACGTAGTCCGGGGTGTTCATGCCGCGCTCGGCCCAGCGGCTGAGGTTGGGCATCAGGTCTTCGTCAAAGCGGCTGTGCATCGCCTGGCGGTTAGGCCGCACATAGGCCCCAGGAATGCCTTCGACGGTGATCACCAGCAGGTTGCGCGCGCTGCCGGGTGCGCTCAGCAGTTTCTGGCCATGCAGGTCGGACTGGGTCAGCCCGGCGCTGGGCAGCGGCGTGACCGGTTGCGTCTGACCGGCCCAGCCCAGTGCCCGCTGCTGGAAGTCGGCGACCCCAGCCGAAAGCAGCTGATGAGGGAGGTTGTACTGCCGCCACTGGTCGGCGTCGGACGGTGCCAGGTGCTGGCTGCCCCAGTGCACGGCGAACAGCGCAAGCGGCAGGGCCAGGGCCTTGAACCCCAGTGGGGTGCCGCGCTGGCCGCGGCTGCGCCAGGCTGCCAGTGCCCACACCAGCACGCCAGCACCCATGGCCCAGGGCAACCAGGCGTGAGCCAGGCCACCACCGGTGGAGTTTTCCATGAATTGGGGATCGAAAAGGTAAGCCAGGTCGGCGCTGTTCGGCAGCCGCCCTACGGCACTGACCAGCTCGGCCGAGGCAACCCACAATACGGCCCAGGCCAGCAGCACGGGCAGGGCCAGCCACCCGGGCCGACGGTGGAGAAGCAGCACGAGCAAGCTGCCAAGCGCAAGGTCCGAGACATAGCCCAGTGGGTTGGACCAGCCCAGCAGGGCGCGCGCAGCCAGAGGAATCACCAGCACCAGGGTTGCCAGGGCAACGAGCCGGGTCTGCGGGTGGCCGAGCAGGTTTTTCACGAAAACTTTCCTTAATTGCCGTTAAAACGTCACATATCTGTGCGCGATGATAACAGGCTGGGGTCAGGAAAGCGGTTGGCTACAAGCTTGGTTACCAAAAGCCGGGCCCGCTGTGGGCCCGGTAATCCTGGCGTCAGAAGTAGTAAGGGAATTTCAGGCTGAAGGAAAAGTCTGGCGCATCGTCGGTCAGGCCGATGGAGAGGTTCGGCACGATGGTCAGGTTGTTGGAGGCCGCGAAGGTCATCCCAATGTTGAAGTTGGCTGCGTTGTAATCACTGTTGGTGATCGACTGCCAGTCGCCGCCATCGGGTTTGATCTTGCTCTTGCGCGAAAACTGGTCGGTGACCGAGAACGACATGCTCATTTTTTCGTTCAGGGCAAAGGCGATACCGCCACCGATCTGCCAGGAGTCCCCCAGTTTCACGTCGCCAGGTACTTTCGTGTTGACCGTGGGGCTGATGTCGCTGAACGAGTCCTGCATGTTGTAGGTGTAGGACAGGCTGCCAAACAGCACGGCCGGGTCGAAGGTCTTGACCAGCGAGATACCGGGCGTGATCGCCCACACACCGTTACCCGTCGGCAGATCTTCTGGGATGGCCAGGTTGTCGTTGCCGGCCACCGGGATGAGCTTGATGCCATAGGGGTCATCGCCGGTAGGCGCCTTGACCCGCAAGGTGGCGACGGCATCAGGCCAGTTCTCCGATTCGTCGATGAACTTGTAGGCCACGCCGAAGTTGACGTCGCCGATGGTCGGGTCGCGGGTCACTGTGCCGTCGGAACTTACACCGGCTGCACCGCCTGCGCCGCCGGAGGAGTAGGTCGATTCGCGGTAGACGATGGGTACGTTAATGTCGAATTGCCAGCGCTGGTCGACGTTGTAGCGGGCGGTGAGGTCCAGCGTCCAGTTATCGGCCTTGATGCGGTCGATATTGATGTTGCCGAGGAAAATCGAGTCCAGTGCCAGGAACCCGTTGAGGGTCAGGGCACGGGTATCGTAGTGGGTGTAGGTCAGGCCGGTTTCGACACTGAACTTGCCGCCGCCGAAGAAGCCGCTGGCTTCGTCGTACAGGTTGGACACGCTTTGCGCGGGCTCGGAATTGTCCTGCAGCGACTGGCCGTAGGAGCTGCCAGTGGTGCCCGGCGCGCCCGAGGCCACCGTCTGCGCCCCCTTGACACCCTCGGCGGGGGACTTGGTCAGGCGCTTGGGTGCGGGGGCCGGCGGGGCTTCCTCTACCTGCCGCAGGCGCTGTTCCAGCACCATCAGTGCATTTTGCTGGGCTTCGTAGCGCTCCTTGAGCGCGATGAGTTCCTGTTTGAGTGCTTCGACCTGAGGGTCGGTTGCCGCCTGTAGCAGAGTGGCCGGGGCCAGGGTTGTCAAACAAACGATAGCTCTGAACGTCAACAAACGGTGCATGGATTAGCCGTCCCTTCTGACTACATACGATGAGACTGAGCGTAGATCAGTATCCGAGATTGCGAAGGCCTTTGAGCTGGTCAAGGTTGGTGCCCACCGATCCGGCCGTGGGCGCGTTGTCACGCAGCACCACATTGAGCGACGTCAGGTTGCTGACGCGGTTGCTGGCGCCCAGCAGGGTGGTGTTCTGCATCAGCCCACCTTGCCCCAGGCGCTGCAGGGTGCTGCCCTGGTTGTCGCTGGCGACGATACTCAGTTGCACCCCCGTGCCGCTGGACGAAACGCTCAGCGAGCCTGCGCCATTGGCACCGACCAGCGTTGAGCCAGCCGCCAGGGCCTGGCCCTGGGGTTGCGTCGCTGGCGCCTGGTTGGCCTTGGTTACATTGATGTCGACATTGTTATGGGCGGTGTTGTAATCGCCGGCAGCCCGCACCACCTGGGTTACCCCTTCGGTGGTGTTGAGGCCGCTGCCCCCTGTGACGGTACCCGTCCCGGCGCTGCTCGATTGCGCGCCGCCACCGCCTTTCTCATTGATCATCGACACATAGAATTGCGGCTTGATGGTGGTTTGCTGAACCTGCATGGCCGACGTTGCGCCGATCACCTCACCATTGGCGTTCTGCCAGGTGCTGGTCATGACGATGCCGAAGCTGACGATGCGCCCGGGCATCACGTAGCGCCCGCGCAGGTTGGCCAGCTCCTGGTCCTTGAGTTCGATCGGTTTGAACGTTTGTGCCTGGGTCGGCAGGCTGGCAGCCATGCAAAGGGCGGCCAGCCAGATAGAAGTCTTCATGGGATGCTCCCGGAGCGTCTTGCCCGCAGTCATTAGAAGAAGTCGCTTTGGATGAAGCCGAAGTCCATCAACTCGGCGTCCTGCACCGGGGTGAAGTTGCTGACGCGGTTCTTGGCGCTCAGCGGCAGTGGCGGGTCGAGCAGGGCGTTGGCCTTGTCGTACCCTTGGCCGATGACGGCAAAGATGATGCCGTTCCAGCCTTTGACGAAGTCATCGAGCTTGAAGCGTTTGTGGCCGAGCACCGGGTCACCGATGTACACCCAGCCTTTGTCGACCTTTTGCATGACCACGAAGTGCTTGTAGCCGCGGATGTCCATCAACACCACCACGGGGATGCGGATGCTGTGCAGCGTGTCAGGGGCCACCTTGTAGCCGCGTGCGCGCATGCCAAGGCTTTCCACGTAGCGCTTCATGTCGAGCATCGAAAAGCCCTGCGTGCGGACCAGGTCCGGGTCGGCGTGTTCCAGCATGCCTTCGATGATCTGATGTTCGTCAACGTCAAGCCAGTAGGCTTGGCGCAGGATGGTTGCCAGCGACGCTGCGCCGCAACTGAAGTCGGTTTTCTGCTGTACCAGGTCGGCGAACTTGCGCTCGCGGATGCTCTGGATGGGCTTGTAGATCACCGCGCCACCGGGCAGGACGGACAACGGCATCTGGGCTGCTTCGCTCACACTGGCCATGCACAGCAAAAACGCCAAGGCGATAATGCGCATGTTCGACGCCCCCCTGCTTTTCTTGTTAGAAAGAGGCCCCCCGAAGGGGGCCTCCAGGCCGCAGTTGTTACATCGAGGTGTTGGAGATGGCCAGCGAGTTGCTTTGCTGGTTGCCTACACCGGCTGCCACGTTGACGCCCAGGTTGCCGCTGCCGCCATTCACCGAGCCACTCAGGGTTGCGGTGTTGGTTACAGGGTTGGCCCAGCCGGTCGGGGTCAGCACTTGGAACGACACGGTATTGCTCAGGGCAAACTCGCTAGACTCGCTGAAGCTCTTCGAGATGCTGTCCGACGATTCGGATGCTTTCTCGCCAGCTTTCTCGTAGGCCGAAGCGCTCGCCTTTTCCCATGCCGAGGCGTTTGCCTTCTCGTACGACGTATCGCGAGCCTTGTCATAGGACGAGTCGCGGGTACGGTCATACGAAGAGTCGTACGCCTTGTCGAAGGACGAGTCGAAGGACTTGTCGAACGACGAGTTGCTGGCCGACTCGTGCGAGCGGTCGATCGATGCATCCAGCGAAGCGCTGAGCGATGCGTCGAAGTCGGAGCTGCGCGAACGGGTGAAGTTGCCGAAGGTTTGCGACGACGATGCACTGCCGTTGGCACTGGCATCGAGCGAAGCATTCAGCGAAGCGCTAGACGAAGAGCTGTGGTCGCGGCTGGCCGAACCACTGGCATCCCAGCTGTTGGAGCCACTGGCGGTCATGCTGTTGGTGCCGCTGGCGCTGCTGCTGTTGGAGCCGCTGGCGGTCATGCTGCTAGACCCGCTGGCGCTGCTGCTCTTCGAACCGCTGGCGCTGTTGCTGTTGGAGCCAGACGCGCTGTAGCTCGAGCTGGAGCTCTTGTCGACGCTTGCATCGTACGCACCGCTACGCGAGGCCGAGCCACTCGAAGAAGTGGTGAAGGTCAGGGTGTCGAGGGTGTAGGTGCGGTCGGCACGGTTGTTCACTTCCAGGCCAGGGCCGTTCTGGTCGGCCGAAGCGGTGGCGCTCGAGTTACCGATACCTGCGGCATTGTTGGCGATTGCCATGGTATTTTTCTGCTGGTTCAGGTCGCCGCCAGCAATGTTGATACCAATGTTGCCGCTGCTGCCGTCAGCCGAGCCGCTCATGACCGCAGAACTTTGCGTCGACCAGTTGTTGACGACGTTGTTGTTGCTGCGCTGAACCACCTCGGCGCTGGCGGTGGCGGTGCCGAAGACGAAGCTGTTGTCGATGTCGGCGTTATCGGACGAGGTGTTGGCGATGGCCGCAGCGTTGTCCTGCTGGTTGCCGTTACCGGCCGCCACGTTGACGCCGACGTTACCACTGGCACCCGCGCCGGAGCTGCTCATTTCGGCTTCGTTGATGGTGCCTTCGTTGCGGATGGAGTTACCCGTGCTCCGTTGGGAATCAGTAGCTGTGGCATTGGCGTTGGTATAAACCGCCCTGTCCATCTGCTGGTGATTGTTGTTGTTATTGTGGCCGTGGCCACCGCGTCTATCGTTCTGATCCGCTTGTGCAGCAACAGCCATGACCGCAGCAATTGCGAAAACCAGAGGCTTGATTGCCATCGAGGGTTTCATGGTGTTTCTCCGTCTTCTTTAGGTTAAGTGTTGTTCTTACCTGTTTTGGGTCAATTGGCGACCCGTACGCTCAGGGTGTTTGCCGTCTGGTTACCCACCCCGGCGCTCTGATTCAACTGGATTACCCCGCGGCTACCGGTGAATGCCTGGTCACCGGTGGTGACCTGGCGATAGCCGGGAGAGGTATCCGCTGGATCGGAGCTATTGATCAGCGCCACGTTCTGCTGCAACAGGACGCTGTCATCGATACTTTGCGGTTGTGTACTGAGGCTGATGCGCAGGGCGTTGGCCTGCTGTGTGCTCGCGCCGGCGCTCTGGTTGACGCCCAGTGCACCGCTGCCATGGCTGAAAGCGTCGCCCTGGATACTGGCGCTGGCGCCCATGTTGGGGTCGACGATGGAAAGCTGGCGTTGGCGGATCTGCGTGGTTGCGGCCGCCTCGCGGCCGGTGGCGATGGCGCGGGCATTGGCCTGCTGTTGCTGGTCGCCCGCCGCCTGGTTGACGCTGAAATTGCCCTGGTATTGCGCGCCAGAACTGTCGATATTGGCGCTGTTGATCACGGGAACGGGTGATTGGGCGAGAGCCGGTGCGCTGCACAAGGCAGCCAGGATGAACAGCGTCTGCCTCATCTCACTTGCCTCCGGTCAGGATCTGCAGAGGGGCAAGGCCGCGTTGGACGCTGGAGTTGACCATGTTGGAAATCCCGTTGCCGGAACTTGTACTTCGGCCCGCGGCCATGTTCGGTAATTGGTTCTGGTTGCTGATGCTACCGCCGAGGTTGTCGGTCTGCTGGGTGATCAGCGAGGAAATCCCGGTACCGCTGGTGATGCTGGCAAAGTCGCCATCGCTCAGTTCGGTGCTCTGCTTGAGCACGTAGGCGGACGGGTTGGCGTTGGCGGTAGTCGGGTAGGGATCGGGCGCCAGTGGCGCGCGGATGGCCATGCGTGGCTGTACATCGCGGGTAATCACGATGATGCCGTTGTCGGCCTGGGCCGGCAGGCTCAATCCGGTGCTCAATACACAACCGGCCAGCAGCAGGTGAGCGATGCCTTTATCCAGTTTCCTCATGACGGCAATTCCTTCTTCGAGCGCTGGCCGGGTGCAGCGTTGCGAGGAGGAGAGCAGGAGGCGTGCCGCTTTTGGATAATGCTTTGCATTCAGCAGCTTGCAGTGCCTGGCTGAACGCGACATGACGTTGTTGTATCAGCGCTGAGACAGATGCCGCGCGATTTGCCGTTTTGCCCGGTGTAGGCGTTGCCCGAAGGGCTTTTCCCGGCGCTGTATCACCGGCTTGACACTGGCCCCGGAATCGGTAGCAGAACGCGCAAATACGGGGTGCGAAGCCCTGCGAGGTGTGTCACCTGCTTAACACTCGGTGGGGCATTCTGGCGTTTTCCCCTGCAGCAGGCGCTGTACCGCGCGCAATGCCGCCGCGCTGCGAAGGGGCCAGTCACCGTCAATGATCTGCAGAGGCTGCTGATGGCGTTTTAGCCATTGCAGGCTGTCATCAAAAAATGCCTGGCGGTCAGCCAGGTCAGGTTGGCAGCGCTGGGGGTCGGCCACCCAGTTCACACCGTGCGGGCTGAGCAGCAGGTGCAGGTCGTAGTGCCGTGTTAGCAAGGCCTGCTCCAGCCACGGGGGGCAGCCCTGGAACAGCGCATGGCTCCACAGCATGTTGCTGAGCAGGTGGGTGTCGAGAATCAGCAACTCCGGGGCTTGCGCCCGGGCGTGGTCTTCCCAGGCCAGTTGGCCCTGGGCGATGGGGGTGATGTCGGCGTAGCAGGTGTCGCGGCATTGCTGGTCGATGAAATGGCGCACGTACTCGCTCACTACCACGCCACCGAAATGCGCCTGGATCTCGCCGCTGAGCCAGCTTTTACCGCTGGACTCAGGGCCGCACAGCACCAACACCTTCATGCCTGCACCTTTGCGACCTTCAGGGCCGGGTCGCGGCGCCATTCCAGCCAGCCACGCACGGCAATCAGGGTGAGCACGGCAAAGAAGCCTGCCGTGAAATAGAGTTGCTGGTGCAGGTATTGCCCGACATAGACCACGTCCACCACTACCCAAAGTGGCCAGCATTGCACGCGTTTCTGCGCCATCCACAGTTGCGCGACCAGGCTGAAGCCGGTCAGCGTGGCGTCGAGCCAGGGCAGGGCGGCATCGGTCCAGTGGGCCATGCCAGCGCCGAGTGCGACACTCAGCACCAGGCCCGCCATCAGCCCGCCGAACACTGCCGGGGAGGGCAGCCGGGACACGACGCGCGCATCCTCCGTGCGGTCGGGGCGCTTCCATTGCCACCAGCCGTAGAGTTGCAGCACGGCGTAGGCCACTTGCAGCAGCATCCCCGAATACAGCTTCACCTCGTAGAACAGCCAGCCATAAATAAGCACCATCACCAAGCCGATCGGCCAGCACCAGGCGTTCTGTTTGACGGTCAGCCACACGGCGGTGACGCCAAGTACGGCAGCGATGAGTTCGAGGCCGGACATCGGCGCTCCTTGGCGAGGGGAAGGGGCGCGATTGTAGCGTGTGAGCGCGGGGAGGTGTAGTTGGGGCCTCGGGCTGCCCATACCGGCCGGTACGGGCGGCCGGTGCCTATACGCGGAATTGGCGTAGCAGTTGCTCCAGTTCCTCACTCAAACGGCCCAGCGCCACGCCAGCATCGCTGGATTGACGCGCCGCATCGGCGGTCTGCTGCGACAACCCGGCGGTGTCCAGCACATTGCGGTTGATCTCCTCGACCACATGCGACTGCTGCAGCGTGGCGCTGGCGATGGTGGCATTGAGCACAGTGAGGTTGTGCAGTGCCTGGCTGATGGCATCCAGGCTGGAGCCGGCCTCACGGGCCTGCTCGACGGTCTGGCGCGAGGCTTCACTGCTGGTGTCGATGGCCTTGACCGCCGCGTCCGATTGCCCTTGCAGGTGTTCGATCATGGTGTGGATCTCGGCGGTGGACTGCGCGCTGCGCTGGGCCAGCAGGCGCACCTCATCCGCCACCACTGCGAAGCCGCGGCCTTGCTCCCCAGCGCGGGCGGCTTCGATGGCGGCGTTGAGTGCGAGCAGGTTGGTCTGCTCGGCAATGGAGCGGATTACCTCCAGCACGCCGCCGATTTTCGTGCTGTGCCCGGCCAGGTTGCGGATCACCTGCACGGCCTGGTCGATGGTCGCCGAAAGCCGGTCGATCTGCTGCAGGCTGCCGTGGATGGCCTGCTGGCCATGTTCTACCTGCTGTTGTGCGGCGCGCATTTCGCCGGCGGCCTGTTCGGCCGTCTTGGCCACGTCCTGCACCGCATAGGTCACTTCGTTGACAGCGGTTGCCACCTGGTCCATCTGCATCGACTGCTGCGCGCTGTGTTGCTGCGCGGCACCGGCGTTGTCACCGACACGCCCGGCGGACTGCGCCAGCGAATGCGCCGCACCCTGCAGCTGGCTGACCACATCCTGCAGCTTGCCGTTGAAGCGGTTGAAGTGTTCGCCCAGGTGGGTGATCTCGTCGCGGCCGTGGGTATCCAGGCGCCGCGTGAGGTCGCTTTCGCCGCTGGCGATGTTGCCCATGGCCTGCACGGCCTCCTGCAAGGGCTGGGCGATGCTGCGGGCGATCAGCATGACCACCAGGGCCATCAGCAGGGCAATGCCCAGGCCGAGCAGCGAGGCATCACGCAGTTGGCGAGCGAACTCGGCCTGGACGTCATCGATGTACACGCCAGAGCCGATGATCCAGCCCCAGGGTTTGAACAGTTGGATGTACGAGGTCTTGGCCACCGGGTCGCTGGCGCCGGGCTTGGGCCAACGATAATTGACCGGGCCTGCGCCCTGGCTGCGGGCGAGGGCGGCCATTTCGTTGAACACGGCAAAGCCGTCGGGGTCGCGAATGGCCGAGAGGTCCTGGCCGTCGAGCTTGGGGTTGGCCGGGTGCATGATCATCTTCGGCCCGAGGTCGTTGATCCAGAAGTAGTCGTTCTGATCGTAACGCAGCGCCCGCACCACCTGCAGGGCCTGTTGCTGGGCGGCCTCGCGGCTGAGGGTGCCGGCGCTTTCCAGGCCCTGGTAGTAGGCCAGCACGCCAGCGGCAGTCTGTACCACATGACGGGTTTTCTCGGCCTTGGCCTGGTACAGGTCGCCATGGATCTGGCGCAACATCAGCAGGCCGAGCATCACCAGCATTGCCACAGCCACCAGCAGAATCAGCCACAACCGGCGGCTGATGGACATTGACCTCAAGGTCTTCATGAACGGCACTCCCGCATTGTTCTTTTTATTAGGTGCATCCAAGCATGCATTGGCACTGGCCCCAACACGACTAATAGCTAAGTGCCATTTATCGCCTAGTCTGCAACAGCCCGCGCAAGCGATTGCAACGCCGCTCTGCTAGGATTTCGGCCGCGCAAGATGAAACCTTTAGGCTGGCTGAACTTTTCTGCTGGCATTGTTCCCAGCAGTCACTGTAAAAATGCCGCGCCGCGTGCGGCAATCACAAGCAAATCAAGAACAAGGGGCCTGCAAGCAGCAGCGCTCCATCCGGGGGAATGATGGATTTTTGGACTGCCTTCCAGGCAATCATCTTGGGCGTGGTAGAAGGGCTGACAGAGTTCTTGCCGATCTCCAGTACCGGCCACCAGATCATCGTGGCCGACCTGATCGGTTTTGGCGGTGAACGGGCGATAGCCTTCAACATCATCATCCAACTGGCGGCGATCCTGGCGGTGGTGTGGGAGTTCCGGCGCAAGATCCTCGACGTGGTGTTCGGCCTGACCAGTCAGCCCACGGCGCGGCGTTTCACCGGCAACCTGCTGCTGGCGTTCATGCCCGCCGTGGTGCTGGGCGTGCTGTTCGCCGACCTGATTCACGAGTACCTGTTCAACCCGATCACCGTGGCGACGGCGCTGGTGATCGGAGGCGTGATCATGCTCTGGGCCGAGCGCCGCACGCACCGTGTGGAGGTCGATCGTGTGGACGACATGCGTTGGTCGCATGCCCTGAAGATCGGTTTCATCCAGTGCCTGGCGATGATCCCGGGCACCTCGCGCTCCGGCTCGACCATCATCGGCGGCCTGCTGTTTGGCCTGTCGCGCAAGGCGGCCACGGAGTTCTCGTTCTTCCTGGCAATGCCAACCATGGTCGGTGCGGCGGTGTACTCGGGGTACAAATACCGTCATCTGTTCGAGCCGAGCGACTTGCCGGTGTTCGCCCTCGGCTTCGTGACGTCGTTCATCTTCGCGATGATCGCCGTGCGCGCGCTGCTCAAGTTCATCGCCAACCACAGTTACGCCGCGTTCGCTTGGTACCGCATCGTCTTCGGCCTATTGATTCTTGCGACCTGGCAGTTCGGCTGGGTCGATTGGTCGACGGCGCACGGCTGACATGGCGCGCACGCAAACGGCTGAGCGACGTGTGGCTCGCAAGGAAGATGGCGTACGCAATGTGGGCCTGAAGCTGCTGGTGCTGGGCGTATTGTGCCAGCTGCCGCTGGCAGGCGCCGCCAAGATGGCCTGGAGCGGGCTGTCGTGGCTGCCACTGGCGGTCTACCCGGTGATGAGCCTCCTGACGGCCCTGTTGTATTGGCACGACAAGCGCCAGGCCCGCGCCCAGGCGTGGCGTACACCCGAAAAACTGCTGCATGCCGGCGAGTTGGTCGGCGGTTGGCCGGGGGCGTTGGTCGCCCAGCAGCTGTTCAGGCACAAGACCCGCAAGCTTTCGTACCAGTTGGTGTTCTGGGGCATTGTGTTGCTGCATCAGCTGTTCTGGTTTGACCGCCTCTTTCTGGGTGGGCGGCTCCTGCCTCTGGGCTGATGGCCCAGGCCACTCACATCAGCAAACCTGCCTGCAAGCGCTTGGCCAGCCGCCTTACCACCAACTGGTGCGAGCGCTGCAGCACATCGCACAGTTCCTCGCGGCCCATGGGGTAGGGCGGCGCCATGCTGATCCAGCGCGCTCGCGCCAGGTACGGCGCCGGGCGCACGCCCGGCCGGTCGCAATAGCCGAGGAACAGCTCATCGGCCACCTTGAACGACAACCCCGCCCCGGCCAGATCGAGCACCGCGAACATCTTGTTGCCGGCCACCGAGAACACCCGGATGCCGCCCCATTTGTAGTCTTCCCGCGCCCCTGGCAGGCTCAGGCAGAACGTCGCCACCTGCTCCTCGGTCATTTTCTGCTTAGACATAACGCTCTCCACACGCTTCGAACGATGCAGCCAAATGGTCGATCCACACCCGTACCGCCGGCAACAAACCCCGCCGATGCGGGTAGACCGCTTGCAGGTAGCCGCCCGGCAACGACCAGTCCGGCAGCAGCCGCACCAGATCGCCGCGTTCCAGTTCTTCCTCGCAGAACATGCTCGGCAATGCCGTAAAGCCCAGTCCGGCCTTCACCGCGGCGTTGCGCACGACGAAATCATCAATAGCCAGGCGCGGCTCCAGGGCGATTTCCTGCTGCCGGCCGTCGGGCCCGTGCAGGCGGAAATGCACCAGCCGGTCGGCTTCGGCGGCACCCAGCACCGGCAGGGATGCAAGCTCGGACGGCTCGCGAACATGGTCGGCAAAGCCAGGTGCGGCGACCAGTTGCATCTGCGCCTGGCGCAGCCGGCGGGTGACCAGTGCCGGGTCTTCGTCGCCGAGGTCGCGAACGCGCAAGGCAACGTCGATACCTTCGGAAATCAAGTCGACACGGCGGTTGAGCAGTACCATGTCCAGTTGCACCTGCGGGTACTGGGCCAGAAAACGGCTGATCACATCTGGCAGAAACGCATGGGCCAACGCCACCGGGCACGACACCCGTAAACGCCCGCGCGGCTCGCTGCTCATGCTTGCCACGGCTTCGTCGGCGGCCTCGGCTTCCGACAGCATGGCCTGGCAGTGGTGCAGGTAGCGTTCGCCCACTGCGGTCAGCTTGAGCTGGCGCGTGGTGCGCTGGAGCAGCCGTGTACCCAGGCGCTCTTCCAGCTCGGCGATGCGCCGCGACAGGCGCGACTTGGGGATGCCCAATTGGCGCCCAGCGGCGGCGAAACCGCCGGCTTCGACCACCCGGGCAAAGTAGAAGAGGTGACCTGTTTTCCTAGAGAAACCATTGATCAAAACCGACATTTCCTTTATCGATCAACGGGCTAGAAAAGTTTTGCTTTTGACGAATGATCAAAATCAAGGCTTTGATCAGGCTCATTGATTGAAACTAGGATAGCCTACGAGGAGAGCCTGGTGGAGCTCTCCATATGCTGAAATCAAAGCATTGGCTACGGACGCAAGATCACCTCTTACAGGGGCCGGTCACCACAGCGATCGAACGCATGTGCCAGGTGATCCAACCAAGCCCTGACAGCCGGCAACACTCCACGCCTGTGCGGGTAGACAGCCTGGAGCCACGCAGGGGCGCAATGCCAATCAGGAAGCATGCGAACAAGCTCTCCGCTGGCTAGCTCGCTCTCACAGTGCATTAACGGCAAAACCGTGAAGCCCAGGCCACCCAGCGCCGCTTCCTTACGCATGATGAAGTCTTCGACACCCAAACGGGCAGGCATGGCTATTTCGAAACGCTCACCAGCCTGATTGAACAAGCGCATTCTGGCCAGGCGATCCGAGTCTAGAGCCCCCAGGAAGGGCAGAGCCATGAGTTCTTTGGGGTGAGAAACAGGGTGGGCGGCCAAGAAGTCTGGAGAAGCCACAACCTCCGTACGAGCCTCACGCAAGCGCTTGGTGACGAGATTTGGCTCCTCATCTTCGGCTTCGCGAACGCGAAGCGCGACATCAATACCTTCATTGATCAAATCGACTCGGCGATTGACCAAGAGCAGATCGAGCTGGACTTGTGGGTATCGGGTTAGGAAATCACGAACCAGTGGATTTAAGAATTGATTCGCCAAACCGACCGGGCTGCTCACGCGTAGAGGGCCCCGTGGCTCACTGGTTGCGCTGGCAACCACTTCATCGGCTTGCTCTGCTTCCAAGAGCATTGCCTGGCAATGGCGCAGGTATCGCTCACCTAAAGCAGTGAGCTGCAATTTACGTGTTGTGCGTTGAAGGAGGCGAGCGTTTAGCCGCTCCTCCAATTCCGCAATACGGCGGGATAACCTTGACTTTGGAATGCCCAGTAGGCGGCCTGCCGCAGCGAAACCACCGGCCTCCACGACCTTCGCGAAATAGAAGAGGTCATTCAAATTTCGGGGTTCACCAATAGCCACTTTCGGACGACCTTAGGACATAGGGAGCGATGCATGCAGGGCATGCATTATGCCTGAGTCGTCCGAGGCCTGTACCCATTCACAATCGGGGTATGTTGACTGAGGCACCGCCTAAGACCGGAGCCAGGTAGGGTGCTTCGGCAGCCTCGGTAATCGAGGCTTTCGATCCTCTCGAATGGCCGGGCGCAGATTGGAGCGCAGGCTCGATTGAAAACCCTTCT
>Ga0213824_1000088_pt1 | contig 76622 bp, 84 predicted proteins | sample MC6MC0906MG_FD_179892 | JGI IMG/M metagenome (GOLD analysis project Ga0213824, IMG submission 179892) | Enriched soil aggregate microbial communities from Iowa State University, Ames, United States - MC6-MC0906-MG | ecosystem: Environmental > Terrestrial > Soil > Unclassified | place: USA: Iowa...
TACGTAGATTGGACAGATGAAGATTTTGAAAGAGGTTATGCTAAGGCGGATGGAACTGTTATTTTTGAAGCACTCTCTGATTATACTTGTGAAGTAAAAGTGACTTGTGGAAAACATATTGAGAAAGAAGAAGTGATTAGAACGGTTGCGGTTCCTTTTACAGTTGAAAATGAATGTATCGTTGTAACGAGTATTCTTTCAAATAAATTTCAGATCCCTATTCCAAATGGTGAGTATACCGTTGTATTACAGGCAATTCCTCTTGAAGAACCAACGGATGATGAATTATATAAAATACAATATGAATTCTTTTTTGAAAGTAAAGAATAAAAAATGGGTTATCCTCAAAAAGGATAACCCATTTTCGTTATGCGTTTGTTTTTAGTAGGGAACGAGCATCTTTTGCTGCTTGCACCATGTGTTCTAAAGCCGGGATAACTTCTTCCGTTCTTCTCGTTTTTAAACCACAATCAGGATTAATCCAGAAATATTTAGGATCGCATACTTCTAAAGATTGTTCTACGATTTTATACATTTCATCTTTACTCGGTACACGTGGACTATGAATATCATATACACCTAGACCGATGCCTTTTTCATATGTTGTATGTTTTAATGTATCAATAAATTCTCCGTGACTTCTTGATGTTTCGATAGAAATCACATCTGCATCTAATGCGCGAATCGCGTCAACAATATCTTCGAAGTTACTGTAACACATATGCGTATGAATTTGTGTTTCATTTGCTACAGAAGAAGTTGCTAAAAGGAAGGATTGTACTGCCCATGTAATATAAGCGTCCCAATCTTTTTCTTTTAGTGGCATTCCTTCACGAAGTGCTGGCTCATCGACTTGGATTACTCGAATTCCGGAAGATTCAAGTAGTTCAATTTCGTGACGAAGAGCTAATGCAATTTGATACGAAACTTCTTTTCTTGGAATGTCATTTCGAACGAAGGACCAATTTAAAATTGTAACAGGTCCAGTTAACATTCCTTTTACAACTTTCTCTGTTAAGCTTTGTGCATAAACAGTTTCCTTAATAGTCATTCCGTTAATAAAGGCAACATCACCATAAATAACAGGTGGTTTTACGCAGCGAGAACCGTATGATTGTACCCAACCGTTTTTAGTGAATGAGAAACCAGCAAGGCGCTCACCAAAATATTCGACCATGTCAGTTCTTTCGAATTCACCATGTACAAGAACATCAAGACCAATTTCTTCTTGGTAACGAATCCATTTTTCTGTCTCTTTTTCAATAAATTGTTCATATTGTTCATTTGAAATAACACCGTTACGCCATTCTTTTCGAGTTTGACGAACTTCAGTTGTTTGCGGGAAGCTACCAATAGTCGTTGTTGGTAATAACGGTAACTCCAGGGCAACTTGTTGTAATTCGTATCGTTTTTCAAATGGAAGAGGACGTGAAAAATCTTCTTCTTTTAGTGCTGTTCGTGCTGCTTTGACATCTTCACGGTTACGTGCAGCAGATGAACGAATTGTATGATGTGCATTTCGATATGTTTCTAGCTCATTACTAATACTTTCTGTACCTTGAGTGAGAGCAGAATGAATGAGAACTAACTCTTCTAATTTTTGATTTGCAAATGCTAACGCATCGAATAGCTCAGTTGATAAGTGAGTTTCTTCTGTTTTATCGATTGGTGTATGCAATAAGCTACAAGAAGGCTGAACGATGAAATCTTTCGTTTGTACTTGTTTTTGTAACGTTGTAAATAACGTAAGAACTTCATCAAGGTCAGCTCTCCAAATGTTACGGCCATCTATACAACCGACAGCTAAAGTTTTATTAGCTGGGAATCCATATTTTGAAATAGCATGTAGATTACCTTCTTTACCATGAACGAAATCTAATCCAATACCGGATACAGGGAATGTAATAATTTCTTCATAGTTTTCTTCTACACTATCAAAATATGTTTGTAAAAGAAGATTCGCATTTGGAACTTCTTTACGAATAGCTTCATAAATTTCTTTTGCTTGTTGAACTTCTTCTTTCGTTAAAGAAGCAAAAATTGGTTCATCAACTTGAATGACTTGTGCACCAGCTGCATGTAGTTCTGAAAGCAGTTGTACGTAAGGTGCAACTAACTGTTTTAAAATCGTAGCAAATTGCTCTTGTGTATAGCCTTTAGCTAATTTTAAGAAAGTATATGGTCCTAAAATAACAGGTTTTCCATCTACTCCTAATTCTTGTTTTGCCTCTTCGTATAAGCGAAGTGGACGATTATCTTTTAAAGAGATTTGTAATCCCTCTTCATATTCAGGAACGATATAATGATAGTTTGTATTAAACCATTTTGTCATTTCGGAAGCTACGTGATCTTTAGAGCCACGCGCCATTGCGAAATATACATCAAGGTAAGATGTAAACTCAGAAAAACGTGATGGAATAAATCCTAGCATATAAGCAGTATCCAAAACGTGATCATAATATGTAAAGTCGCCAATTGGAATGAGTTCAATCCCTTTTTCTTGCTGTACTTTGACGTGTTGAAGGCGAATTTCTTTCATCGTTGTTAAAAATTGTTCTTCATCGATTTTATTGGACCAAAAAGCTTCCAATGTTTTTTTCCACTCTCTTTGTAGTCCGATACGTGGATAACCTAAGTTACTTGTTTGAATTGCCATTTTAAATTCCTCCCTAATTGAAAGTAAGCATTTCCGTTTACTAGGAAATACCTATAACAAAAAGCATAAAGGCATAGAAAAATAAGCCTTCCTTTTTGTTTTAACACCTCATCATCATCCGTGAATCTATCAGTGTTGCTAAAACAGGCAGGTCTCCTGACTTATGCTTCATATAATTTCTTTCACCTTCCCGTTTTCACAGTGGCACAAAAAAGAAATCTCAGCATTTACAGTGGCGGGACCGTGTTGGAGTTTCACCAAGCTTCCCTTTTAAACACGAAATGAAATGTTCGTGTACCTATTTTCCTTTTGAAAGGAAGTTAACAAGCGATATGATATTGAAACAAATTCTAACACAATTTTTGGAATTTTGTCTACTGTTTTAAAATAAGAAAATTCTAAAGTTTTTTTATTTTTATTATTTGGAGTTTTCTGATTTCGTTAAGGAGGAAGAGCGGTTGGGGAAATTGAAATGAATTGCGATTAAACTTGTAAAGAAGTGGGTATCTGTACAGAGATAAGATGCCAGTTATGTTATTTAGCAATCGGTTCATGTTATATCAAAACCTAAACAAATATCCCCCGTCCTAAATTAGAACGGGGGATACTTGTTTAGGTTTTAAAATGAAATAACTTTATTGTCTTTTTACAGTTTCTTCTTTATAAGTTTAATTTGTATCTATATCAATTTCTGACAGTCGCCCTGCAACTGCATCTGTAAGGAGGGTGTTTAACCATTGCAATTCAACTGTAATATGTTCAATAACGCTTTGTAAAATATATAGTTGTGCACGTGGAATGTGTCCTTTACTACAATCATAAATAGTTTGCATTTTATGTAAATATTGAACGGTATCATTTTTCTTTTTTTCTAAAATAGGAATTAACTCTTGATCATCACCAAAATGAGCGAAAGAGAGTGCTGAATAAATTGGTTTATATATTTGATTTTTTGCCTCGAATTGTTTTAATAGTAACGTGTGAAATAACCGTTTACCTTCTTCTGTTATATGAAAGATTGTTTTATCGGGTCTATTCGTATCTCGAACAATTGTGGTAATACGAATTGCACCCTGCTTTTCTAATTGCTCGAAGGCGTAGTAAAGTGATCCTTTTGCATATTTAATATAACAATCCATTTGTCGTTCTTTCATGATGTGCTGCACTTCATATGGATGTTTATCCCCTTCGAGTAGCAAGCCGAGAATGACTAATTTCATGCTCATGCTGTCTCAACTCCTATAAATAAAAACTTTATACATATTATAAACGGCATATCCGTTTTCATAAAGGGATATGCCGTTTCTTTTCTCTATATTAACTTACTTGCTTTTGTTTTTGTTTCGTTTTTGGACCTGTAAAGAGGCGTTCATTTCCCATAAGTAAAATACAAATAATACTTAGTACAGCCGGGATCAGTGCCCAGAAGAATGTACTGGCAATAGATGTAGCGAGAGCCTCTTTAATACCAGTTAATATTTCAGCTGGAATCTTCTCGGTAGCACCTTGTGATAATAAGAAACTTGTGTCTCCGCCTTTTGGAGCTAATTTAGCTAGTTCAGGAGGGAACACAGTGTTTAATTTAGTAGTAAAAATATGATTTTGAATTGTACCGAAAATTGTTACACCAAGAGTCATACCGAGTGAACGGAAGAATGAGTTTGTTGATGTAGCAGAACCACGGTCTCGCATTTCTAACTTGTGGATAGAAGACATACTTAAAACTGAGAACGAGAAACCAACCCCAAGTCCAGTGAGAACCATAAATAGCGTTACAAGTAGACGAGGTGTATCCATTGTTAAAGTACTTAGTAAATAAATACCAATTACGAAGAAAACGCCAGATACCATCATGATGTTACGATAGCTTGTTCGAGAAGCTAACTGTCCACCTGTTTGACTTCCAATTACAGAGCCAACCATCATAGGTGTTAAAATTAATCCAGCATTGGAGGCTGAACCGCCGAGAACACCTTGAACGAAGATTGGGATATAAACTGTACAGATGATAAAAGCGGCACCATAGAAAAAGGCAACGCCTTGGCTAGCTGCGAATAAAGGTTGTTTAAATAGATGGAAAGAAATGATAGGCTCAGTTGCTTTTCGTTCTACGAAGAAGAAAATAATAAGCATAATAACAACTGTTGTAAATAAACCGATAATTACAGTAGAATTCCATGCGTATTCTTTACCACCAAGTTCTAAGGCGAACATTAAGCAAACGATACTAATAACAAGTGTAATAGCGCCAGCCCAATCAATTTTTTGTTTTCTAAATTCTAGAGATTCACTGTAGTATTTAGTAATGAAGAAGAAGGAGATAAGTCCTAATGGAATGTTAATATAGAAGACCCAATGCCAACTTATATAGTCTGTAATATAAGCACCTAATAAAGGACCGAATACACTAGATGTCCCGAAAACCGCACCGAATAGCCCTGTCATTTTTCCGCGCTTTTCTGGTGGGAATATATCGTACATAATTGTGAAGGCGATAGGCATAAGAGCGCCGCCACCGATTCCTTGAATTGCTCTATAAATACTTAGTTGCTCAATACTAGATGCTGTTCCGCAAAGTGCAGAACCAAATAAGAAAAGAATAAGACCACCAATATAAAAGCGTTTCCGTCCGTACATATCAGAAAGCTTTCCGAAGATAGGCATCCCTGCCATTGTTGCTACCATATATGCAGACGTGACCCAAACGAACTTGTCAAAGCCTCCTAGGTCTCCAACAATCGTTGCCATTGCTGTTGCAACGATTGTATTATCCATTGCCGCCATTAAAATACCAAGTAGTAAACCAGCAACAACAAATTTTGTATTGTTGGAGTCTTTTTTTGATAATTGAGATTCCAAATATAACCCTCCTTTAATAATAAGTAAACAATATTAAGTTTCGAGTGCAGCGCATAAAAATTTAAAGTATAGTTCTTTCAAATCAATTTACACAAGTGCACTGACAAAGCCATAAAGAATATTATAGTCAAATTTGACTAAAAGGCAAACTTTTTCTTCCGTCAAAATATTCTGTTGTATGGACAGAGAAAGAGTGAGCAATACTTAGTATTGGTATAAAGTTAATGAAGGAAATTGTAAAAAATATTTTAGTAAGAATACCTTCTGTTAACAGAGGAAAAATGGTTTTTTCTTTATATTGTCGAATAGGATAAAAGGAAGAGTAATAACTATATATCGTTTGTAACAAGCTTTATTAATATTGTGTAGAGAGACAGAATAAGGTCGTATGGATATGATGCATTTGAAATGGGGTGAATATTATTATGAAAATATGGAAACGAATTTCGGATCAAGGAAGGTATTCTATACCGTTACAGCCGGTTTTGTGGATGGATGGTTCTAAAAAGGACACGGAAGCACCGAATGTAGCAGTCACATTGCAAATCCGTAGTATGTATAAAGAAAAATTTTCATATGAACTGACCTATGATGTAAATGACATACTTATTATTCGAATTGAAGTTGAAAATAAAGGAATGGAAATGATTTCACGAGTTGTAGTAAGTCATATGATTCGAGATTATTTTGCATATATTCCAAACTCATTAAAGGCTGAAAAGGGGATGAGTGAGTTCCTGTTCCAGCTTGTAAGGTGGCGAATTGATAATTTATTACCGAATGAGAAGGTAGAACTAATTTGTAAAATAAAAGCAAATAAAGATAAAGCACTCAAAAATGCATTATTTCAGGCTACATATACATTTCAATATAAAGAAGTATCATATGGTCCACTGCAAACAAATGAAGTTGTTGTGCGGCAATGATAAAAAGGAACCTGTACGAAAGGTTCCTTTTTTTAATGGAGGTTGTGTTTTTTGAGTACTTTTTTTTGCTCGATTCCTTTTTTTCCTACATAATTATTTTTATAACCAAAATATAGAATGAAAAGAAAGGAAGCAACATTTACAATAGCATCAATTTGATCGTTTGTAATAAAGTTCACTCCGAAAGAATTAAATAGTAATTTTAACGATAACAGAAAACCTGCTAGTAAACGTATAATATCTGATAGATTTTCTTTTTGTAGCATATAGGTCACCTCTTTCTAAAACGATATATAGTATATATATGAAATAGAATAGAAATGGTAGACAAGCTTAAGCAGAAATGTACATTGAATATGTACATTTTTTATTTTGTAGGAAAACATAATTGTTATAGAAACATATATTGGTATAGAAAGGAGGAGAAGTATGAAACATAAAGGGAAAATTAGTGGTTTATTACTTGGGAATACAGTGGCAGTTACAGAATGGATTGCGCTTCAGGATGTAATTACAAAACTGGATTCGCGATCATTTTATACCGTCTTTATTATTTATATATTGCAAATGATACTCAGCTATTATTTTGGACATTGGTATGATAAAAGAGCGAGTGGGCGTATGGATACGGAAGTAGGAGGAATGGCAAGTAATGATTTTGTAGTTGATTTTTTTGAGAAAGTAGCTGCTCTATCAGAACGGGATTCTCATAATATTACAGTGTACATTCTTTCTGTGAAAGAGTGGAAAGGATTAAAAGAAACGGTGCAAGAAAAAAAATTGGAGGTGTTAGTACAAAAATTGGAGAGTACGATTGTAAAGACAATTCGTAAAGGGGATGTCGTTACTAAGTGGGATGAAAATAAGTATGTTGTTGTGGCGGTTGATAACGGACATGAAAAATCGGCAATAACAAACCGATTAATGAAAAATATTGAAAGTGAAATAGAAAATGGCTTGTTAAGTATGACTCTATTATTTGGAGCTGCTAGTTATCCAGTAGAAGGAAAAACTTTTGAAGAATTGTTAAGAAAGGCACAAAATCAATTGTACCAGCATAGGAATTTGTAAGGGAATAAGTAAAACTTTGATTTAAAGAAATATGATATGAAGAAGTTTTTAATGTAACATTTTTTTGACTTTTATTACAAAAAGAACTTTTTTTGTAATAAAAGTCTTTAAAAATATATGGAATAAGCATATAATTATGATGGATGTGTCAATGCATTTTGCACAATGTGTTTCATTTTAAAAGTGTAGAGGAAAGCATGCTCTACACTTTTCCTTTTTAGGGAATGACAAGAATAATTGTAACTTGTTGCAAGGTAGCGTTTGTACTGTGTAAAATGAACAAAGAGATTATTTGATAGAAAGCGGGAAAGGGAATGATAGAATGATAGAAGTGAGAGAACAACGAACATCTTTTATCAGGTGAATTATTACTGTTGTTCTTCAAATTATTATGGCTGTGATGAATTCCGTTGTACTTTTATGTAATACATAGTATGAACAGGTTTTAAAAAGTGCCAAGTAAAAGTATATGTAAAAATGGATACGAAACGGCTATTTAGTTCAAAAACGTAAAATGTAATTTCAAGTAATACAATTTATACAAGCAATGTAAACAATAGCAATGATTTTCGTAAAAAGGTGCGAGTGTGGAGTTTATAGAAGGATATATAATTTTCATAGCTTTTTACACGATAATCGTATATAAGTAGGAGGAAAAAGATGTTGAAATATAGTAAATTAACAATTGTAACTGCATTATCAATGATTTTACTAGCTGGTTGTTTCGGCCCAAAACCAGAAGAGGAGCTATATGTTGCATTTGAAAATGCTGCTAAGCAAGAAAAAACAATGTTTGAAGATGCGAAAAAATTAGAGTCCTTAGAGAAAGAGGGCCAAGTATTATATAATCAAATTGTCCAAGAAGGAAAAGATAATAATCAGGCTGTTAAGGATAAGCTTGATCAAGCGGTGAAAAATACAGCTGAACGAGAAAAAGTTCTTATTAAAGAAAAAGAGGCATTAAATAAAGCGCAAGAAGAAGTGAAGTCAGCTGATAAGCATGTGAAGAAAATTGAAGATAATAAATTAAAAGACCAGGCTGATAAAGTAAAGAGTACTTATGAGAAACGACATGATTCATTCCAAAAGATGTACGATAGCTATAATAAATCTTTAAAGCAAGAAAAAGAATTATATACAATGCTACAAGATAAAGGTACAAAATTAAAAGATATTAGCGAGAAAGTAAAGTCAGTAAATCAAGCATATAAAGATATTGAGACAGAAAAAGATAAGTTTAATGAATATACGAAATCATATAATACAGAAAAAATTGCATTCTATAAACAAGCGAATATTAAAATTAAGGAAGATAAAAAATAAAACAGTTTGGCCTATATTAGGCCAAACTGTTTTATTTTTTTGTATAGGTACGGCTATACCATGGAACTGGTTCGCTTAATTTTTTTTCTTGTTTTAATGCTTCAGGACCAATATAATCTTGCAGTGTTTTTTTTGCTATTGTTAAAGATAAGGTTGTTTTCGGATTTCGGTAGGAGGATTCAAGGTGACCAAGATGCGGTAGGGTGCGAAAATCATCTTTCGTAGGAGGGATATGGAAAAAATAATCACCTAAACGTATAAGAACATCGGATTGTTGTTGACTAAAACGTGGATTTCTAGAAAAATGTAATCCTTCTTTGATAGCCTTCTTTTCAGTAATTAAGCGTTCTAAAGCAGTCTTTTTTAACCAGTATAAGTACTTAGGGTTAGTTGCAGCTTTAGCATGACGATTCACAACGAAAATAGATTGAGCTAGTCTATTAATAGAATGTTGGTTATGTAATTGAGATTGTGGTTGTGAAGGTTTCATATTGAATCTCCTTTCAAGTTTTCCTTATTATAGCATAAATAAAATGGGTTTTTATTATATGCAAAAAGTAATTGTATATATTTTCAATATTAAAGCAATATTGTTACAAAAAACAACTATTTTGTATAATAGTGATAGAATATGTTTCAGAAATTTGATAATGAAAGAGTGAGAAGTTTGAAAGAAATATTAAAACAACAATATGCCATTATAGACATTGGTTCTAATACAATGCGCTTAGTTATTTATGAAAAACAAAGCGGAGGTTTTTATAAAGAGATTGAAAATACGAAAGTGGTCGCTAGGTTAAGAAATTACTTAGTAGATGGTGTATTAAGTGAAGAAGGAATAGAAGTATTGTTACACACATTATTTCAATTTCAAGAAAGTACACGATTCCATAAGTTGCATCATGTGCTTTGTGTCGCAACAGCAACAATTAGACAGGCAGAGAATCAAGATGAAATTAAAAAACTTGTTGAAGGACAAACAGATTTTACTCTAAGAGTTTTATCAGAATATGAAGAAGCGCGTTACGGTTATTTAGCAGTTATGAATTCTACTTCATTTTCAGAAGGAATTACAGTTGATATTGGTGGGGGAAGCACAGAGGTTACATACTTCCGAAATAGAGAAATTTTAGAATATCATAGCTTTCCTTTTGGAGCACTTTCGTTAAAGCAACAATTTATTCAAGGTGATATTCCTACTACAGAAGAGTTAGAGGAAATCAAAAACTATTTATGGAATCAATTTCGAACGTTATCATGGTTAATCGATAAAAAATTACCTCTTATCGCAATTGGTGGGAGTGCGAGGAACTTGGTGAAAATCCATCAAAATTTAATTTGTTATCCTATAGCTGGATTACATTTATACAAAATGAAAGAAGAAGATATTCGACATGTAAAAGAGGAATTAAAAGAATTGTCGTTCATAGAGCTTCAAAAGTTAGAGGGGTTAGCAAAAGATCGAGCGGATACGATTATTCCAGCTATCGAAGTCTTTCATATGCTTGTTAACGTTATAGAGGCACCGTCATTTGTATTGAGTAAAAAAGGATTAAGAGAAGGTGTTTTTTATGAAGAATTAACGAAAGATTTGGGGATTTCATACTATCCAAACGTAGTAGAAGAAAGTTTACATCTATTATCATTTGAATACGAAATAGATATGGAATTTGTAATTCAACTTATTAAACAAGGAACATTGATTTGTAAACAACTTGAAGGAGCAGGACTTATTGCTATGTCGGAAAAAGACTGGGAAATATTCCATCAAGCGGCGAAAGTATTTAATATTGGGAAGTACATAGATGAAGAGGCGAGCCGCTTACATACGTTTTATTTACTAGCGAATAAAACAATTGATGGTATGATGCATAAAGACCGAGTTAGATTAGCGCTTATTGCCTCGTACAAATCAAAAATGTTATTTAAACAACATTCAGCTCCATTTGAAGGTTGGTTTGAGAAAAGTGAACAAAAAAAAATTCGATTATTAGGAGCTGTTTTGCAATTTTCAGCTGCTTTAAATGTGAGACAAAGATCACTTGTTGAAACGATATCTATAACAGAAAGTAAAGAAGGGTTAACATTTAGAGTTGTATGTGAGCAATCGGCGTTATCAGAAAAAGTGCAAGCTGAAAAGCAAAAAAAGCAGCTGGAAAGAGTATTGAAAACGAATATTAATTTATTATTCGAATCAAAACGTTAAGTTGTACGGATGTCTTTACAAAAAATTAACACTTTGGAATATTGTAATTTGATAAAATAAAAGTAACTAAATTATAGTGAAAAAGTTTCAAAGGGAAGTGTGAAGAGAATGGAATTGCTAAAGGGGAATTTAGTAAATTTAAATGATACAGCGTATTATAATAACCGCGAGTTGAGCTGGCTAGCTTTTAATGAACGTGTACTACAAGAAGCGCAAGATGAAAAAAATCCACTTTTAGAAAGATTAAAGTTTATTAGTATTTTTAGTTCAAATTTAGATGAATTTTTTATGGTGCGCGTAGCAGGTTTGAAAGATCAAGTAAGTGCCGGATTTAATCAGCCAGAAAATAAAGCGGGTTTAACACCGAAGAAACAGTTAAATAAGATTGCGATAAAAGCTCATGAGTTAATGACTGTACAGTATGACACGTTTAAAGGTTATGTATTGCCAGCGCTTGAACTAGAGGGGATTGAGCGCCTAACATTCCATGATTTGACGAAAGAGCAGAGAGAATTTATAGAAGAATATTTTGATGAACAAATCTTCCCGGTATTAACTCCTGTAGCTATTGATGCGTATCGTCCATTTCCAATGTTATTAAATAAAAGCTTGAATTTAGCTACTATTTTATATGATGAGAAGCAAGCAGAGGAAGAAAATCGTACGAAGTTAGGAATTGTCCAAGTGCCTTCTTTACTGGAGCGTTTCATATTTTTACCGAGTGAAGGGCAAAAACATAAATTTATTTTATTAGAAGATGTAATTAGTGGTTTTACTCATAAATTATTCACAGGATATAACGTATCACCCGTTACTCGTTTCCGTATTACACGTAATGCGGATTTAACAATCCATGAAGAAGGTGCACGCGATTTATTAAAAGTAATTGAAAAAGAATTGAAAAAGCGTAAGTGGGGAGCTGCCGTTCGTTTAGAAGTTGGTAAAGAACACATTGATGAAAGAGTGTTAGCGTTATTGTATGAGGTGTTGGAAGTAAAAGATGAAGATGTGTACATGATGGATGGACCGTTAGATTTAACGTGTTTATTCTCCTTATATAAAAAATTAGCACCTTTATATGAACATCTAGTATATCCGGCTCTTATTCCTCAACCTCCTCAAGATTTAGGTGATGAGGAAGATGTATTTGAAAAAGCGATAGAACATGATATTTTATTACACCATCCCTTTGAATCGTTTCAGCCAGTCGTTGATTTTGTTCGTGATGCGGCAGATGACTCGAATGTACTTGCAATCAAACAAACATTATATCGTGTAAGTGGAGATTCTCCAATAATTCAGGCGTTGAAGGTAGCAGCTGAAAAGGGGAAACAAGTGACGGTATTGGTTGAGTTAAAGGCGAGGTTTGATGAAGAGAATAATGTTCATTGGGCCAAAGAATTGGAACAGGCCGGATGTCACGTTATTTACGGAGTAAGTCACTTGAAAACGCATAGTAAAATTACGTTAGTTGTAAGAAGAAGAAACGGAAAAATTGAAAGGTTTGTACATTTTGGAACCGGAAATTATAATGATGCAACAGCGAAGTTATATACCGATTTTGGATATATTACATCGCGGAAAGACTTTGGTATAGATGCAACAAATTTCTTTAATTATTTGAGTGGCTATACAACGAAACCGCATTTTCATCATTTATCTGTTGCACCATTTGATATAAGAGAGCAATTTATGGATCTAATAGATGAGGAAATCCGTTACCATAGACAATATGGAAATGGATATATTATTGCTAAGATGAATTCGTTAACAGATAAACCGTTAATAAAAAAAATGTATGAAGCATCGCAAGCTGGGGTAAGGGTAGAGCTCATTGTTAGAGGGACATGTTGTTTAAGACCTGGGATTCCAAATGTAAGTGAGAATATTCGTGTAGTTAGTGTTGTGGGAAGATATTTAGAACATAGTCGTATTTATTATTTCCATCATAACGGAGATGAGAAAATATACTTATCTTCAGCTGATTTGATGACACGAAATATGGAAAAACGAGTAGAAATATCTTTCCCAATTTTAGATATTGAAATGAAAGCGAGAATAAAGGCAATCTTACAGCTTACTTTAGCTGATAATGTGAAAACACGTGAACAAAATAAAGATGGTGACTATTATTATATTATTAATAGTGGTGCAGAAGAAATTGATAGCCAAGTGAGTTTATTTAAGATGGCTTATCAAAATACAGATGCTGAATAGTGGGAATATAGTAAAAACCTCTTAGTGCAATTAAGAGGTTTTTACTTTTTTCTCTATTCATATGTTCCTAAAATGGAAGAATGAGTAGAGAGAATAGTTTTTATTATAAGCGTGTGATAAGTCGGTTTCTTGAGAGAATAAGATTTGGAAGAATCGTTTTTTTTAATTAGTAATAGTATGGTTGCTGACAAGGCCCTCCGTAACAAGGAAAGGGTGCTGGTGGTGGGAAAGGTGGTGGATAAGGCGGATAAAACGGTCTAGGGCCGAAAGCTAATGCTCCGCCGAGTAATCCTCCAGCAATTCCGGCTAGAAATGGAACACCGAAAAATGGAAAGAAGCGTGAGTCGCCTGCTGGGCCAATAGGTGCTGAACGAACTGGGATTGGTTGATAATATGGATACATGAACAAACCTCCTTTATTGGACTCATTTTTATCATATGGTGGACCAAGCGTGGATGAGCGAGTACAAGAAAGGATAAGTAAGAAAATAGGCGAATTGTTACGAATGTTGTAGGGTGAAGAGTGTAATTTCGGGTTTTGACATAAAGCGGAATGGGACACGTGTTCTTCCAATACCTCGATTGACATAGAGAGTCAAATCCTGAATGTTATAGAAACCTTCAATATATTGTTTTGCAAGCGACGGGGTAATAATAGCACCTAAAAAAGGAATTTGTACTTGTCCGCCATGGCTATGACCAGAAAGTTGAAGGTTGATTGGATATGTAGCGATTTGTGACGCGATATCTGGTTCGTGAACGAGAACAATTGTATAAATATTTTGTTTTGCGTGCTGTAAAGTTTCCGCTATTTTTGGTTTACCTAGTAGTACATCATCGAGCCCGAAAATGGAAATTTCACTATTATCCAGTAAACGAATTCGCTTTTCACTATTTTGTAAAAGTTCAAATCCCGATTCACGCATGATGTGATCATAGTATTCAGTTCCATATCCGCCATGGTCGTGGTTACCGTAAATGGAAAATTTACCAAAGGGTGCTTGTATATTCTTTAAAATGGATGCCACAAAAGGAGCTTCGGTATATGTTTGATAATCATCAATGAGGTCACCAGTAAAAAGGACAATATCTGGCTTTTCAGCATTAATCTTGGAAACGATTTGAGATAAATGTTGGAGAGAGAGATAGTATCCTAGATGTAAATCGCTAAATTGAAGAATCTTCATACCATGAAAACTTTTTGGTATGAGTTGTGATGTAAGTGTGTGTTGGGTAAAAGAAAGCAAATAGGGTTCTATATATTTAGCATAATAATAGCCGATGCTAGCGGTTATAAATGAATATAGACAAGTGCGTATTCCAGCTTTTAAAAAATTTCTTCTTGTAATTTTTTTCATATACAGGTTACTTGAATCTCCCTTCAGTTTTTTAAAGATATATTTTAAATATTAAAAAAGTATTATTGATTACGAGAAAATGAACGAAAAGAAACCCCTTTACGTTAAAATATCAGAAAATATTAAAAATATAAAGATTTCTGTTAAATAAAATGATAAAATGAATGTGTATTCATTTTTTGGAGGGGATGTATGTGAAAGAGAAGGTAGTCATTATAACAGGTGGATCAAGTGGAATGGGAAAAGGAATGGCGAATCGTTTTGCGAAAGAAGGGGCACGGGTTGTTATTACAGGACGTACAAAAGAAAAACTAGAAGAAACAAAGTTAGAAATTGAACAGTTTCCGGGGCAAGTATTACCTGTACAAATGGATGTACGAAATACGGATGATATTCAAAAGATGATTGAGCATATTGATGAGAAGTTTGGACGAATTGATATTTTAATAAATAATGCAGCTGGAAACTTTATTTGTCCAGCGGAGGACCTATCTGTGAATGGTTGGAATTCGGTCATTAATATTGTATTAAATGGTACATTTTATTGTAGCCAGGCTGTCGGAAAATATTGGATTGAAAAAGGTATAAAAGGAAATATCATTAACATGGTGGCAACATATGCATGGGATGCAGGGCCAGGGGTTATTCATTCAGCTGCAGCTAAAGCTGGTGTGTTAGCGATGACTAAAACGCTTGCTGTTGAGTGGGGACGTAAATATGGGATACGAGTTAATGCTATCGCACCAGGGCCGATTGAACGTACGGGCGGTGCCGATAAATTATGGATTTCAGAAGAAATGGCTAAGCGTACAATACAGAGTGTCCCGCTTGGTAGGTTGGGGACACCAGAAGAAATCGCGGGTCTAGCTTATTATTTATGTTCAGATGAAGCTGCATACATAAATGGAACTTGTATGACAATGGATGGTGGCCAACATTTGCACCAATATCCATTTTAAAAGGAAAGAAAAATGTGACAGAATTGTGACACGTGAGAGAAAGGTGTTTACAAAGGGGAATATATACGGTATATTTAAGACCTCTTTTTTCTTCATAGTAGAATTGCTAATTCCCCTTAGCATTTTACCCCTCTAATCCCTTCAGGAAAACTGAAGGGATTTTTTATTATTTTTCCGTAAATATCGTGTTATAATTTTTGAAAAGTAAAGGGAGGGAAGCACGTTGATAGATGCATTAGATGTAATGAGTAACTTGGATAAAGTCCTTCCTTATTATCAAGCTATTTTTAGTGCTGATGAGCATACAGTAATTGGATATGAAGTTGTAGGACGTATTCAAACAGAAGAGGGAATACAAAGTTTAGCATCTTTCTTCCATGATGATTCTATTCCGAGTGAGTTCCAACTGGAAGCGGATAATATCATAGTAGAAAAAGCGTTAAATAGGTATTTAGAAACAGATCAAAAATTATTATTATTTATACATCGGAATGCCAATGTATTAATGAATGATGAAGATGAAAGTCTACTTCAACTTTTATTGATGTATGAAAAACAAGGTTTAAATTTGAACCACATTGTTTTAGAGATTACAGAACATGAATGTAAAGAAGATATCGAGCAATTTAATCATTTGCTGATGTATTATCGTACATATGGTATTCAAATTTCGATTAATAAAGTTGGAACGGGTACAAGTAATTTAGAACGTATTAGCGTGTTAGCACCGGATATTTTAAAAGTAGATTTAACAAACCTAAGGCAAACTGCACTTTTACAATCTTATCAAGATATTTTATATTCCTTATCTTTACTTGCTAGAAGAATTGGTGCGACATTGTTATATGAAGAGATTGATGCTTTTTATCAACTACAATATGCTTGGAAAAACGGTGGTAGATATTATCAAGGTAATTATTTGAAAGAATGTTTACCTGATTTTATTGAAACGAATGTTTTAAAAGAGCGACTTGGTAATGAATGTCATCAATTTATTCTGCATGAGAAGAAGAAGTTGCAAAAAATTTATAATTTAACAGAGATGTTACGTGATCGAATTGGTGATGTTCTGTCAAAACAAAAAAAGAATGAAGATATAAATGACTGGTTATTACAATTTAGCCAAAGTGTATCACAATGTAGTTTTCGGATATTTATTTGTAATGAAGATGGTTTCCAGCAATCAGGTAATGTTATGAAAAAAGATGGGGAATGGATTGTGATGCCGGAGTATTATATGAAAAACTGGAGTTGGCGTCCGTATTTTCTCGAGAATATCATGAAAATGCGTTTTGAAAATAAAGCGCGACTTTCAGATTTATATGCCGATATTGAAACTGGTGAAATGGTACGAACATTTTCTTTCCCGATTGATGATGAAAACTTTTTATTTATAGATTTATCTTATGAATATTTATATGAAGAAGACGTTTTACTTTAATGCACGAAGAGATTCGTGCATTTTTTTGTTTGTTTTTATCATAAATTGGTAATAGTGAAAATAATAATGAAAATGCTGTCTATCGTTGTAAAGATTTTACGAACGAAATCATCCCTGTCTTTGCATAATCATTGTTACAATGAATACTACAAAGACAAGCTTTTTTAAAAGGAAGGTGAAAAAATGAGGAAATATGGAATATGGTTTGTTCTATTTATATGTGTTGCCTTTCTAGTTGGCTATAGTGTCACAACTGTTTTAGGGAAAGAAGAAGTGAAAGTGGATCGGAAAGAAGTGTTTACAACGATACAAAAAGGTTATGAGACGCAATTTTCAATTCGAGGGAAGCAAATACCAATGAATAAGATGATAGAGACGTTATCACCATATTTTACAAATAATTTTCTTCAAGTTTTTACAGATGAAAACAGTAGAAATGAAAAACAAAGTGGTGAGTATTTACTTCCAGCAAAAGAAGCTCCGTTTTCCTTTAATTCAGAAACAAAAATGTCATATGATGAGGAACATAAAAATTTATACGTCTATGAACGGGCAAAAAGTGGACAATATCAAATTGTGACATTACAAAAGGATAATGGGAAATGGAAATTAGCAGGGTATCATGAAAGTCAGGAACTTTTGGCTGAAATAAAAAGGTTACAACAATTATGAGAATAGGAATAGGTTTCTCCCTATTCCTATTCTATACCAAGTAGCTGTTGTAATTTTTCAATTTGAAAACCTGCGACAACTTCTCCGTCAATTACAACTGTTGGAGTTGAATAGGAGTCATAGTCATATAAAAGACGATTGCGTGCAGCGGCGTCTTTTTTTACGTCAAATTCTTCATACACAACGTCATTATGTTTTAAAAATTCTTTCACAATGGTACAAGGCGGGCAATCAGGCTGTGTATAAACCTCAATTTTTTTCATTATAATTCCTCCCTTTTTCTGTGTTTTATTATATTCTGTCAGTATAAAAAGAGCAATAAAGAAGGAAAAAGATATTCTTTCTTCTTTTTCCTTCGTATTTCGACAAATTTTAGTTGAGTTTCTGGCCAAGAACCTTTATCCTAGACTGTGGAACATTTTTTCTGTTATGACGGATAGAATGAGTATAGCTGTAAAACCTATTGGTAGGAAGATCAGAGAAAGGAGAGATTTCATGTCTCTACTCCAAGGAATTTTAACTCGACTTGTTAGCCTACAAGAACAAGCTGAAAGCGGTGAAGTAGCACAACGCTATTTTGAAGTGAACGGTGAGCGCAAATGTAGCGTGAAATTTTTCGATAAAAGTGAAATGTATGAGTTAGAAGTGTATCAACAAGGTGAAAAACCTCAAGTGTATCAATTCGACAACATCGACATGGTTGCAATTGAGATTTACGACATCATTTCTTGATACATATAAAAAAGGTACTGCCATTTGGCAGTACCTTTTTTAGTTATATGAATTAATAGGCTATACAGGTATAGGAATTTTTTATTTTTCCTACAATGGTAGTAAATAGTAATAGGAGGTGAAAAGGATGGAACGCTTACCGATTGTTATTTGTCCTAATTGTCACAGTCATGCTGAAATTAATCATGTATTAACTGCTCAGTCTAATCAAAATGTAATTTATACGTGTAGGTTTTGTCATTATGTAATCCGAAATATTGAAACGAATAAAGGGTAGTGAGTTATAATTTTTGTTTTTGTCCCATACAATGAGAATACGAAAAGTCTGTCTAATTGAAAGGACGTGACTATGTGGACGGTGAACATACATTTTATAATGTTTCTGAGAGACATTTGAATTTTGATATGGTATTTAACCGCATTTGTAGTTTCATTGAAAAGGATCCGCGAAATTTATATCGCTTATCTATTGGGACAGACTCACAAGCGCATCAAAAGGATACGAGGTTTATTACAGCGATACATATTCATCGGGTTGGAAAAGGAGCATGGGGATGTTTGCATCACAAATCAGTAAAAAATAAGCCAGCAACTTTGCGAGAGAAAATATATTTAGAAACGCAGTTTAGTCAAGAAATTGCCTGTCTATTTACTCCAAATCATATACAAACAATCTGGGATTTATTGCACCCATACGCTCAAGATGGAGCAGGATTCATAATGGAAATTCATTTAGATATTGGGAATGATGGTTTAACAAAAGAATTTATTTTAGATATGACGAAGAAAATTCAAGCGATGGGATTAACAGCAAAAATTAAACCGGATGCTTATGCGGCGTTTAGTTATGCGAACAGGTATACGAAATAATGTGAAGTGGTTTCTATATATTCGCAGTTATTAAATACCTTTATTAAAAACTGAATATTACATCTATCAAATAAATTGAAAATTTTATATAATAAGAGTGATGATGTGAGGGCAAGGAGAGGGACATATGGAAAAGGAATTTGTTTTAACGAGAGAAGAAGAAGATTTATTGTTGGATATTCTGTTTCAGCAAAATTATGCGAGCGAAATTTTAGCGGTGGAGCTTACAGACATTGAGAATGGTTTAAAACAGACAGATGTGACGCAATATAAAAAAATCACAAGATTGTTTTACCGATTAAAAAATAAAGGGTATTAAGCGCTACCGGAATGGTAGTCTTTTTTTTATGTTGTATGCTAAAATAGCTGTGTATCTTTTTTATTAGAAGAATGTCAGGACAAAATAATGATATGAAAACGCTATCATAAAATGTGAATAGGATCAGAGAATATAAGCAGGAAAAAGGGAAAATGGGGGATGTAACATGATTAGTATTCCGAAAGATGAGTTTCAACAAATTCTTGTGAAGGATTTAATGATTTCATCAGAAAAAGTAGCACATGTCCAAATAGGGAATGGTTTAGAACATGCTTTACTCGTTCTTGTGAAATCTGGATATTCGGCGATTCCTGTTTTAGACCCTACGTATAAATTACATGGGTTGATTAGTACTGCTATGATTTTAGATGGTATTTTAGGATTAGAGCGCATTGAGTTTGAAAGACTTGAGAATATGAAAGTGGAACAAGTGATGAAGGAAGAGATTCCAGTTCTTATGTTAGAAGATTCCTTTGCAAAAGCTTTAGAAATGACAATTGATCATCCTTTTATTTGCGCTGTCAATGAAGAAGGTTACTTCGAGGGTATTTTGACACGTCGAGCTATTTTAAAATTGTTGAATAAAAAAGTGAGACAGCATAATCGATAACATAGGAAAAGTGACTTCACAGAAAAGGAGAAGTCACTTTTTTTCGTGCATATCAGTTGTGTATGTATTATATTTAAAAAGACATAAAACATAAGAAAAGTTTGAACTAACAAACCGTTCTAATGTATAAAATTATTCAATTAAATTAAAGATGAAATGCTTATTAAAATTAGGTGTATGGAAGCTAAGGAAAGAGGGAGAAAGTTGCAAATCGATGATTTTCAAATGATGGTTGTGTTAGCTCAGGAATCAAATATGAGAAAAGCGGCGGAACGTTTATTTGTTTCCCAACCTGCGCTTAGTCAACGATTACAATCTATGGAGAAACAATGGGGAATGAAATTTTTTATTCGTTCACAAAAAGGATTGACAATTACACCTGAAGGGGAAAAAGTTGCAAATTATGCAAAAGAAATGTTACAAAAAGAAGAGGATATTAAAAGTGAACTGGCTCTTTTTAGAACGGAAACATACGGTACGCTAAAAATAGCTGTTGCGTCAGTCATTGGTCAATATTGGCTTCCACCTGTTTTGAAAAAATTTGTGCATAAGTATCCTTCTGTGAAGATATCTCTGTTTACTGGCTGGAGTAGTGAAGTGCAAAAGCAATTCTATGAAGGAGACGTTCACGTCGCCATATTAAGAGGGACACAAGAATATAAAGGTCAGAAGCAACAATTATTTGAAGATGAATTATACTTAGTTGATAAAGAAATAAAAGATATTTCAATGTTAAAAGAAACAAATAGACCTTTTATTCAATTTAAAAGTGATTCGACCTACTATGGACAAATACAAAATTGGTGGTATGGATTATTTTCTAATCCACCTAAGCGAACGATTGTAGTTGACCAAATTGAAACGTGCAAACAGCTTGTTTTAAATGGTATAGGCTATGCTCTTTTACCTTCGACTGTTTTAAAAGAAGTGCAGGAAAACATGTATAAAACACCTGTTCAATTAACGAGAGAAACATGGTTATTGACGAGTGACTCGGCGAGGCAGTTGAAGCAAGTGCAAGCATTTTTAGAAATTATAGAAGAAATTCAAATGGAAAAATAAGATTATTGTCTTGCTACTCGCCCTATCGTTTGGTAGAGTAACATTATAAATGGATTTAGGAGGCAACAAGAATGAAAATGATGGACGCTAACGAAATTATTTCGTTTATTCAAAAAAGTGAAAAGAAAACTCCTGTAAAGGTATACATAAAAGGGGATTTAAAAGAAGTAACATTCCCTGAAACAGTACAAGCATTTGTAAATAAAAAATCTGGTGTATTATTCGGAGAATGGTCTGAAATTAAGACAATTCTTGATGAAAATAGTAAGCATATTGTTGACTATGTAGTTGAGAACGACCGTCGTAATTCTGCAATTCCAATGCTTGATTTAAAAGGTATTACAGCTCGTATTGAGCCAGGCGCAATTATTCGTGATAATGTTGAAATTGGTGACAATGCTGTTATCATGATGAATGCAACAATTAATATCGGTGCTGTAATTGGCGAAGGTACTATGATCGACATGAACGCAGTGCTTGGTGGACGTGCAACAGTTGGTAAAAACTGTCACGTAGGTGCAGGAGCTGTACTTGCGGGTGTTATTGAGCCACCTTCTGCAAAACCAGTTATCGTTGAAGATGATGTTGTAATTGGTGCAAATGTAGTTGTTCTAGAAGGCGTTACAGTAGGTAAAGGTGCAGTTGTAGCAGCAGGAGCTGTTGTAACAGAAGATGTGCCTCCATATACAGTTGTTGCGGGAACTCCGGCACGTGTAATTAAAGAAATTGATGAGAAGACAAAAGCAAAAACTGAAATTAAACAAGAGCTTCGTCAATTAAACCCAGAGAAATAAAAAACCAAAAGCGTAAGAGCATGAATGTGCTCTTACGCTTTTTATAGATAGAGGTGCAAAAATGACAGTAAGCAAATTTGTCCAAGTTCGTAGAGATTTACATAAAATTCCGGAAATCGGATTTAAGGAGTGGAAAACACAACGGTATATTTTAGATTATATAGGAACGCTTCCTAATGAATATTTGGAAGTGAAAACATGGAAAACAGGTGTAATTGTTAAAGTAAATGGAAAAAATCCAGAAAAAATAATAGGTTACCGTGCAGATATAGACGGTCTACCAATTACAGAGGAAACTGGATATGAATTCTCTTCTGTCCATGAAGGCATGATGCATGCATGTGGACATGATTTGCATACAACAATCGGTTTAGGACTTCTAACAGCGGCTGTAAGCGAAAGAATAGACGATGATCTTGTGTTTATATTCCAACCAGCTGAAGAAGGTCCAGGTGGTGCACTTCCTATGTTAGAAAGTGAAGAGTTAAAAGAATGGAAGCCGAATATGATTCTTGGACTTCATATTGCGCCTGAATACTCTGTGGGAACAATTGCTACAAAAGAAGGTTTATTATTTGCGAATACATCAGAGTTATACGTTGATTTAAAAGGGAAAGGTGGACATGCTGCATATCCGCATACAGCAAATGATATGATTGTTGCAGCGAGTCATCTCGTTACACAACTTCAATCAGTTATTAGTCGTAATGTGAACCCTCTTGACAGTGCGGTAATTACAATTGGGAAAATTACAGGTGGTACAGTCCAAAACATCATCGCAGAAAAGTCTCGTTTAGAAGGAACAATTCGAACGCTATCAGTGGAATCAATGAAACGTGTTAAAAGCCGAATCGAGGCAATTGTTGCGGGAATAGAAGCTTCTTTTCAATGTGAAGCTGTTATTGACTACGGAGCGATGTATCATCAAGTGTATAACCATGAAGAGTTAACGAGAGAGTTTATGCAATTTACACGTGAACAAACGAATATGGACGTAATTACATGTACGGAGGCAATGACAGGTGAAGACTTTGGTTATATGCTTCGAGAGATACCTGGATTTATGTTTTGGCTTGGAGTAAATTCAGAATATGGTTTACATCATGCGAAATTAAAACCCGACGAAGAGGTTATTGAGAAAGTGATTGTATTTTTAAATCAATATGTGAAGTGGAAGGGAAATAGAAAGTAAACTTCCGAGCTAATTTTGCAACAGTTTAGAATGGGGACTTCTTAGTTCCGAGACGAAAACATCTATTAGTGTTAGACATCTTCATACAAATGAGTACAGTTAAATTTGACGTCTTAATAATGAGCAGGGGTTTTTAGCCACTGCTCATTATTAATTATTGCTAATAGGAAAGATAATTATTTAACTACCCTATATATGTTTACTTTTAGTATGAAAAGTGTGTAAAATTAATGTGATACATAGAAAAAAGGGTGGGGAATTACGTGCAAATTAGCAGTGCAATTTTATGTTTCGTCTTATATGCATATGTTATTATTGCGGCGGTTTATTTTGGGATAAGTTTTTACGCCTATCGTTTAGCGAATAATAGTGAATATGAAGAAACATACAAATGGGTGAAAAGATATTTGTCACCTGTACTAGAAATTATGAATGGCTTTGTTCTTTTTTTATTTATTGGATTAATTGCTTTCTCAACGAGCTTAGTAGGGAATAAGACTACATTATTTGTACTAGGTATCATTATTTTTATGTTATTAGGAATTCGGATTGGTAATACGGTATTTTGGAATGAAAGAAAAGTAGATGGCTGGACGGGAATGCTAATTCCATGTATGTTAGCTGCAATCGTGACGAATATAGAACATGAATATTATCAATTACATTTTTGGCTTATCATTGTTTTAACAATCCTTTCTGTTTTGTATATAAGTACTGTCGTGCTAACATACATTGCAAACGAAAAAGGCGATGCAAAAGGTACGCGCTTCTTTAGAGGGCGCGCATTATTATGGAGTGTGCCGACGATGGCAGTTATAGGAATTATTGCGATATTAGTAAATGGATATCAATTTACTAATTGGCAGCTGTTTTTAGAAAGTTGGTGGATTTTTATAGTTTCGTTTATAGCTTTTTTAGGCGCAACACATTATTTATTCCATCAACATCATTATATATTGGCATTGTTATTCGCATTTACACAACTATTATTTGCTTTTTTCGGACAAGAAACGTTATTGTTCGTTTTTGAAACATTTAGTTCATTTGGAAATATATTTGTATTCGGTATGTTAATTTTCAGTATCGCATTTTATTTACAACAGTATTTTTATATGCAAAAACAAAAATAAGAGTTTTATACAGGTTTTTGTAGCAAATCTAAAGTATGTTACAATAAAAGTACATAGTATTTGATATTATTGGAGGAATTCCTGTGGGCGAAAAAGAGAAAGAATTTGCTGTTATTGGGCTTGGCCGTTTTGGTGGAAGTATTTGCCGTGAATTAGCTCAATTAGGTATGGAAGTAATGGCAATTGATTCAGATGAGGATAAAATTAATGAGTTTGCAAATATAGCTTCGCATGCCGTGATTGCAGATTCAACAGATGAGATGGTATTAAAAAGTCTTGGTATTCGCAATTTCGATCATGTAGTCGTTGCTATTGGAGATAATTTAAATTCAAGTATTTTAACAACGTTAATTTTGAAAGAATTAGGTGTGAAAAATATTACTGTGAAAGCTCAAAATGACTATCATGAAAAAGTGTTAAGTAAAATAGGGGCCGATCATATTGTGCATCCAGAACGAGATATGGGAAAAAGGATTGCAAATAATATTGCATCAAGTAATGTGTTAGATTACCTAGAGCTTTCAGATGAGCATAGTATTGTAGAGATTATTGCAAATAAAAAAATTGATGGACACTCTTTAATTGAATTAGACATTCGTGCGAAGTTTGGTTTGAACATTGTAGCAATTAAACGTGGAAAAGAAGTTATCGTATCTCCTCGAGCTACAGAAAGCATTCAAGCGGGAGATATATTAATTGTAATTGGTCATGACGATGAAGTAGATCGTTTTAAACATTTCTTAAGATAAGAGAAAAGGACAATGCCGAGGAGGCATTGTCCTTTTTCTTATATTTCCATAATGATTGGTAAAATCATTGGACGGCGTTTCGTTTTTTCATATAGGAATGGTGCTAATGTGTCTGTAATCTCATTTTTAATTTCAGACCATTGTGTTGTTTTTCGCTCCATTACTTTTTCTAAATGTGTTGTAATTAATGTTTGAGCATCGTTGATTAAATCGCTGCTTTCACGCATATAAACGAAACCACGCGAGATGATATCAGGTCCTGCTGCAACTTTAAATTCTTTCATATCAATACTTACAACTACAATAACAAGTCCTTCTTCAGAAAGAATGCGACGATCACGTAATACGATATTCCCGATATCTCCAATACCATTTCCATCGATATAGACAGAGCCAGATGGGATTTTCCCAGCTACGCTTGCTTCATCAGAACGTAAAGCAAGAACATCTCCATTATCCATAATGAAACAATTTTCTTCTGGAATACCACAATCATTAGCTAATTTCATATGCATACGCTGCATACGATACTCGCCATGAATTGGCATGAAATATTTCGGCTTAATAAGACGTAACATTAACTTTTGTTCTTCTTGTCCACCGTGTCCACTCGTATGAATATTTGAGAGTTTACCATGGATTACATCAGCGCCAGCACGGTACAACATGTTAATTGTACGACTTACACTAATTGTATTGCCTGGGATTGGTGAAGAAGAGAAAACAACTGTATCGCCAGGGATAATTTGAATTTGACGATGTGTACCATTGGCAATACGTGAAAGTGCTGCCATTGGCTCCCCTTGACTACCTGTACATAAAATAACAACTTTATTAGCTGGTAGGCGGTTTAGCTGAGCTGTGTCTATGAATGTATCCTTTGGACATCGGATATAACCAAGGTTTTGTCCGATTTCAATAGCTGCTTCCATACTTCGACCAAATACAGCTACTTTACGATTGTTTTCAACAGCGGCCTCAACAACTTGTTGTAAGCGATGGATATTCGATGCAAAGGTTGCGAAGATAATACGACCTTCTACTTTGCGGAATATATCTTGAATACTATCACCAACACGGCGCTCAGACATCGTAAAGTTTGGTACTTCACTGTTTGTACTATCAGATAAGAGACAAAGTACACCGTCTTTTCCGATTTCGGCCATTTTTGTTAAATCTGCTGGTTCACCGACTGGTGTGAAATCAAATTTGAAATCACCTGTATGAACGACTTGTCCTTGAGGTGTTTTCACAACAACTCCGTATGAATCTGGAATACTGTGAGTTGTACGGAAGAAGGAAACAGATGTCTTTTTAAATTTAATAACATCATCTTCTTGAATTTCATAAAGTTTTGCTTTACGAAGTAATCCGTGCTCTTCTAATTTGTTTTTTATTAGGGCAATTGCTAATTTTCCACCGTAAATTGGAATGTTTACTTGACGTAATAGATAAGGAATTCCACCAATATGATCTTCGTGACCATGTGTAATGAATAACCCTTTAATTTTATCTTCGTTTCGCACAAAATAAGTGTAATCTGGTATTACATAATCGATCCCGAGGAGTTCGTCTTCTGGAAATTTAATTCCAGCGTCAATTATAATAATTTCATCTTGAAATTGAACAGCATATGTATTTTTACCGATTTCACCAAGACCACCGAGGGCAAAAACGGCAGCTTGATCATTTTTTAGGAATTTCATATGACTATACGATCTCCGCTAATATTAAATCAGCGTTTTGTTTTTCATATTCAAGATGAGCACCAGTAACAGACTGAACGAACTCGATATTATATGCGAACTTATTTAATTTTTTACGAACATCCTTTTGAGACGTAGCCTCTAAATATAAAACTTTTGTATTTTCACGTACTGGGACCTCAGTTAATTTTTCTTGATAAAATACTTTAAAAATCATTGGGAAAACCTCTCCTTGTCTATGTTTTGCATTATCTGTTACTTATTATAAAGCAAACAGTCATGATTTTCATGTTTTTTCGAACGAGAATGAAGAAAAAGCCCGAAATGGGCACAATTTAAGCGATTGTCTTCTTACGGACTAAATCGTTTAAATAACGCTTGAGCTTTTTCTTCAGCTTCTTCAGCATGATTACTCCTTCCTTTCCTTATTTTAAACATGCATGTTACTAATGATAACTCCGTCTCCCGTACAAGAAAGAAGATTAGAAGTGAATAGTGAATCTTGTTCTTTTTAGTATAGTGTAAGTTATCCTGTAGTAACGATTAGTAGCCGTTAGTTATAGATATAGTATGAGGAAGAATAGAAAAGAAAATTCATCCGAACAAGTATCCACATTTTTTTACTAATATTATATGCATATTTTATAAATAAGGTCAGAAAGTGAACGCTTTCTTCACAGATGTTTAATATGTTATACTTTTTTTTGAAATTTGAAAAGTGATAATCAAAATAGGAATATAGAGTGCCAGAAAGGATTTTGACAAATGAATGATAAAATTGTCTTTTTTGATATTGATGGAACATTATTAGATCATGATAAAAAAATTCCGCAATCTACACGTGATGCAGTAAAAGATTTACAAGAAAAAGGTGTGCACGTAGCGATTGCGACAGGGCGTGCGCCATTTATGTTTGAAGATATTCGTAAGGAACTCAATATACATAATTATGTTAGTTTTAATGGACAGTACGTTGTATTTGAAGGTGAGACAATATTTAATAATCCGTTACACCCAGCGGCTCTACATAAGTTTACCCAGTTTGCAAAACAAGAAGGGTATCCACTTGTATATCTTGACCATCAAGAGATGAGAGCGTCAGTGGAATATCATGATTATGTAAAAGAAGGTTTTGGAAGCTTGCAATTTGATCATCCGGCATATGAACCTGATTTTTATGAGAAACGTGATATTTATCAAACGCTTCTTTTCTGTGAAGTAAATGAAGAGGAAAAGTTCATTAATCAGTATCCAGATTTTCATTTTATTCGTTGGCATGCGTATTCAATGGACATCATTCCAAATGGTGGTTCTAAGGCAAAAGGGATTGAGAAGTTCATTGAAAAATTAGGATTTAACCGTGAACAAGTGTATGCATTTGGGGATGGCTTAAACGATTTAGAAATGATTGAAGCAGTAGGCACAGGTATTGTGATGGGAAATGGTCATGAAGACTTGAAAAAACTTGCTAATCATGTGACAAACGATGTAAGTGAAGACGGTATATATCATGGATTAAAATGGGCTGGATTGTTATAAGTGAATATGGAACCCATTTCAGATAATAAAAAGGCGGAAGGTTAACTTCCGCCTTTTTATTATTATCGCTCTAGAGGTTTTGAATCATCGGGAGCCGCAAATGGATTGTCTTTATTAATATGGTCATAGAACATAACACCGTTTAAATGGTCTATTTCATGTTGGAATACAATTGCTGGTAAACCTTTTAATCGCAGTTTTACGTCTTCACCATTAATAGTCGTTGCTTTTACTGTAATTCTTGTGTAACGAGGGACATAACCAGGTACTTCACGGTCTACAGATAGACAACCTTCACCATTTTGTAAATACGTACATTCAACAGAATGACTAATGATTTTTGGATTAAATAATGCGTAGCTATATAACGTGCCGTTCGTATCAGTTACATGAACCGCAATCATTTTCTTTGAAATACCGATTTGCGGAGCTGCTAATCCGATTCCGGGGCGTAAATTATATTTTTCAGCCATTTCAGGGTCCTGGCTATTTATTACAAATTCAATCATTTCTTTAAGGGTATTTGTATCTTCCTCGCTTGCAGGTAAGGAGACCTCTTCTGCAACTTCGCGCAAAATCGGATTTCCTTCACGAATTACCTCATTCATTGTAAGCATATGTAATCTCTCCTTTCTTCTTTAGTCTACCAAAGGAGATAAAAAAAGTCATCGGCAAGTAAGGAAGAGCTACTTGGAAACAAATCTTCTATAGATAAGTTATATGAAAAAAAGAAAAGACGGCAAAGCCGTCTGTTTCTTTCCATAGTTGTTTCATTTTACATTAGCGAATGCAAGCAGCACCAACGATAATTAAAAGGATAAACAACACAACGATTAAGGCGAAGCCGCGTCCAGACCCGCCACAAGAACCGCCATAACCGTAGGAAGGATATGAACAAGTTGTTGGATAGCAATATGAGTATCCGTACATGAGATGACCTCCTTTATCATTTCCCGCTAATACTGCGGTTATTATAATGTATGGAAGAAGTGTTAGAAATGTATAGGTATTTACCTATAAAAGGAAGAAGTGTTTGTATAATTTTATTGAGAAGAGAGAAAAACTAAAGAGAATTAAATCGTTTACATATTATTCTAAGAGAAAAAATAAGTTAAAAAGGGAATAATATAACAGTAGGTTATTGCTTACTAATACAGATGTGAAAAATAAAAACACGTTTGTGTAGAGGAAACCTGCATATTATTTATAAAAAAACGTATTCAAAGTAATTGACATCGTAATTAGAATAGTTGTAAACTAAAAAACGTGATCAAGATTGTATTAATATGTTTTTGAAAAAACATTAGTACAGATTGTTAGGTACACAAAATTATTCTCAACCGACAAACAAATTTGTTGGTTTACATTGTTGCGTTTTCAGTCTACCTAATAGGTAGTGAAAGCGTTTCAGAATATGGTTCAAGAGAGGAAGAGGTGAACGGAATGGGTACTAAAACAAAAAAGACCCTATTTAATGTTGATGAGCAAATGAAAGCTATCGCAGCTCAATTTGAAACATTACAAATTTTAAATGAAAAAGGCGAAGTTGTGAATGAAGCAGCTATGCCTGAATTATCTGATGATCAATTAAAAGAATTAATGCGCCGTATGGTGTATACTCGCGTACTAGATCAACGTTCTATTTCTTTAAACCGTCAAGGACGTTTAGGTTTCTACGCACCAACTGCTGGACAAGAGGCTTCTCAATTAGCAAGTCATTTCGCACTTGAAGCAGAAGATTTCATCTTACCAGGATATCGTGACGTTCCACAATTAGTGTGGCACGGTCTACCATTATACCAAGCATTCTTATTCTCTCGTGGACATTTCATGGGTAACCAAATGCCTGAGAATGTAAATGCACTTGCTCCACAAATCATTATCGGTGCGCAAATCATCCAAACTGCTGGTGTTGCGTTAGGTATGAAATTACGTGGTAAAAAATCTGTTGCAATTACTTACACTGGTGACGGTGGTGCTTCACAAGGTGACTTCTACGAAGGTATGAACTTTGCGGGTGCATTCAAAGCTCCAGCAATCTTCGTTGTACAAAACAACCGTTATGCAATCTCTACTCCAGTAGAAAAGCAATCTGCAGCTAAAACTGTAGCACAAAAAGCAGTAGCAGCAGGTATTTACGGAATTCAAGTAGACGGTATGGACCCATTAGCTGTATACGCAGCAACTGCTTTCGCTCGTGAGCGCGCAGTAAACGGCGAAGGCCCTACTTTAATCGAGACTTTAACATTCCGTTATGGTCCACATACAATGGCTGGTGATGACCCAACTCGTTACCGTACAAAAGATATCGAAAACGAATGGGAACAAAAAGATCCAATCGTACGCTTCCGTGCATTCTTAGAAAACAAAGGCCTATGGTCTCAAGAAGTTGAAGAGAAAGTAATCGAAGAAGCAAAAGAAGATATCAAACAAGCAATTGCTAAGGCTGACCAAGCTCCAAAACAAAAAGTTACTGATTTAATGGAAATCATGTACGAAAAAATGCCTTACAACTTAGCTGAACAATATGAAATTTACAAAGAAAAGGAGTCGAAGTAAGCCATGGCTCAAATGACAATGATTCAAGCAATCACTGATGCTTTACGCGTTGAAATGAAAAATGATCCTAACGTACTTGTGTTTGGTGAAGACGTTGGTGTAAACGGCGGAGTATTCCGTGCTACTGAAGGTTTACAAGCTGAATTTGGTGAAGATCGTGTAATGGATACTCCACTTGCAGAGTCTGGTATTGGTGGACTTGCAGTTGGACTTGCACTTGAAGGCTTCCGTCCAGTTCCAGAAATCCAATTCTTCGGTTTCATTTATGAAGTAATGGATTCAGTTTCTGGTCAATTAGCTCGTATGCGTTACCGTTCTGGTGGACGTTGGACTGCTCCAGTAACAATTCGTTCTCCATTCGGTGGTGGTGTTCATACTCCTGAATTACATGCTGATAGCTTAGAAGGATTAGTGGCACAACAACCTGGTCTAAAAGTTGTTATTCCATCTACTCCATACGATGCAAAAGGTCTTTTAATCTCTGCGATTCGTGACAACGATCCAGTTATCTACTTAGAGCATATGAAATTGTACCGTTCATTCCGTCAAGATGTACCAGAAGGCGATTACACAATTGATTTAGGTAAAGCTGATATCAAACGTGAAGGTACAGATGTATCTGTTATCGCTTACGGTGCTATGGTTCACGCTGCATTAAAAGCTGCTGAAGAACTTGAAAAAGAAGGTATCTCTTTAGAGGTTGTTGACTTACGTACAGTTCAACCATTAGATATCGAAACAATCATCGCTTCTGTTGAAAAAACAGGTCGCGTAGTTGTAGTTCAAGAAGCTCAAAAACAAGCTGGTATTGCAGCTAACGTTGTAGCGGAAATTAACGACCGTGCAATCTTAAACTTAGAAGCTCCAGTTGTACGTGTTGCAGCTGCTGATACAGTATTCCCATTCTCTCAAGCTGAGAGCGTATGGTTACCAAACCATAAAGATATTGTAGAAGCTGTTAACAAAGTAATGAACTTCTAATTTTTAGTTTTTCATGTGCAAAAGAAATCAGCACATGCTGGTTTCTTTTGTACATATTCCATAATAATGAAATGAATCAGGGGGCTGAATTCCGTGGCATTTGAATTTAAACTACCAGATATCGGTGAAGGTATCCACGAAGGTGAAATCGTAAAATGGTTTATTAAACCAGGCGATGAAGTAAATGAAGACGATGTACTTCTTGAAGTACAAAATGATAAAGCAGTAGTAGAAATCCCTTCTCCTGTTAAAGGTAAAGTACTTGAAGTACTTGTAGAAGAAGGAACAGTTGCAATTGTAGGAGATACATTAATTAAATTTGATGCTCCTGGATACGAAAACCTTAAATTTAAAGGTGACGATCATGATGAAGCTCCAAAAGCTGAAGAAGCAGCAGTAGAAGCTCCAGCAGCGGAAGCTACTCCAGCAGCAACTGCAGAAGTAGTAAATGAGCGTGTAATCGCTATGCCATCTGTTCGTAAATATGCTCGTGAAAAAGGTGTAGATATTCATAAAGTAGCTGGTTCTGGTAAGAACGGCCGTGTTGTGAAAACTGACATCGATGCATTTGCAAATGGTGGACAAACTGTAGCAGCAACTGAGGCTCCAGCAGCAGTAGAAGCTACTCCAGCAGCAGCGAAAGAAGAAGCACCAAAAGCACAACCAATCCCAGCTGGTGAATATCCAGAAACTCGTGAGAAAATGAGTGGTATCCGTAAAGCGATTGCGAAAGCAATGGTTAACTCTAAGCATACAGCTCCTCACGTAACGTTAATGGACGAAGTAGACGTAACAGAACTTGTTGCTCACCGTAAGAAGTTCAAAGCTGTTGCAGCTGACAAAGGTATTAAATTAACTTACCTTCCATACGTTGTAAAAGCTTTAACATCTGCATTACGTGAATTCCCAATGTTGAATACTGCTTTAGACGATGCTTCTCAAGAAATCGTTCATAAACATTACTTCAACATCGGTATCGCAGCTGATACAGACAAAGGTCTATTAGTACCAGTTGTTAAAGATACAGATCGTAAATCTATCTTTACTATCTCTAACGAGATCAATGAACTTGCTGGTAAAGCACGTGACGGTCGTTTAGCTCCAGCTGAAATGAAAGGTGCTTCTTGCACAATTACAAACATTGGTTCTGCAGGTGGACAATGGTTCACTCCAGTTATCAATCATCCAGAAGTAGCAATCCTTGGTATCGGCCGTATCGCTGAGAAACCAGTTGTGAAAAATGGTGAGATCGTTGCAGCTCCAGTATTAGCATTATCTCTAAGCTTTGACCATCGTTTAATTGACGGCGCAACTGCTCAAAAAGCATTAAACCAAATTAAACGTCTATTGAATGACCCACAATTATTAGTAATGGAGGCGTAATAACAATGGTAGTAGGAGATTTCCCAATTGAATTAGATACAGTCGTTGTTGGTGCAGGTCCTGGTGGATACGTTGCGGCAATTCGTGCAGCACAATTAGGTCAAAAGGTAGCAATCATTGAAAAAGCTAACCTTGGTGGCGTATGCTTAAACGTTGGATGTATTCCTTCAAAAGCGTTAATCAATGCAGGTCACCGTTATGAGAATGCAATGCATTCTGATGACATGGGTATCACTGCAGAGAACGTAAAAGTTGACTTTACAAAAGTTCAAGAATGGAAAAACGGCGTAGTTAAGAAATTAACTGGCGGTGTTGAAGGCCTTCTTAAAGGTAACAAAGTTGAAATCATTCGCGGTGAAGCTTACTTCGTAGATGCTAACACATTACGCGTAATGACTGAAGATGCAGCACAAACTTATACGTTTAAAAATGCTGTTCTTGCAACTGGTTCTACACCAATCGAAATTCCTGGATTCAAATACTCTAAACGTGTTATCAACTCTACAGGCGCTTTAAGCTTACCTGAAATTCCTAAAAAACTTGTTGTAATCGGCGGCGGTTACATCGGTATGGAATTAGGTACTGCATATGCTAACTTCGGTACAGAAGTTACTGTAGTAGAAGCTGGCGACGAAATCTTAGCTGGTTTCGAAAAAGCAATGAGCTCTGTTGTTAAACGTGCTCTTCAAAAGAAAGGTAACGTAAATATCCATACAAAAGCTATGGCTAAAGGCGTTGAAGAAACAGAAACTGGCGTAAAAGTTAGCTTCGAAGTTAAAGGTGAGATCCAAACTGTAGAAGCAGATTACGTATTAGTAACTGTAGGTCGTCGTCCAAACACTCAAGAAATTGGTCTTGAGCAAGTTGGAGTTAAAATGACTGACCGCGGTATCATCGAAATCGATGAGCAATGCCGTACAAACGTATCAAACATCTATGCAATCGGTGATATCGTTCCTGGACCACCATTAGCTCACAAAGCTTCTTACGAAGGTAAAGTAGCTGTTGAAGCAATTAGTGGCCATGCATCAGCTATCGATTACATCGGAATTCCTGCAGTATGCTTCACTGATCCAGAATTAGCATCTGTTGGTTACACTAAGAAACAAGCTGAAGAAGCAGGAATGACAGTAGCTGTATCTAAGTTCCCATTCGCTGCAAACGGTCGTGCGTTATCATTAAACAGCACTGACGGTTTCTTACAACTTGTAACACGTAAAGAAGATGGTCTTCTTGTAGGTGCACAAGTTGCAGGTGCAGGCGCTTCTGATATTATCTCTGAGATTGGTTTAGCTATCGAAGCTGGAATGACAGCAGAAGATATCGCTCAAACAATCCATGCTCACCCAACATTAGGTGAAATTACAATGGAAGCAGCTGAAGTTGCTCTTGGAATGCCAATTCACATTGTAAAATAATTTAAGTAAAGAAAATACCCCATCTCTTATTTTAAAGAGATGGGGTATTTTTATTTTAATATAATGGCGTGCAAGGTCTTTATATGTACTTGTCGAATGAATATATATAATACTTTAAATGAATCGTTAGAACATACGTTAATCCAAAAGCAGTATATATACTTTCATATAATATGTAATTGATTCAAAATTAATCCCATATATTAATAAAATAGGGCATGTCAAAGGAGAAGGTTCCATGAGAATATTACATGTTATATTTTATCATTTTCTATTATGGAGTGGTTTTTCCATTGTATTAACATTATCGAATGGTGATAAGTTTCATTATAAAGTAATTCTCTTTTTCGTATTTCTTTATTTGGCATATGTAATTGCATGTTTTGTATTACACGCAAGGAAGCAGGCGTTATTCCTTACGTGCTCAAATTGCATACTTTTTTTAATCATATTCTCAATTTTTTAAATTAACGTTTATAGAAATACATTGTTCTTCCATTAAATAATTGTAACTCTCCTTCCAATTTCTTCGCTAGAAAACGGCTAAATTCATTTGCTTTTCCTTTATCGCCAAATGTTGCTGTGGTGGGTAAAGAAATCTGTATGAAAGATTGTTCCTTTTCTATTCCAATCCCCACATAAATAGAATTATATCGGTCGTGACTCGATTGGAGTTTTAATGTTGTTGCTGATGTATCTAATATTTCATAAGGAAAAGCTGTATTTGTATAGTCGTAATTAATTTGATCACCAGTCTTGGAAGTAACCGTTTTATAGTTATGAAACAGATGTTTGACATACTCTATTGAAACAGATTGTTGATTTGATTTAGGTACAAGTGTGATATAGGCGTGTTGCATACAAATTTCCCCCCTAGTTTAGTAGAATAATATCATTCTACATCCTACTGAATTTTTTGACAATTAAAAGGAGTATTACTTTTTTTGTTTAATATATTATTGAGTAGGAAGTGTTATTGAGAAAGGTGGAAACTGATGTTTGAAAAATTGTATGATGAGCATGAAAGTGTGAAGGTACGATTTTTAGGATTTATGACGCATGATACACGTTATGATTTTGGAGTTATTTATACAAATATGTTTTTTGGAAAGCCACTTATTGTTTGTATGCAAACAGGGAGATCTACTTTGCTTGGACGAGATGATGTGGAAAATGTTCCTTATATACAAGAAACTTTTAAGTTAGGGTCGGAAGAGGAGGCAGAGGAGTTAGCTCAGTTTTTTAAATTTCTTGTTCCGTCTACTTCTTTGCATGCGGAGTATGAAGAATAATTAACAAGAAACAGTCGTATGTATGAGATATGACTGTTTTTTCGTGTTAATATCGCATACTAATCTAATTTAAAAATATTTAATGTGTTATACTAAAAACCTATTGACGTAAAAAGTATAACATATTAAAATAAAGACAGAAAGTTAAGCGGTTACAAAAAGTTTTTGGGATTATAAACTTAGGGGGAAATGAAAAATGGGAACAATCGTATGTCAAGATTGTGAAGGTACAATTGCACACTTTGAAGATGAGAAAGTAACGGTACTTTACGGAAAATGTGGATCTTGCGGATGTGATCACACAGAGCATACAAAAGCCCAATAATTGATAGGAAATGGACAGCTAAAAGTTTTTAGGACCATAAACTTAGGGGGAAATGAAAAATGGGAACAATCGTATGCCAAGTATGTGAAGGAACGATCGGACATTTTGAAGATGAAAAAACGACAGTGCTTTACGGAAAATGTGGTACAAATTGTGAATGTGCTAATAGAGACAATGCGAAAGCTTAATTATAAATAAGTAGATTATTATTAAAACTCAGGGGGAAATGAAAAATGGGAACAATCGTATGCCAAGTGTGTGAAGGAACAATCGGACATTTTGAAGATGAAAAATCAACAGTACTTTACGGGAAATGTGGATCTCATTGCGAATGTGACCAAAAGGAACACTCAAAAGCTTAATAATGAAGAAAAAACGCCTACACATGTAGGCGTTTTTTTAATAGATTGTAGTTGTATGTCCGACTGTTGCAACGATTGCATCATCTCTAATTGGAATAAATCCTATTGATGTTTGTGGTGTGCTAGGCGAACTGTAGTGGCTCATAATACGACTATCGATACGAGTAGTAGTATCAGTCAAGAAAGCCGAAATAAATGCATAAGGGACTCGTCGTTCATTTAATGAGTAGATAATTTCCTCTTTTGTTTTTACACCTACGCCATGCCCGTAAAAAAAGAAATTTCCTAAATAGATTGTGTTTTCTCCTTGCCACTCGATTGTTGCCGGATTCACTTGTGGATTTTTAAAGTAAACGAGATCGCCTGGAACAAGATCGCCACCCGTTTTTGTTATGAGCTTTAAATCATGATCATAGTCCCATGTATAAAGTAAAAGGTTTGCAAATAGCCGGTTGAAAGTTTCTTCCTCATACAATGATAGTAATGCTTTGTAAAAAATAATTATCATAGCGGTTGCGCATTCAGTTCCATATAGTTTTCCGTTTTTGAAAATATCTTGGATGGCAATGGAAGGCGGTATGTTTGGAAGTAGTTTAAATCCGCCAAGTGATGTTCTTTCCCAAAACTGAGTGTTGCAAAAAGATTGTTGGAATGTACGAAACTGAAATCCACTTTGAAAAAGTTCTAGCGCGGAAGTAATAATATTAACTCGTAAATTAAGATCAAAGCTGAGTTCATGAGCTGTTCGGAAGGAATAAACTTCTTGGTTTCCTGCCATTATAGATAAAATTTGTTGTTTCTCAGCTGCAAATGGCTCATATTCATTTGTGATATAAGGATGTACAATAGAACGGCCTATTACAATCATAATAGTATCCCCACCTATACGTTACATTCTTTAATATCGTATGAGAAAAGGAAAAAAAGGTGAAAGAAAAGCCTATCAACTGATAGGCTTGTACTCTTTAATAACACGTAATGTTTGTAACGTCATATCTTCGGGTCCTTGTACAGGTAACCCTGCTTCTAAATTTTTACGAATATACTCTAAGTTTTCTTGTGTAATAATTTCCCCCGGAGTAAAGATTGGAATCCCTGGCGGATAAACCATAACAAAATCAGCTATTATGCGACCCGCTGCGTTTTCAAACGGAATGACTTCCGTCTCTGAATAAAAAGCATCTCTAGGAGAAAGTGCTAGCACAGGTATTTCTGGAATGTCTACTTGTACTTGAACACCTGTATCTACTCTATTTCTGTATGTTGTTGCTAAATCTTGTAATGCTGTGATAAGTGTATCAGTTTCACTTTCGGTATCTCCAAAAGTGATAAGACAAAGTATGTTATATAGATCAGAGAGCTCTACTTCAATGTTGTAATGTTCTCTAAGCCATACTTCAGCCTCATGGCCAGTAATACCTAAATCTTTTACAGATACAATTATCTTTGTAGGATCATAGTTAAAAGTAGCATCTGTTCCTAGCATTTCTTTTCCAGGACAATAAAGATGCTCAATAGCATTAATAGCATCACGAACATGTTCAGCTAATTGTATTGTTTGTTCTATGAGAACTTTTCCTTCGGTAGCAAGACGTTTTCTAGCAACATCAAGGGATGCTAACAAAATGTAAGAAGTTGATGTTGTCGTAAGCATGCTAATAATGGATTGGACATGCTTTACATTCACAAGACCTTCTTTTACATTAAGAATAGAGCTTTGGGTTAAAGACCCTCCTAACTTGTGAACACTTGTTGCTGCCATATCTGCACCTGCTTGCATAGCCGAGATTGGTAGTTCATCATGAAAATGGATATGAACACCGTGAGCCTCATCAACAAGTACAGGAATATCATAAGAATGAGCTAATTTTACAATCTGCTCTAAATCTGCAGCAAACCCAAAGTATGTTGGATTAATAACAAGTAAGCCTTTCGCATCTGAGTGCTCTTCGAGAGCTTTTTTGACAGACTGCATTGTGATCCCGTGTGAAATACCAAGCTTCGGATCAATCTCAGGATGCATGAAAATCGGTTTTGCACCTGAGAAAATAATAGCTGACATTACAGATTTATGCACGTTTCGTGGCACGAGGATTTTATCACCAGGGCCGCAAACGCTCATCACCATTGTCATAATTGCACCACTTGTACCTTGAATAGAAAAGAAAGTATGATCTGCACCGAAAGCAGCGGCGGCTAAATCCTGAGCTTCTTTAATCATACCTTTTGGATGATGTAAATCATCGAGCGGCGCAATGTTAATTAAATCAATTGCTAATGCATTATGCCCAATAAATTCGCGAAATGTTGGATCCATGCCCTGTCCTTTTTTATGACCTGGAATATGGAATTGAACTGGATTTCGCTTACTGTGCTCAACTAAAGCGGTAAACAATGGTGTTTCGTATTGGGACAATCTATACACCCCTTCTTCTTCGTAATATTTATTAGAATTTGTTTTATATGATTTCATCTCATTCTAAAAGGAATTTAAGATGACTAACTTTTAGAACATGACTTGTTTTCCTGCCATTCACAAAAGCTTTTTTGGGGATGGTAGTCTCACTTTACTTTCTATAAAACAAAAGCATTATATCACCAATAATTATAGATGTATAGAAAAATCTCATTTTCAAGGTGAGTATGTTTAATAGTTATATTTTAAATACCGCAAAGAGGAAGACAATTCCATTGAAATGGATAAATGGTGTATAATGCAGAGTGGCTATAGTGAAGAATAAAAGGTTCTTTTAAAGGTAGCATAATGGAAAAAGAAAGAATACTGAATGAGGTGCAAAAATGGAATATCAATATCCACTTGATTACGATTGGTCAAATGAAGAAATGGTAGCAATTGTAAAGTTTTATGAAGCGATTGAAAAGGTATATGAAAAAGGAGTTTTGAGAGAAGACTTGATGGAATTATATCGTCGTTTTAAAGAGATTGTCCCATCGAAGGCAGCGGAGAAAAAAATTGATAAAGAATTTCAAGAAGTAAGTGGATATTCTATATATCGTGCGATTCAAAAGGCAAAAGAAGTAGCAGAAAAAAAGATTGTAAAAATGTAAAAATATTTTGAAAAATAAAATACAAAGTGCTATAATGTGATAACAACTAAAAACGGACAATATAAATTGTCCGTTTTCTACTATCGATTTATCGATTAGAAATCGCATATAAAGGAAGGAGTGATTGCATCGTAGATTCAATCTTAGCAAGGAATTGTTCGTTGGTCATTGCTGAAAACTCCTCTGGTGATATATGAATACCGACTAATAATTCTGCTTTTTTCACAGTAGCTAAACGTTCAATCATCTTTTGTAAGTCTTCCGTTTCAAGCGTTTCATGCAATTTTACACCTGGTTTAGTATGGTCAATGGACCAAACGAAGTCATTTGGAATATTCGTTTTTAAATCATTTAAATGTTCTAAGAAGGCGTGAGCCGTCTCCACTTTTTGTGGACACTCATAGATTAAACCAAAGTATATGAAAGCGTGAGTACCCCATAAACCAATTTGAAAATGTGGTAACATTTTATATCCACGTTTATTTGTTGAAAAAGCAACCCAAGTATCGTTTGGTGGATTGACTTTGCGGCGTGCGTGTTTGGCTACATGGTAGAAAAAGTTTTCATCGGTTTGTTTTGATAAGTATTCTGCAAACTGTTCCCCTAAAGCTTCTAGCTTAGGATGAATATTCGTTTTAATTGCGCTCATTCGTTCTTCAAGACCATCAACAGTAAAAACTTCAAAATCAGTTGATGTGAATGTTTGTAGTGGCATGATTGTTCCTCCAACTCCTATTTTGTTTTATTTTAGCATAGCTTGTACTATTCATAAAAAAAACAGCACAAAAAAATTTTAATAAAAAAATATAATTTTGTTGCATAGATGATTTATCCAACATAGTATAGTATAAAACAAAAAATCAGAAAATTGAATCAATTCTAGTCCGAGGGCAAACGAATATTGGGAGGAGGCAAATAATATGAGACAGGTGATTAATGCGTTAAAGAGAACAGATGCTGAAAAAAGAATTCCGGTGCTACGTTTGGAGCTAGATTATGAATTAGCAACTTTATATGATGCAATGATGGAGAATGACAAACAGAAAAAAGAAGAGTGCGTAGAAAAATTAGAAGTGTTAAGACTTGAAATGATTCGTTTAGAAGCGTAATAATAGTATATGAATAAAAAATTAGTTGGTGCGAACCTTATAAAGGGTTCGTTTTTTCTGTGAACAGTATAGATCGGAGTGTTTAAACATGCACGAGATATGGAAAGATATCGATACACACGCAAAACAGTGGATTCGAGAAGCGGGAGAACGTTTAATGGGATCGCTGAAAAAAGCACTTATTATAGAAACGAAATCTAATGCAGCGGATTTAGTAACAAACATGGATCGAGAGACGGAGCGGTTTTTAATTGGGAGAATTAAAGAAACATTCCCAGCTCATAATATTTTAGGAGAAGAAGGCTATGGAGATGAAATCACTTCTTCTAATGGGGTTGTTTGGTTAATTGATCCAATTGACGGCACGATGAACTTTGTTCACCAAAAAAGAAATTTCGCAATCTCAATTGGAATTTATGAGAACGGTATCGGAAAAATTGGCCTTATTTATGATCCAGTTCATGATGAATTATACCATGCGATAAAGGGAGAAGGGGCCTTTTGTAATGATTTACCTATTCCCATGCTAGAAAAAGGAACAATAGAACAGGGAATTATAGCTCTAAATGCGATATGGCTTACTGATAATCCATTGCTGAATACGGAAAAAATGATGAGGCTTGTTAAGAAAGCGAGAGGAACGAGGTCTTATGGTTGTGCTGCGCTAGAAATGGTATATGTTGCAACGGGAAGATTAGATGCGTATGTAACACCGCGTTTATCGCCATGGGACTTTGGCGGGGGACAGATTATTGTAGAAGAAGTTGGCGGTAGGGTGACAACCTTCTCTGGAACTCCTCTTTCTATCATAGAGAAGAGCAGTGTGTTAGTTGCAAAACCAGGAGTATATGAAGAGGTATTCCTATTTGTATCGCAGTAACAAAAAAAGTAAGAGGCTATAAAAGAAGCTTCTTACTTTTTAACGTTATTGCGATTTACGCATTTTTCTTTTTGTTACAAAACCGTATCCAACTGTAACAAATGTGCCGATAATGCAAATAATAATACCAATGGGACTATTTTCAGCAACCATAATGCCGATACCGATTAAGAAAATAACACCGATAATTGCAGTTAATAAAAAGCGATATTGAATGTGTTCCATTTCTTCACCCTCCAATCTCATTTTACTTTCACAAAAGTAAGAATACAACTATATTTTCATTCTTGATTTTATTTTGATTGCCATAGTATCCCCTTCGCTCTTATAATAGAGAAGGATTAAAAAGACATTAGGAGTTGGACATGTTGAAAAAACGACAAGATTTACGAAATATAGCAATTATTGCCCACGTTGACCATGGTAAAACAACACTTGTTGACCAGTTATTACGTCAAGCGGGGACTTTCCGTGCAAACGAACACGTTGAAGAACGTGCAATGGATTCGAATGATCTAGAAAGAGAACGCGGTATTACAATTTTAGCAAAAAATACGGCGATTCACTATGAAGATAAACGAATTAACATTTTAGATACACCTGGTCACGCTGACTTCGGTGGAGAAGTAGAACGTATCATGAAAATGGTTGATGGTGTTCTACTTGTTGTTGATGCATATGAAGGTTGTATGCCACAAACACGATTTGTTTTAAAGAAAGCTCTTGAGCAAAACTTAACGCCAATCGTTGTTGTAAACAAAATTGACCGTGACTTCGCTCGCCCTGATGAAGTAGTTGATGAAGTAGTTGACTTATTCATCGAACTTGGTGCAAACGAAGATCAATTAGAGTTCCCGGTTGTATTTGCATCAGCAATGAACGGAACGGCAAGCTTAGATTCAAATCCAGCAAATCAAGAAGAGAATATGAAATCATTGTTTGACACAATCATTGAACATATTCCAGCACCAGTTGATAACAGCGAAGAGCCACTTCAATTCCAAGTAGCGCTTCTTGATTACAATGACTATGTTGGTCGTATCGGGGTTGGACGTATATTCCGTGGTACAATGAAAGTAGGACAACAAGTTGCATTAATGAAGGTTGACGGAAGTGTAAAACAATTCCGTGTAACTAAATTATTTGGTTATATTGGATTAAAACGTCAAGAAATTGAAGAAGCAAAAGCTGGAGATTTAGTAGCTGTTTCGGGTATGGAAGACATTAACGTAGGTGAAACGGTATGTCCGGTTGAGCATGAAGAGGCTTTACCATTATTACGTATCGATGAGCCAACATTACAAATGACATTCCTTGTAAATAACAGCCCATTTGCGGGTCGTGAAGGTAAATTCATTACATCTCGTAAAATTGAAGAGCGTCTTCGTTCACAATTAGAAACAGATGTAAGTTTGCGTGTAGATAATACAGATTCTCCTGATGCATGGATCGTATCTGGACGTGGAGAATTACATTTATCTATCTTAATTGAAAACATGCGTCGTGAAGGTTATGAACTACAAGTATCTAAGCCTGAAGTAATTATTAAAGAAGTTGATGGCGTAAGATGTGAGCCTGTAGAGCGCGTGCAAATCGATGTACCTGAAGAATACACAGGTTCTATTATGGAATCTATGGGTGCACGTAAAGGCGAAATGTTAGATATGGTGAATAACGGAAACGGTCAAGTTCGCCTTACTTTCATGGTTCCAGCACGTGGTTTAATTGGTTACACAACAGAATTCTTAACATTAACTCGTGGTTACGGTATTTTAAACCACACATTCGATTGCTACCAACCAGTACATGCTGGACAAGTGGGTGGACGTCGTCAAGGTGTTCTAGTTTCACTTGAAGCAGGAAAAGCATCACAATACGGTATTATGCAAGTTGAAGACCGTGGTGTAATCTTCGTTGAACCAGGTACAGAAGTATATGCTGGTATGATCGTTGGAGAACATACACGTGAGAATGATTTAACAGTTAACGTTGTAAAAATGAAACAACAAACGAACATTCGTTCTGCAACGAAAGATCAAACTTCAACAATGAAAAAACCACGCTTAATGACTTTAGAAGAGTCATTAGAGTACTTAAACGATGATGAGTTCTGTGAAGTAACTCCAGAATCAATTCGTCTACGTAAAAAGATTCTTGATAAGAGTGAGCGCGAAAGAGCTGCTAAGAAAAAGAAATCTGTAGAAGCGTAAAAATAAAAAACAACTACCTTTATAAAAGGTAGTTGTTTTTTTATTTTGTTTATTTTTAGAATATTTATTCTTTTTTGTGGACAGTATTTTTTTTGCGAGTTACTCTTGTATTAAGTACATAAAGAAAATTTGTTTTTATGAGAAGGGAGGAAAGATAGTGTTAGAAAGAATGTCATTTTTCGCGAAATTGTGCAAAGTTGATGAAAATCCAGAACTAGGGATGTGGTTACTTTATGGAACAATTATTATATTGAGTGCACTTGTATATAATTTAGGATTTGCAAGGAAGCTATCAGTGCTAAAAAATATAGTAATATACATATCTTTAGCAATTGGATGCACGGTATTAACTTTCTTTGCAGTTTTTTTACCAGTTGGAGAGGGGCTCGTTGTAGCGGCGATTGTACTTGGAATTTATAGGTTACGTTTACGTCAAGCGAAACAACAAAAAGCAGGGTGAAAAGGGGGAGTTTCATGCGCTCGGTACAAGACGCACTATATAATTGGTTAACAATTAAAACTGTTTCGGAAGCACGTCCAGATGATAGTGCTGCACAAGAAACGTATGTATTATTTCGAAATATGATATATGAAGAGCATAAATTACGAAATGTAGAAGTGGAAAAGAACGAGGAAATGTATTTAATTACATATGAAATTGATGGAGAAATAAGGTGTGCAAGATTTCCAGTAGAAGCAATTGATTGTTTTTTGGATCAGATGAATCGTGAACCAGAAAAATACAAATAAGTCCTTATCTATATGATTAAGGACTTATTTACGGTTTACCAATCGTCTTCTACTTTTTTATCACGATATAATCGGAAATTACCACTTGCATGGCGTTCCATAGTACGCTCTGCAATGCGTTCCGTACATTCCATGCACATATATGTATGAATAGGGCGATTACGCAGTTTTTTTGCCATAGGATTTTCGTCATCTAACATATCTTTTTTATCACAAATCATACATCTGACTCTCATTTCGTCACCTCAATACGAATTCTATCAGTATAAGTATATCATGGAAGCATAATGTTTTTGAATAATAGTGGGAAAAAATAATATTTTCGCAATTCGAAAAATAAGTTATGATAGGGATATAGAAAGATTATTTGGAGGTGGAGATATGGCGAATGTAGTAGAGCCTACATTGACAGATGATTTAGTACAATCGTTACGTAAAGAGTGTATCGTTATGGTAGCAACGACAGATTTCGAAAAACAAATTCCTAACGTAAGTGCTATTTCTTGGGTATATGCAGTGAGTGAAACTAGTATTCGATTTGCGGTAGATCAACGCTCACGTATTGTGGAAAATATACGGCGCAATATAGGGGTAGTATTGACTATAATGGCGAATGAATCCGTATTTTCCATATGTGGTGAAGGTAAAATTTTAACAGATAGAATGGAAGGGATTCCTCTAAAATTAGCTGTAATAGAAGTGAATGTGCAAGAAGTTCGTGATGTTATGTTTTATGGAGCGAAACTTGCTACAGAACCAGTATATGAAAAAACATATGATCTTCGAGCTGCTAAAAAGCTGGATAATGAAGTATTGGTAGGAATGAAAGAATTATAAATGGGATGAATAGGAAAGTCTTTCATTAACTTTTGTAATCGAGTATTGTGATTTAATGTGAAAAATAATAATTAAAAGTAATATATTGAATAGAAATGAATAAAAAATAAAGAAAAGGTTTAATTTCTATGAATTTCGATTCTACCTCGTTTATACGTTACATATAATTATAACAATGGTTCGTCCATATTTTATGGATGAAACCCTTGTTCTACAAATTTAAAAGTGGAGTCAGGGGGTAACAGGTTGGATAAAATTTATGTGTTAGATACGAATGTACTTTTGCAGGATCCTTTATCTATTTTTTCATTTGAAACAAATGAAGTAGTGATTCCAGCAGTTGTATTAGAAGAGGTTGACTCGAAAAAACGTTATATGGATGAAGTAGGACGAAATGCTCGTTATGTGTCTAAGTTAATAGACAAATTTCGTGAAATAGGAAAGCTGCATGAAAGTATTCCGCTAGAAAATGGTGGTACATTTCGTATTGAATTAAATCATCGCTCATTTGTTCAACTACAAGATATTTTTGTAGAAAAAACAAATGATAATCGAATTTTAGCTGTAGCGAAAAACCTATCTTTAGAAGAGCAAGAAAAAGAGGACGGGAAATCAGTTATTTTAGTAAGTAAAGATGTACTCGTAAGGGTAAAAGCTGATGCAATCGGATTACAGGCCGAAGATTATTTAAGTGATCGAGTAATTGAAGTGGAAAATATATATTCAGGGTTTTTAGAAGGATATATATCAAAAGAACAGTTAGACTATTTTTATGAAAAAGGTGAACTGCCTTTATCTGAAATCGCAAATCATCCTTTTTATCCAAATCAGTTTGTTGTAATGAAAGATGCGCTAGGGGGCTCTAGTTCTGCACTTGGGATTGTGGATCATTTAGGTAAGAAGGTAAAGAAACTTATTTTTCACAATGAGCAAGTGTGGGGGATACGCCCACGAAACGTGCAGCAAATTATGGGATTAGAATTGTTGCTTCGGGAAGATATTCCACTTGTAACGTTAACAGGGAAAGCCGGTACAGGAAAAACGTTACTTGCATTAGCTTCGGGGCTCATGCAAACGGAAGATTTAGGGTTATATAAAAAGCTACTTGTTGCGAGACCAATCGTTCCAGTAGGAAAAGATATCGGTTATTTACCAGGAGAAAAAGAAGAAAAATTAAGACCGTGGATGCAGCCGATCTTTGATAATCTAGAGTATTTATTTAATACGAAAAAGCCTGGAGAGCTAGATGCTATTTTAGCTGGAATGGGTTCAATTGAAGTAGAGGCGCTTACCTATATACGTGGGAGAAGTATTCCAGACCAGTTCATTATAATTGATGAGGCACAAAATTTAACGAAGCATGAAGTAAAGACGATATTAACAAGAGTAGGCGAAAAAAGTAAGATTGTATTAATGGGAGATCCTCAGCAAATTGATCACCCGTATTTAGATGAGTATAATAATGGCTTAACATATGTTGTAGAGAAGTTTAAAGAGCAACGTATTAGTGGTCATGTAAAGTTTGTTAAAGGAGAGCGTTCTAATTTAGCTCAACTAGCAGCGGATTTATTATAAAAAGGAGTGGGCCTCAGCTCACTCCTTTTTTGCCTTTTGATTATACAATTTAAATGATAGTAAATTTACGGATGTTACGAATCGGATTTTGTCTATTAGATCCATCGTGGAAATATAGATGAACAGGCCCGTCTTCTCTTAATGGTTTACCTTCTTTTGAAAAACCGAGAATTGCTTGATTGGCTGTTTCTAACGGAAGTGTAATCGAACTGTCTGTGGTTTCAATTTCGACTTGAGTAGCACCTTCTAAAATTTCAGCATTTTTAAGAAATGGCTGAAGTAGTATGCCAAATGTTCCGTTAATAAGCTGTTCTTTTTTATATTTCTTTACGCTTTGTTGGATTGGCGGGAAGGCAGCGCCATCACGGATTTCGCGATCCCAATGTTCTGAAGTATGTTTTAAGTATGTTTCTAATTCAGATGATTCTTCTCTAGTTTCATCAAAGTAAGTTGTCAAATCTAATTTTCGATCATCAAAAATCCAAACAGTTGGATCGATAGTGATTGGAAAACGTACTTTTCCATTAATAAATAAAATTTCGCTCATTGTTGTTCCCCCATTTGTGTTATACTCCCACTTTTCAGTATAATAGTATTAGACACTGTTGTCACAAAAAATGTTTCTATTGCAATTTATTAAAACTATCGCTAATATTAATAGATAGGAGAGAGTAGGACGGAAACGGAGGGAATCAATTTGGCGTCTGAGACAGTATCAAATCATCAGGAAAAGGCACTAGCCCTTCTACAAGCGGATGCGGAGAAGATCTTAAGACTTATTAAGGTGCAAATGGACAATCTTACAATGCCGCAATGTCCATTATATGAAGAAGTGTTAGACACACAAATGTTTGGACTATCCCGCGAGGTCGATTTTGCAGTTCGCCTTGGTCTTATTGCAGAAGAACAAGGGAAAGCAATGTTAGGAGAGCTCGAACGTGAGTTATCTGCACTTCATGAAGCATTTACTAACAAACAACAATAACGGGTTCAAATAGGGGGGCTCAAACTGAAATAGTTTGGGCTTTTTATTTGTATAATAAAGCAGGAAGAACCTATATACATATGGAATACAACAATAATTAAATTGAAACAGAAAGAGGAAATGAAATGAAAAAAGTATGGAAATCGATGGATTATTCATTATTACTTCCTCTTGTTATCTTATGTGTGCTGGGAGTAATAATGGTATATAGTTCTAGTTCCATTGTTGCGATTTCGAAGCATGGGAAACCAGCGGATTTCTTTTTTAATAGGCAAGTATTAATACTTGCTGTTGGAGCAATAATGTTAGCGATTATCATTGCTATTCCTTATAAACTTTGGAGGAAGCGAATAGTTTTAATAGCAATGGGAATAGGTAGTATTGGTTTATTAGCAGCAGCCTTGTTTTTCGGTAAGGAAATAAACGGTGCAAAAGGGTGGATATTAGGTATACAGCCCGCTGAATTTGTTAAAATATCGATTATTATTATATTAGCTCGTTTTTTTGCAAGAAAACAAGAGACAGATACTCCTGTTTTTAAAGGATCGGGACTTACGCTTGGTTTTGTTGGATTGGCAATGTTTTTAATTTTAAAGCAAAATGACTTAGGTACCGATTTATTAATTGCGGGAACGGTTGGAATTATGTTTCTTTGTTCGGGAGTCCGGATTAACTTATGGATTAAACGAATTGTTTTAACTTCTATAGTGTGGATTCCGGCACTATATTTTCTCGGGAATTATGCATTAAGTCCATACCAAAAAGCTCGGTTTTCAGTTTTTCTTGATCCATTTAACGATCCTCAAAATGATGGGTTCCAATTAATAAATTCTTTTATTGGAATTGCTTCAGGAGGGCTAAATGGTCGAGGTTTAGGGAACAGTGTGCAAAAATATGGATACTTACCAGAACCGCAAACAGATTTTATTATGGCAATTATATCTGAAGAGCTTGGTTTTATAGGTGTAGCTGTCATTTTAATCTGTTTGTTACTTATTATTGTTCGGGCATTTAGGGTTGCGCAAAAGTGCAAAGATCCGTTTGGAAGTTTAATTGCAATTGGAATTGCAAGTTTGTTTGGAGTTCAAACTTTTATAAATGTCGGTGGTATGTCTGGGTTAATACCGCTTACAGGGGTACCATTACCGTTTGTAAGTTATGGTGGTAGTTCCTTATTAGCTAATCTGCTTGCAATGGGCATACTGTTAAATATTGCTAGTCATGTAAAACGACAAGAGAAACTACAGAATGAAATGAATACAGAAATAGGGCAAGGTGGACCACATCTTGTTGTTGTAAAATAAAAAACACATTGAGCTCTAGAGTTCAATGTGTTTTTTATTTTTTAGGTTTTAAATGTGATATAATATTTCTTCTTTTAAAATAAAAAGTATATTACATTTAAGTTAATGTGATATACAATAGTGTTGTTAGAAAAGGAAGAGGTATGCTATACTATTTTTGTGAAACAAATTGATCAGAAAACTTATCATTTGTTGAAAAATAAGGTATGATGGATAAAAATAAAGTGAAGCTTTCTAAGTATAATATAATGTAGAAAGTGAAGAACTTCACGCTCTTTAGAGTGTGTATGTATTTTATCTCTAGAGTGGTAGGAAAATAGAGGGGGAAAATCATGACAAAGCTGCAACGTATTCAAAAAGTATTGGTAGCTAACCGTGGAGAGATAGCAATTCGTGTGTTCCGAGCATGTTCAGAACTTGGATTAAACACAGTTGCAATTTATTCGAAAGAGGATAGCGGTTCTTATCATCGCTATAAAGCCGATGAGTCCTATTTAGTTGGGGAAGGGAAAAAACCAATTGATGCTTATCTAGATATTGAAGGCATTATTGAGATTGCGAAAAGTAATCATGTAGATGCAATCCACCCTGGATATGGTTTCTTGTCAGAAAATATTCAATTCGCAAAACGATGTGAAGAAGAAGGGATTATCTTTATCGGTCCAAAAAGTAAGCACTTAGATATGTTTGGAGATAAAGTTAAAGCAAGAACACAAGCGCAGTTAGCACAAATTCCAGTTATTCCTGGTAGTGATGGTCCAGTAAATTCAGTAGAAGAAGTCGCAGAATTTGCTGAAAAGTATGATTACCCGATTATTATTAAAGCATCGCTTGGTGGTGGCGGTCGCGGTATGCGTATAGTACGTGCTAGTGAAGAGTTAAGAGAATCGTATAATCGCGCGAAATCAGAAGCAAAAGCAGCCTTTGGTAATGATGAAGTATACGTTGAAAAATTCGTTGAAAAACCTAAACATATAGAAGTACAAATTTTAGCAGATGAAGAAGGTAATGTTGTTCACTTATTCGAGCGTGACTGTTCTGTGCAACGTCGCCATCAAAAAGTTGTCGAAATCGCACCAAGCGTGTCGCTTTCGGATGATTTGCGTCAACGTATCTGTGATGCTGCTGTTAAGTTAACGAAAAATGTAAACTATTTAAATGCAGGAACGGTAGAATTCCTTGTAAAAGGTGATGATTTCTACTTCATTGAAGTAAACCCACGTGTTCAAGTTGAACATACGATTACAGAGATGATTACAGGAGTGGATATCGTTCAATCGCAAATTTTAATAGCTGATGGACATGCATTACATAGTAAAATGGTAGGTGTTCCTAAGCAAGAGGAAGTGGTTGTGCATGGATTTGCAATCCAATCTCGTGTAACGACGGAAGACCCACTAAATAATTTCATGCCGGATACAGGGAAAATTATGGCGTACCGATCAGGCGGTGGTTTTGGTGTTCGTCTTGATACAGGTAATAGTTTCCAAGGTGCAGTTATTACACCGTACTACGATTCTTTACTTGTAAAAGTTACTACTTGGGCACTTACTTTTGAACAAGCCGCTGCAAAAATGGAACGTAACTTAAAAGAATTCCGTATTCGTGGTATTAAAACAAATATTCCATTCCTAGAGAATGTAGTAAAACATAAAAACTTCTTATCAGGAGAATATGACACTTCATTTATTGACGCGTCACCTGAACTATTCTTGTTCCCGAAACGTAAAGACCGCGGAACAAAAATGTTAAATTATATTGGTACAGTAACAGTAAATGGCTTCCCAGGAGTAGGGAAAAAAGAGAAACCAATTTTCCCAGATGCTCGTATACCAAATGTGATACACTCAGAGCCAATCCAAAATGGGACGAAACAAATTTTGGATGAGCGTGGAGCGGATGGATTAGTAAAGTGGGTACAAGATCAAAAGCGTGTACTGTTAACTGATACAACATTCCGTGATGCACATCAGTCATTACTTGCAACTCGTGTTCGTACAAAAGATTTACATCACATTGCAGAGCCGACAGCGAGAATGTTACCAAACTTATTCTCAGCGGAAATGTGGGGCGGTGCAACGTTTGATGTTGCATATCGTTTCTTGAAAGAAGATCCATGGGAACGATTACTAGATCTTCGTGAAAAAATGCCAAACGTTTTATTCCAAATGTTACTTCGCTCTTCAAACGCAGTAGGTTACAAAAACTATCCAGATAATTTAATTCAAAAATTTGTGGAATGTTCTGCTCAAGCTGGAATTGATGTCTTCCGTATTTTTGATAGCTTAAACTGGGTAGAAGGTATGAGAGTTGCAATTGATGCTGTAAGAGATACTGGTAAAATTGCAGAAGCGACAATGTGCTACACAGGAGATATTCATGACCCGTTACGTAGTAAATACGATTTAAATTATTATAAAAACTTAGCAAAAGAGTTGGAAGCATCAGGAGCTCACATTTTAGGAATTAAAGATATGGCGGGCTTACTAAAACCAAACGCAGCATATGATTTAGTTTCAGCATTAAAAGAGACGGTGTCGATTCCAATTCACCTGCATACACACGATACAAGTGGAAATGGTATATTAACGTATACGAAGGCAATTGAAGCAGGTGTTGACATTGTCGATGTAGCAGTAAGTTCTATGGCTGGTCAAACGTCACAGCCAAGTGCGAACACGCTATACTATGCGTTAGGCGGAAACGAAAGACAGCCAGACGTTAATATAGATTCATTAGAAAAACTATCTCATTATTGGGAAGATGTACGTAAATACTACGCACCGTTTGAAAGCGGTATGAATGCACCTCACACAGAGGTATATATGCATGAAATGCCGGGTGGACAGTATAGTAATTTACAACAACAAGCGAAAGCGGTTGGTTTAGGAGATCGCTTCGATGAAGTTAAAGTGATGTATCGCCGTGTTAATGATATGTTTGGTGATATTGTAAAAGTAACACCATCATCTAAAGTTGTCGGTGATATGGCATTATTTATGGTTCAAAATCACTTAACAGAACAAGATATTTTAGAACGTGGCCATTCTATGGACTTCCCAGGATCTGTTGTTGAAATGTTCTCGGGAGATTTAGGACAACCATATGGTGGTTTCCCGAAAAAATTACAAGAAATAATTTTAAAAGGGAAAGAGCCATTAACAGTAAGACCAGGTGAATTATTAGAGCCGGTAGATTTCGATGCTTTACAAGAAGAGTTATTCCATAAACTTGGACGCGAAGTGACGATTTTTGATGTAGTCGCATATGCGTTGTATCCAAAAGTATTTATGGACTACGAAAAAGTTGCTGAGCGTTATGGAAGCGTATCTGTGCTTGATACACCGACATTCTTCTATGGAATGAGACTAGGTGAAGAAATCGATGTGGAAATCGAACAAGGTAAAACATTGATGGTTAAACTAGTATCAATTGGGGAGCCTCAGCCAGATGGAAACCGTGTACTTTACTTGGAGTTTAACGGTCAACCACGTGAGATTGTTGTGAAAGACGAAAGTGTAAAAGCAACAGTTGCACAACGTGTGAAAGGGAATCGTGAAAATCCAAACCATATTAGTGCAACAATGCCAGGGACAGTTATTAAAGTAGTTGTAAAAGAAGGCGATGAAGTGAAAAAAGGCGATTCTATGGCAATTACAGAAGCGATGAAAATGGAAACGACAGTTCAAGCGCCGTTCAATGGTAAAGTGAAGAAGGTATATGTTAATGATGGTGATGCAATTCAAACGGGGGACTTACTCATTGAGTTAGATCACTAAAATAAAGAAAAGAGCTGTGTGAAAGCAGCTCTTTTTTAGTACAAATAATCCCTTGCCGCATTGGCAAGGGATTAAAGTTTTACTTTGTTTTATTTTGCTTAGAATTCAATTCAGCTTCTTTTGCATTGACCGTACTTCTTGTACCTAACATAACTAAATAGCACAGTACAGCAAACAAGCAAGAAATGAAGAGAGAATGTAATAATGCCATTGATAAACTAGCATTTGTAAATACGACTAAAACTCCCACTACAGCTTGAAGTGTGACAAGGATAAATGAAATAATCCATCCCCAGTATACTACAGGTTGCTGCTTGTAATGGCGAATAGCGATAATCATCGCATATAGTATCCAAGCGAAAATTAACATCGCTGCAACCCTATGTCCCATTTGAACCCACTCATGTAGTTGAGTTGGCATAGGTCTATTTTTGCTACATAAAGGGAAGTCTGGACAAGCTAAGCTTGCTCGTTCGTGACGTACTAGAGCTCCTGTGTAGACAACGATATAACTGTAAATTGTTACACCATAAATATGAAATTTCATTTTTTTGTCCATAATAAGAGAACGTGCATCGAATTTTTGATCAATTTCAAAAATAAGACACGTTAACAAGATAACAGAAGCAAATGAAATTAAGGAAATACCAAAGTGAATAGCTAATACAGCAGGCATTTGTCCCCAAACAACTGCCGCCGCTCCCATTAATGCTTGGGCCACTAAAAATACGAAGGATAAAATTGCTAACGTCTTTGTTTCGCGCACATGTTTATAATATTTCCAGGACAAAATACAAAGAAGAGTAACAAGGATTCCTGCTGACCCTGATGTAAGGCGGTGACTTAGCTCAATAATAGTTTCCATTGATAAATTAGATGGAATCAATTCACCGTTACAAAGTGGCCATGATTTACCGCATCCTTGGCCTGACCCTGTTTTTGTAACTAAAGCGCCTCCTAGTAAAACTATTAATAAATCGAGACTTGTAATGACTGCTAACCATTTAATAAAGCGTTGCAATCTCTTTCACCATCTTTCTGCTATGAAGTTATTGCGAAATATTTTCATTCCATTATGTATAGAATAAAACGTGCTACAGTCCTATGATATATAAAAAATAATAAAATAGCAAAGAAATGAAGGGTGAGGGAAATGTACGTATCGCGAAGAAAAAAATGGGAATTAACATACATATTTTAGGCGAAAATAAGGCGATTTTAAAAAGAAATAGGGAGAATACATGCTAAATATGACAAAATAGTTTATTATAGAAGATAACATCGTGTTATGATAAGGATAGAGTAGAATAAAGTTTTTTAACATTCGACACAAAAAGTTCATGTTTTCTTCACAAAATGTTCGGGAAATATGATTTAATATATTGGAGTATGGGCGTAGATTAGTAGTAGAATGGGTTAACAATATTTCTACTGTAATAATATTGCTATATAGAGCGAAATATTTCATATGAAATAAAAGCTAAGAAAGATGATAGGTTTAAGAGGGGGTTAAAGTGATGAACCATGCAACAAGTGAGCTGCATGATGAGTCAGCTGTTTCAAGTGTACCGGAAACAACTCGGTTACAAGATTTATCAGCACTCGTTAAAATGGGGATTGTAAACTCAAATACACTAACTGTATTTACAGGATTTTGGCTGGCTTTACATTTTAATGGACTAAGTGTTATGGACCATCTAGATAAGCTGTTTTTCACAATCGTTGGTTCTGCATTAATTATGGCAGGGGTATGTTGTTTAAATAACTACATTGACCGAGATATCGATCCATTAATGGAAAGAACAAAAAACCGTCCGACGGTAACAGGTAAATATAAACCTGGTTTTGCACTGGCATTTGGACTTGTAATTTTACTACTTGGATTTGCATTTTTATTACTTACTACACCAATGGCAGTATTCATCTCATTTATTGGTGCCTTCACATACGTTGTTTTATATACGTTATGGACGAAGAGAAAATATACATTAAATACTGTTGTAGGTAGTATATCAGGAGCAGTTCCACCTTTAATTGGATGGGCGGCAATTGATCCGTCTTTAAATCATCCAATTGCTTGGATGTTATTTTTAATTATGTTTATTTGGCAAATCCCACATTTCCTCGCATTGGCGATGAAACGTGTTGATGAATATCGAAATGCAGGAATCCCAATGCTTCCTGTTGTACAGGGATTTGATATTACGAAACGTCAGATTATGATTTGGACAGTATGTTTATTACCACTACCATTTTATATGAGTGGGCTTGGAATAACATTCATGGTAATTGCAACATTGCTAAACATCGGATGGATCGTACTAGGGTTTTATGGCTTCCGTAAGCAAGATGACATCAAATGGTCCGTAAAAATGTTTGTTTATTCCCTGAATTACTTAACAATCTTATTTGTGTCAATGATTGTAGTTACATTCTTCTAAGACAACGACATGATTGGATTTCTTTACGTTGAGATTTACTTTACTTAACTATAAAGTACAATCTAATTCACAAAGAAAGTGGGGGTTGTTTGTATGAAGAAACAGTGGCGACTGCTTTCGTTCGTTTCACTGCTGGCTTTACTGTTAGGGGGATGCGGTAAAGCCTTTCAATCTACTTTAATTCCGCAAGGAGAAGTAGCAAAAATGCAATATGATTTGCTCTTACTAGCGAGTGCAATCATGATAGGAGTAGTACTTGTAGTTACTATTATTTTCTTATATGTAATTGTGCGTTTCCGACAAAAAAAGGGTGAGGAAGATTATATTCCAGAGCAAGTTGAAGGAAATCACAAACTAGAAATTATATGGACAGTTATTCCGATTATTCTTTTGTTAATCTTGGCTGTTCCGACTGTTACATATACATTCAAGCTTGCTGATGTAAGTGCGATGGAGAAAAAGAATATTGATAAAGATACTATCGTTGTTGATGTAACAGCGAATCTTTATTGGTGGGAATTTTCTTATAAATCAGAAAAAATAGTAACTTCTCAAGATTTAGTCATCCCCACAGGTAAGAAAGTGTATTTGAATTTGAAGGGTGCCGATATTAAACATTCGTTTTGGGTTCCATCTTTAGCTGGGAAAATGGATACAAATACAGATAATGTAAACAAAATGTGGTTAAAGGCAGATAAATCGGGCACTTATAATGGTTTTTGTACAGAGTTTTGCGGCCCGTCACATTCTTTAATGCAATTTAAAGTGAAAGCTTTAGATGAAAGCGAGTACAAAAAATGGCTTGCTGATATGAAGAAGATTGATGGGAAAAAAGAAGTAGCTTCAACAAAGGCGCAAGAAGGCCAAGAAATATTTAATAAAAGCTGTATTGGTTGTCATGCAGTTGGATCTAATGATAGTAGACCACCTTCCGCTCGTATCGCACCAAACTTAGCAAACTTTGCAGATCGCGATACAGTTGCTGGTATTGCCGAAAACAATGAAGAGAACTTAAAAAAATGGCTGAAAGATCCTGAAAATATGAAGCCAGGTAATAAAATGACTGGTAAATATGGCAACTTAACGGATGATCAAATTAATGCATTAAATGCATATTTACAAACGTTAAAGATTGAAAAGTAAAGAGGGATCATTTGCGAAGGGGAGGTTGAAAACGTGAGTTCTGTAGCAAAAAAACAGGGGATGGGTGCTGTCATATGGGATTATTTAACGACAGTAGACCATAAAAAGATTGCCATTCTCTATTTAATTGCAGGTGGAGTATTTTTTATAATAGGCGGAATAGAAGCGCTATTTATTCGCCTTCAGTTAGCGATTCCTAACAACGCTTTTCTTGTTGGGGATGCTTATAATCAAGTATTAACGATGCACGGTACAACAATGATTTTCCTCGCAGCTATGCCACTCGTGTTTGCATTTATGAACGCCGCAGTACCACTTCAAATTGGAGCACGTGATGTGGCGTTCCCGTTTTTGAATTCACTCGGATTCTGGTTGTTTTTCTTTGGTGGAGTATTTTTAAATTTAAGTTGGTTTTTAGGAGGAGCACCTGATGCAGGTTGGACATCGTATGCATCTTTAGCTTTAGCCTCAAAAGGGCATGGTGTTGACTTTTATGTACTCGGCTTGCAAATATCAGGTATTGGTACATTAATTGGAGGTATTAACTTCCTTGTTACAATTATTAATATGCGAGCGCCAGGAATGACCTATATGCGCATGCCAATGTTTACATGGACAACATTTGTAACATCGTCACTTATATTATTCGCATTTCCTCCATTAACTGTAGGATTAGGTCTTTTAATGCTAGATCGCTTATTTGGCACAAGTTTCTTTAATCCGGCATTAGGTGGGAACACAATTATATGGGAGCATTTATTCTGGATCTTCGGTCACCCAGAGGTATACATTCTTATACTCCCAGCTTTCGGAATATTCTCAGAAATCTTCGCCACATTTTCGAAAAAAAGATTATTTGGTTATTCATCGATGGTGTTCGCGACTGTATTAATCGGCTTTTTAGGATTTATGGTATGGGCGCATCATATGTTTACAGTTGGTCTTGGTCCTGTTGCGAACGCTATCTTCTCAGTTGCAACAATGGCGATTGCAGTTCCGACAGGTATTAAAATATTTAACTGGCTCTTTACAATGTGGGGTGGAAGTATTAGGTTTACAACACCAATGATGTGGGCGGTAGCTTTTATTCCATCATTCGTTATGGGTGGAGTTACAGGCGTTATGCTTGCATCTGCACCAGCTGATTATCAATTTCATGATAATTATTTTGTAGTAGCACATTTTCATTATGTAATTGTCGGCGGTGTTGTATTCGGTTTACTTGCAGGTGCACATTATTATTGGCCACTTATGTTTAATAAGGTATTAAATGAAACGCTAGGAAAGATAACATTTTGGTTATTCTTTATCGGTTTCCATTTAACGTTCTTTATTCAGCATTTCCTTGGATTAATTGGTATGCCACGACGTTATTACACATACCTAGAGGGACAAGGATTGGAAATGGGGAATATGATTAGTTCTATTGGAGCAGTATTTATGGCTCTTGGCACAATCGTTCTTTTATTCAATGTAATTAAAACAACATTGTCAAAAGAGAAGGCTGGTCGTGACCCATGGGATGCACGTACATTAGAGTGGACAATGCCAGCACCTACACCGGAATATAATTTTAAACAATTACCATTTGTTCGCGGGTTAGATCCGTTTTGGATTGAAAAACGTGAAGGTAATAAGGAGATGACAGCTGCGGAACCAGTTGGTGATATTCATATGCCGAACCCTTCGTTTTCACCGTTTATCATTTCTTTAGGTTTATTTATAGCCGCGTTTGGTGCGATGTATATGCAGGGTGGAAAAGATAAGTTTTGGTTGTTAGTAGCAATTATTGGTTTAATCATTACATTTGGCACAATGTTCCTTCGCTCAGTAGTCGATGATCATGGATATCATATTCATAAAGAAGATCTAGAGGATAAGGGGGGCAAGGCATAATGCATGTAGATGAAAAATTAACGAATGAAACATTTCCAGCAGAGCCTGAAAAAGCAACCCTTGAGGGGAAAAATAAGTTTGTCGGTTTTTGGTTATTTCTTGGAGGCGAAACGGTGTTGTTCGCTTCCTTATTCGGCACATATTTAGCGTTAAAGAACTCTACAAATGGCGGACCAACATCTCAAGAGATGTTTCAAATGCCACTTGTTTTCATCATGACGATGCTTTTGTTAACAAGTAGTTTAACGAGTGTATATGCAATGTATCATATGAAAAATTTCAACTTTAAGAAAATGCAACTTTGGTTACTTGTAACAGTGTTGCTTGGCTTAGGATTTTTGGGGTTTGAAATATATGAGTTTTATCATTATACGCATGAATTTAAGCATACTATGAGAAGTAGTGCATTTGGTTCTGCATTTTATGCTCTTGTAGGTACACACGGGCTCCACGTATTGTTTGGATTATGTTGGATTTTAACATTAATCTTTAGAAATGCGAAGAGAGGCTTAAATTTATACAACGCACCAAAGTTTTATGTTGCATCAATTTATTGGCACTTTATTGACGTAGTTTGGGTGTTTATTTTCACTGTAGTATATTTAATGGGAATGGTGGGATAAACAATGGCCGTAAAGCAAACGAATAATCCTAAGGTTGATCTTGTTTATCGGAAGAGAAAAAGTGCGGAGGAGATGAAGCATCAAGTTATTACGTTTGCATTAATGATTTTTTTAACATTAGTTGCATTTGTAGCAGTTGCATATCCGAAAACTTTTAGTCCGACTTTCTCTGTACCGTTTATTTTACTATTAGCAGTGGTACAAGTAATTTTTCAATTGTATTATTTTATGCATATGAGTCATAAAGGGCATGAAGCGGCAAGTTTCTTTCTTTATTCTGGTCTGTTAATAGGATTAATTACAATTTTAGCTTTTATGACGATCGTGTGGATTTGAAAAGTGAAAAATAAGGGAGCTTGTGTTGTCACAGCTCCCTCTTCACATTATGTGAAAGGATACCTTAAGAAGGTGGGTGTGACAATGAGTAACTTGTGGATATTTGGTTTTCAAGCTCTATGGAGTCCGATCTTTTTATTATTTATGCTTTCGATTCTTATTGGGTACTTTTTAATTATTGGACCATATAGAACGCGATTTGAAAATGCGACGAAGGTAAGTAAGAAGCAAATTTTTTATTTTACGACTGGGATTGTCTTCTTGTATTTTGTAAAGGGAGGACCTATTGATTTAATCGGTCATATTATATTTAGCGCACATATGTTTGAAATGGCAATAATGTATATTGCGGTTCCTCCGTTATTACTGCTTGGTATACCTGTATGGTTATATCAATATATTACTTCTTTTAAGTTCGTTCAAATTGTGCTAAAGGTTTTTGCAAAGCCGCTTATCGCATTGTTTGTATTTAACGGTCTGTTTTCCTTTTATCATTTGCCAGTTGTTTTTGATACAGTAAAACAAAGTCAAATAGCGCATCCTATTTGCCTTGCTATATTGTTTTTTGCAGCAATAATGATGTGGTGGCCTATGCTGAATCCATTGCCGGAATATCAAACGTTAAGTGATATAAAGAAGCTTGGTTACATGTTTGCTAATGGTATCTTATTAACACCAGCTTGTGCATTAATAATTTTTGCGACTGCACCATTATTTGCAACATATACGGATTCAGCCGCTTGGATGAAGGCGATGGAACTTTGTGTACCAGCGGGTACTTTATCAGATTTAAATATAACAGGACCAGAATTTTTACATTGGATGCCGGTAGTACAAGACCAGCAAACAGGCGGTATCATTATGAAAATTGTCCAGGAAATAGTGTACGGTACGATTATCGGCTATGTGTTCTTTAAATGGGCACGTAGAGAGCGTGAAAAGGATAAAGAGCAGTTGCAAGAGTTACCCCCTTATTTGCAGACAAAATAAAAAGGAGAGCATCTTATTGATGCTCTCGTTTTTGGTTATTCAATAATCTGAAGTTCTTTCAATTCTTTTTCAATATTTTGTAGGAGTTGTTCACTTTTTTGAAGTACATTCGTTGGGAAAATCTCATCATCACCATATTCAACGCCATGAGGATAATAATGTTTTCCTAATAAGGGGGGTAATAGTTTTACTTGGGCATGTCTACCGCCGATGTCACCTTCAACAGCAAAACCTTGTACACGTAAATAATAAATATCCTTTAATATTTCAAATTTATAATCATATGTAATGCGTTCATAATCCCATTGTCCAGCGAGTACAAAATGGTTGTTTTCCATGATTTCAGTTAAAAGAGTTAAATCTACGACTGCATCATTAAACTTCGCATTTGTAAATTGCATAAAATACCTCCTTCTTATTATTCACACCGTTATTTTTATAATAGTATGAATAATAAGAAAGTGCAATTCATATTGAGAGAAAAGGGATAATCCAGACTTTTTTCGTGAAAATATGATATAGTGAAAAGAGTACGGTACACACAAAAAAGGAAAGAAAAGGATTTGTGTATATCTCAATTTTATGTTTTGTTCAGGAGGTATATCATTTGAAAAAAGTATTACGTATCGTAATCATTACATTTTTAATTTTAGCTGTGGATTTATACGGGAAATTACTCGTTTCGCAATATATATTAACCCCATCTCACTCTAAGCAAGAAAATAAAATTGTGAAAAAGAAAAAGCAAATAAATGAAGAAGCTTCAGACACTGTTTTAAATATGATTGGTGGGGACCCTGAGAATTTATTAGCAAAGTGGGGCGAACCATCTCGAATAGAGCCGTCTGCTTATGGATATGAATGGTGGGTGTATAATCAAGATTTAACTCGGTATGTTCAATTTGGAGTTGCTGAACGTAAAGTTGTAACGGCGTATGTTGCTGGTGAACAAGTTAAGGTGTCACCTTATCATATAAATGAAAAGTATGAAGAAGTATATAAAAAGAATCCGATTTCACATGAGATTTCATTAAAAAGAGGGAAAAATAATTATCAATTTGAGTTATCTGATACAGAAGTAATGGAACAACCACTAATACCTGTAGAAGATGGATGGGCACAATTATACTTTGATCATTTTACACATGAGCTTGTTGGTGTTCGTTATATGGATGATGAAACGTTATTACGACAAAGGCCGTATCAACTTGTTTATTCAGGTGAATTATTGGAAGAACAACCATTGAATCCAGAAAAAATGAAGCAAGTAGAAAATGGAAATATGCAGCAAATTCTAGATTTAACAAATATTATTCGAAGTCGTCATGAATTACCGTTGTTAACATGGGATCAACAAACGGCAGACGTTGCATTTGGCCATAGTAAAGATATGAAGGATAATAATTATTTTTCCCATGACTCGCCTACTTTTGGTACGTTAGGAGATCGCCTGCAACGTGGTCAGGTAGCTTTTCAACTTGCTGGTGAGAATATAGCGGCGCAACATAGTGATGGAATTGCGGCGTTGCAAGGTTGGTTAAATAGTGAAGGTCACAGAAAAAATTTATTAAATGAGCAATTCACTGGATTAGGTGTTGGGGTATACGATAAGTTTTATACTCAAAACTTTATTCGAAAATAAAAAGGTGCATGAATCGTCTAAAAATAGGCGAACCATGTGCCTTTTTTTTCTTACTATATAGTAGATGTATACATGAAGAGGTGAGGATTATGTCAACAACAAAAGGACCGTTACATCCATCGGTTCAGCAGTTTAAAGAGTTTGTAAACCATCACCCTAAAATGGTCCATGAGGTTAGAAGTGGTCACAAAACTTGGCAACAGTTTTATGAAGAATGGTACTTACTTGGTGAAGAAGATCCGATATGGGCAACTTTTAGACCTGATGGAGCGCCTGCTTTTTCTTCGGTAAAAGAAAATAAACAAGAAAAAGATAATCGAACTGAAGAGGAAAAAACTGCTGATGTGATGGGACAAATGCTTTCTTTCTTTAAAAAGCTAGATGTGGAACAAATGCAACACCATTTAGCCAATGTGACGAGTGCCATTGGTAGTGTGCAACAAGTTATTCAACAATTTCAAGGGAACCGCACACAGCAAGCAGAAAGTACTTCCGAAAATAATCCATTTTTCTTTCAGAAGGATTAGGGGGAAAGAGGATGAGAGCAGAAATTATGGAGTTTATAAAGGCTGATGAGGATTTATCTCGCTATATTAGGGAGCAACCGTACTGGTATAGAAAACTAACGCGAAACCCTGAAGAAAAAGAAGCCTTTGAGTTAGCTGCTATGCAACATTTCAAAAAAACGATACCAGATAAAGTTGAGAAATTCCAAAATCAATTAGCAGTTGCTTCCATTATGATCGATATGTTTCAGTATATGAAGCAGCAAAATACAACATAATTGGAAGGGAAAACTATGTCCGTCATGCAGAACTTTTGATACAATAGAAGCGGATTATTTAAAAAGGAGTTGCGGCATGACGGAAATTTGTTTAGTACGACATGGACAAACTGATTGGAATTTTCAAGAGATTATTCAAGGGCGCGAAGATATCCCGCTTAACGAAGTTGGGAAGAAGCAAGCGAGTCAAAGTGCAGCTGCTTTGCAAGCGGAATCGTGGGATATTATTATCAGTAGCCCTTTAATTAGAGCTCAAGAAACCGCTAGGGGAATTGCTGAGGCTATTGGATTGCAATCTATTTTATTAGATGAGCGATTTATGGAACGTAATTTTGGAGAAGCTTCTGGGAAACCAGTTGCGACAGTTAGAGAGTTAATTGCAGAAGGTAATGTAGAAGGTATGGAGCAGGACGAAGAGATTGTAGAACGCTGTTTTACCGCTCTACAAGAGGTTGCAGCAACCCATGGAGATAAGCGTATTATCATTGTTGCGCATTCACATGCAATAAAAGCGATTTTACATGCGATTGCACCAGAGGAAATTACATTTAAAACGCCGTTAAAAAATGCATGTATTAGCTACGTGAAAGAAAATAATGGGAAATGGGATGTTCTTAAATACAATATTGCGGAGCATATTAGCGTATAGGAGTATAAGAGGATTATATGAAAAGTAGTTAGAAGCATATCTTTCTTTTAGGTGAGAGACTTCAATTAGTAGTTCTGTCCCAAATGTGTTATGATGAATACTCGGAGGTGTCTCTCATGATTGTAGCGACGCTGGAAAGCGTACTGATTTTAGATAAGGCAGAGCAGCTTGCAAAATCAATCATTTGTTCAGATATAGCAGAAGATTATCGTAAGTGTTATAAGGATATACAAGAAGATGTAGATGTCCAGACGCTAATTCAACAGTTTACAGCGATGAAAGAGCGATATGAAGAAGTGCAACGCTTTGGTAAATATCATCCTGACTACACTTTCGTTTCAACGAAAATGAGGGAATTAAAGCGTTCTGTAGATTTGCATGATAAAATTGCAGCCTTTAAAAAAGCAGAAACTGCTTTACAAAAGTTATTAGATGAAGTTAGTGTAGCAATCGGTTCAGAGGTATCCTCTTCCATTAAAGTTCCAACAGGAAATCCGTTTTTTGATGCGGGTGGCTGTGGCGGTGGTTGTGGTACCGGAGGCGGTTGTGGTTGTAAAAAAACGGGGTAATTTACCCCGTTTTTTAGAATATAGAAGAAAACGTATACAGAGTTTGTCCTTTAATGTCATAAATTTCTGATTGGTTTTCATAAAATATAAGAATATAAGTTTTTAAAAGGAGAAGATGGAGAAGATTATGTTCGGGCAACGACAAAGTATGATTGTTTATTTACATTCATTGAAACATGCCAAGATTTTAAGGAAATATGGTAACATTCATTACATATCAAAACGATTGAAATATGCGGTTGTATATTGTGATATGGAACAAATTGAGCATATGATGCAAAAATTGAATAAACTTCCTTTTGTAAAAAAAGTAGAACAGTCGTATCGCCCATTTTTAAAAACGGAATTCGAAAATTCACGTCCTGATCGGGCAAAGGAATACGATTATAGCTAATAAAAAAATCCCCTGCTAAATTTAGCGGGGGATTTTTTTACTTAAAATAACGTGTTACTTCATTGGAGGAATGAAATTGTTCATTCGTAAAATACCAATTAGATGATTAAAAAAGAGTTCTTTTTCAGGGAAGGTTGTCGACGGTTTTACAGTAAAGGTAGTAACCTTTTTCCCTAATTGTTCTGCCATTTCTTCAAATAAAATAACACGTTTGCTTTTTTTATTTTCAAGTACAGGAATGCCTTCACGACATATGTATAATGGCTGGAAATCACCAGTAGTTGTAGGTTTTAGTATTACAACAAGTGAACACACTTTTTTTTCGTTTTTTACAGTTTCAAATTGTAACATATGTGTTATACGTTCTTTGTTTGCTTTGGCAATTTCAAGTAATTCATATAAATCAGAGTAGCCTTCTCCCAGTTCTATAAAGCGTTGAATCATATTTTTTCCTCCTCTTTCTTTTACTGTACCATCTCACTTTTTAAATGAAAAGTAGACAAAGAAAAAAACCCTGCAATGCAGGGCCCTTCTTATACTAGTATGAACTAGCAAGAAGGCAAAGGGAGAGGAGAAACCGGAGGAAGAACTTATGGGGAAACGTAAGTCTTCTCCGCGGTTGGCAACAACATCGAAGGTGATGTTGTTATATTTATTTATGTCCAATCTAAATGAAGATATACATAATGAAATTAAAATTTATGTTAGGCTTTTTATTTTTCTTTTTTTTATTTTATGATAGGATAAAAAAGGTAAAGTGGAACTGATGTACATAGAGGGTTGTTGCTTGCAAATAGTGAAATGGATATGAAAGAAATAGCGAGCGATTATTTTAACTGAGGTTTTCAATTAGTTAAATAACAGATTAATGAAAAAATGTATGAAATAGTATGAATCGGTAGCGGTTACCGAATTGAAATGAATTTGCTGTAATCGCTCTATAGATTGAAATAAAGGTAGTGACAACAGATGAGAGTAGTTTCAGGAAAATGTAAAGGGCACCCACTTAAAGCGGTACCTGGTAATACAACGCGTCCAACGACAGATAAAGTAAAAGAATCTATTTTTAATATGATAGGTCCTTATTATGATGGTGGTATTGCTCTTGATTTATTTGGTGGTAGCGGTGGTCTTGGAATTGAGGCCATAAGTAGAGGGATTGATAAAGCAATTTTTGTTGACCGAGATAGTAAAGCGATAAAAGTCATTCATCAAAATTTAGAAAGCTGTAGACTACAAGAACAAGCTGAAGTGTACCGAAATGATGCGGAGCGTGCGGTAAAGGCGCTTATAAAGCGTGAAATATCATTCGATCTTATACTAATAGACCCTCCATATAAAGCTCAAAAAATTGTGTCTTTAGTTAGTGTAATGGATCAACATGGATTGTTAAATAAAGATGGAATCATTATGGCAGAGCACGGGGATGACGTGGTTTTACCTGACTCTATAGGAGAACTTGTAAAAGTACGAGCGGAAAACTATGGGATTACAGCAATTTCGATTTATAAGTATGAAGGTGAGGGGACGGAATGACAAGTATAGCTATTTCTTCAGGGAGTTTTGATCCAATTACCCTTGGACATTTGGATATTATTAAAAGGGGAGCAAAAGTATTTGATGAAGTATATGTAGTTGTTTTAAATAATTCATCAAAAAAACCATTCTTTTCGGTAGAAGAACGCTTAGAGTTAATTCGAGAGGCGACAAAGGATATTCCGAATGTAAAGGTTGATTCACATAGTGGATTATTGGTGGAATATGCAAAAATGCGTAATGCAAATGCAATATTACGTGGTTTGCGAGCGGTTTCTGATTTTGAATATGAGATGCAAATTACTTCAATGAATCGAAAATTAGACGAAAATATAGAAACCTTTTTTATTATGACAAACAATCAATATTCATTTTTAAGTTCAAGTATTGTGAAAGAAGTTGCGAGATATGGAGGAAGTGTAGTAGACCTTGTTCCTCCGATTGTAGAGCGAGCTTTAAAAGAAAAGTTTCAAACCCCGTTAAAGTGAACGGGGTTTTTCTTTATAAATACGTAAAAACAATAAGATAACATATAAATATAAACAAAATAAGGTGAAGATTGGTCCGTAGTGTATAAATGCTGTCCAAATATCATTTAGTGTAAAAGAATGATTCAATAAAAATACGGGAATATCTTCTTGTGTAGGCGAGACAGAATGAACTTTTTCATAAAATGGTTCCCAAAATATAAAAGTGAGAATAGGGGCGATAATACTTTGGATAATTCGAGCTAAAAAATATGGTTTAAAACGGATATCTGTCTCCGCTAATATACTTGCTACTTGTGCCTGAATAGAAAGACCACTAAATGCTAAAATGCAGCTTGTTACCATTGCTTGCTGAAGAAGTGTTGTTTCATTTATTTGGCTAATCATTTGGCTTCCGAGCGTCATTTCAAAAATGCCGGATAATATCGGAATATTAAATTGGGAGGTAAGTTGGAAGAATGATAAAATATGTTGCATAATAAAAGAAAGCGCTTCTGTAATTTCGAAAACAGTAATCATTTTATTTAAAACAGAGAATAAAATAATAAACCCACCAATCATGAGCAGTGTTTGAATAGAAGAAACGATAGCGTCACCAAGTAGTTTTCCGATTGGTCTTTTTTCTTGCATACGTGTTTGGTGGAGAATGGAAAAAGGGTTTTGAAAGGCACGTTTTTGATTCGTATGTTTTTCTTTTATGTAAGTATCGTTACTACCATAAAAGCGCATCAGTAACCCGACGGTAAAGTTACTTATATAATGTGCTGCTGCTAATACGAGCCCTAATTTCGGATTATTGAAAAAACCAATAGAAACCGCTCCAAAAATAAAAAGCGGATTAGAAGAATTTGTGAAAGATACGAGTCGTTCCGCTTCAATTTGTGTTAGTTGATTGCTCTTGCGTAGTCTAGCGCTTAATTTGGCGCCAGCGGGGAATCCTGAAGCCATTCCCATTGCCCAAACAAACCCGCCTACCCCTGGAACACGAAACAATGGACGCATTAGTGGTTCTAATATAACACCGATAAATTTTACAACACCAATACTGATTAGAAGTTCCGCAATGATGAAAAACGGTAGTAGTGAAGGGAATACAACTTCCCACCATATATTTAACCCGCGAATTGAAGCTTGCAAAGCAGCTTGGGGGTGGAGTACAAGAGAAAAGGTTAAAAATAACATTGATATGGTAAGAAAAGCAGTTTTCCATTTTTCGTACATGTAAGAAAATCCCCCTTTGTCCCAAAAACGTTCATTTCAGTATACGTGGATATGTGGTGAATTTAGACCATAAGTATGAAAAAGGGATGAAAAAAATTAAAGGGTGAGAAAAATGAAGGAACCAAAAATCGGTTTAGCACTTGGATCCGGAGGTGCAAAAGGTTTTGCTCATATAGGGGTAATAAAAGTGTTAAGGGAAGCTGGCATCCCTATTCATATGGTAGCAGGTAGTAGTATAGGAGCATTAATTGGTACATTTTATGCAGCGAGTTGTGACGTTGAAAGACTGTATAGATTGGCCGCTGTTTTTAAAAGGAAATATTATTTGGATTTTACAGTTCCTAAAATGGGATTTATTGCTGGAAAACGTATCAAAGATATGATTAAAATGTTTACATATAATAAAAATTTAGAAGAGTTAGATATCCCGACGGCTGTTGTGGCTACTGACATTTTGAAGGGGGAAAAAGTTGTTTTTACAAGCGGTCCGATTGCGGAGGCGGTTCGAGCTAGTATATCTGTGCCGGGGGTGTTTGTTCCAGAGAAAATAGATGGCCGCTTATTAGTGGATGGAGGGGTGATTGACCGTATTCCCGTATCGGTTGTAAAAGATTTAGGGGCTGATATTGTTATTGCTGTTGATGTATCTCCAATTAAGGTGAATGGAGAGGTTACATCGATTTATGATGTGATTATGCAGAGTATTGAAATCATGCAACATGAACTTGTGATGAATCGGCAAATAGCATCAGATTTAATGATGCGGCCAGCGGTAGAACAATTTAGTTCGCGTGCTTTTACACATATTGAAGACATTATTCGGGTCGGAGAAGTGGAAGCAGAAAAACATGTTGCAAACATTTATTTACTAATTGAGCAGTGGAAGGAGAAACATAATGTTTAAGCGTTTTCGGTTTATATATGCAATTTTAATAGGGGTTATATTGGCGATGCTACTTGTTTATGTGCGTTTGCCATACTTTGTGACAAAACCAGGTATGGCTGCGAAATTAGCGCCGTACGTGCAAGTGGAGGGTGGAACTAAAGAGTCTGGTGATTTTATGCTTGTCACAGTCTCAATGGGGCCTGCAAATGTTGTGAACTTAATAGCCGCGCAATTTAATAAATATACACACGTTTCGAAGGCGGAAGAAATATTGCAAAAAGGTGAGAGTGATGAAGAATATCAATTTCGCCAAAATTATGCAATGAAAGATTCACAAAACGCTGCAATTTATAATGCATATAAGCGTGCAAATCGTTCCGTATCTTTTGAAAATAAAGGGGTACTAGTTGCTGGTGTGGCAAAGGGAATGCCGTCAGAAGGGAAACTTAAGCTTGGAGATGTTATCATAGCTGTCGACGGAAAAACATTTGAAAAGACGGAACAATTTATTGAGTATATGACAGGGAAAAAAGAGGGAGATACAGTAAATATTGAGTACAAGCGAGGTGGAAAACAGTTTAAAGAAAATTTAAATGTAAAGACAATTCCTAATGGAAATGGCCGCGTTGGTATAGGTGTCTCCATTGTTACGGAAAGAGAGTTAGTGGTGGATCCGAAAGTGAAAATTGATTCCCATGAAATAGGGGGACCATCAGCGGGTTTAATGTTTACGTTAGAAATTTATAATCAGCTCGTTGAAGAAGATTTAACAAACGGACATGAAATAGCTGGAACAGGTACAATCAATGATAAAGGAGAAATTGGTCCCATTGGTGGTATCCAGCAAAAAGTAGTAGCTGCTAGTGATGCGGGGGCTGAAGTGTTCTTTGCGCCAAATGAAAAGGGTGTAGAGAAATCGAATTATAAAGATGCTCTTGAAGCTGCGAAAGATATTAAAACAAAGATGAAAATTGTACCGGTGGACACACTGGATGATGCATTAACGTATTTGGAAAAAATGGGTAAAACAAAGTAAACCTCTCTGAAGAAGAGAGGTTTTTCTTATAGGAATTTTTTCGTTATTTCATCATAACGAATTGGATGATGCGTTGCGTCTTGTTTTAGCAGTTGTGTCCGCAAAGGTTCTTGCATTATGGAGAAATATACAGCATTTGATTTTCGCTCTATGTCTAAAGTAGGGTGTTTGAATGTTTTTGTATGAGTAAGGATTGGCAGTTCTATTTTTTTCTTATTTCTAGAAAGATAAGTTTGTCCTTTTTGTGACATTCCGAGTAGACGGATATACGGCGCGTGCTGTTCTATATTTGTTTTATATATTTCTTCCTTCGTTGTATTTGTTAAAATATGTGTACAAGCTCTTTGTAATCTGGTCCATGTATAACGTTTGGTTTTTAATGCTTCCATGAATGAATAGAAAGATGAACTGTCTTGTATTTTTGATAAAATACGATGCTCTAAACCCTCTTCCATTTCATATATATGTTGTAAGTCCCCTGGAGACATCGTCATAAGTTTGTATTTAAAAAATGAAAAGTATTTTTCCCAGTTATGTAACGTCCCATAGTTTTGCTTGTAGTTTTCTAAAAGAGAAGCAGTTGTTTTCGGGATAAAAGGCTCAATAGTTGTAGATGAACCGTGTTCATTAAATAGCTGTTTGCGGATACTTGTTGCACTTGCAATATGTTGATCATGAAATGTTTCATCATGATAATGAGAGGCGAATCTTTTTATAGTTTGTGCTTGCATGGAGCTATTTTGTAAAAGGATAGCTTTAATGTACTGTAAACCTAAAATGTTATTTGGTTGTGACATATCTACATTTTTTTCAGGTGGTAAGATGTGTTGAAAGGCTTCAGATGTAGCTTTTGCATAACTATTACCCGCATTCATAAATTGCTTCACAAGACGATTAAAAGTCTCTTCTTCATTTTTTTGTACAGAGATGGTATTGTAGAAATTTTCAGTTTCCCCATCTTCACTACCGAAACAAATCTCAGAAACATGAAGGGCGTTTAAAATCGAAATTGCACCATTTGCAAAAGTTTCGGCCTTTTGTGTTGCAAATGCATAAGGAAGCTCCACAACGAGGTCTACGCCGTTTGTTAAGGCCATTTTAGTACGATACCATTTGGAGATGAGTGCTGGCTCACCACGCTGCAAAAAAGGACCACTCATAACGGCGATAATAATATCAGACTGTGTTAACTTTTTTGTTTGTTGCACATGATAAGCATGACCGTTATGAAAAGGGTTATATTCAACAACAATACCACTGGCTTTTATGGTAATCTCTCCTTTCGATGTAGCATCTTTTTGGAAAACGTGATAATCTATATATTATTTCCTATGATGACTTCATTATAGTGTAAAGAAAAAACATTGACAAATATAAAATGGCTAGCTATAATTTTGTTTGTTGCCTTGAGGTGATATGATATGAAATGGTCCATCCATCAATTGAATAAATTGAGAAATAAAGGATTGACATTGAATGAAATGGTAGATGTAAGTGAGCTAAAAGAGGTCGAGAAAGATATTCGTGAAATTAATCCTGTTCATGTAACAGGAAGAGTTGATTTTGGCTCCGGTAAGTTTACGTTTCATCTACATATAACTGGAAGCATGGTTTTACCATGTTCTCGCTCTTTAGTAGATGTGACATTACCATTTGACATTAAAACAACTGAGGTGTTCCAAACTTCAGAAGAAGAATTTGAAACAGAAGCTGAAATTCATTGTTTAGAAGGAGAAGTACTTGACTTACTGCCCGTAATCAAGGAAAATATACTTTTGGAGATTCCAATGCAAATTTTCAGTGATGATGTTTCTGGTGGAGCACCGATGCAAGGTCAAGACTGGCAAGTGATTTCGGAAGAAAACAAAGAAAAGACTGTTGATCCAAGATTAGCAGGACTTGCAAAGTTTTTTGACAAATAATCGGAAGACTGGTTTAGGCCTTCATATGAAAATAACTATTTCTTTTAAGGAGGTGGGAAGAATGGCTGTACCTTTTAGAAGAACTTCTAAAACAGTAAAAAGAAAGCGTCGTACGCATTTCAAATTATCAGTACCTGGTATGGTAGAGTGCCCAAGCTGTGGTGAAGCGAAATTAGCTCACCGTGTATGTAAAGCATGCGGTACTTACAAAGGTAAAGAAGTAATCAGCAAGTAATTGCGGGAAAATAAACGTAGAAGATATCTTCTGCGTTTATTTTTTTTGTCTTATTCTTTATTTGTTGTATTCTATCTTTTCTAGTAACTGCATATGCTTAATAAAAAATGCATAGGGAGGACTAGAGAGATGGCGACAACAAGACAAGATGCTTGGACTGATGATGAAGATTTGCTTCTGGCAGAAGTAGTACTCCGGCATATTCAAGAGGGTGGAACGCAACTTTCTGCCTTTAAAGAAGTGGGTAGACATTTGTCTCGCACACCAGCAGCATGTGGATTTAGATGGAATTCTTACGTTAGAAAGCAATACAAAGAACGTATTGAAGAAGCAAAGCAACTTCGTAAGGTAGAAAATTATGAAGTGAAAGAGACAAAGGTATTAGAGCCGAAATCTATTACGTTGAATGATGTTATTGATTTCTTACGAAATTATAAAGATGAAAACTCTTTAATGGTGTTGCAACAACAAATTGAATCATTACAAACAGAGCGAGAACGTCTTCTCGAGCGATTATCAGTATATGAGGAAGAATATAGAACATTACTTGATTATATCGATCAAAAAAGAAGTGTAATGGTAGCGGAAAGAAATAGTGCTCGCTCGAATGGGAAATTAGAGAAGTTAAAGAAATAAAAAAACAGCTGTTATGCAGCTGTTTTTTTTATTTCTTATGCAGATTCTTCATTTGTAACCGCATTCACATTTGTTTCTGGAAGCCAAATATAAAAATCGCCATCAGTTACTGATACTGGTTGAAAACTTAATTTATCCCAAAAACCAGCTGAATGGATACGTGCTATCGTTTTAATTGGGAATTTCAGTTGCTTTGCATAGTTAACAAGTATTTGTCCGAATCCTTGTTTTTGAAAAGTCGGTAACACTTCAAGTTTATAAAGTTCTAGGTAAGGTCCTGTAATTTCAAATGGTTCCCCGCCGTTCCTTTTCATGTATAGACTCATACGTGCGATTAGTGATCCTCCGTAATAAATACCATAAAATGGAGATTCGCTATCGTTTTCAATAATGTTTGCTTCTAATTCTTCCAACATGGATAGTTCTTGAGCTCCGCAACCTTTAAACTTTTTAAATTCATCTAATGTTTTATAATTGATGAGCAAGCGCTCAACTTTTGGGAATCCCATTACATCACATCCTTTTCATATCTTGTTGAATGCAGAAAAGTTAAAATATTTATAATAATATTATAACTCATTTTTTAATTTTTATGAAGAAGATAGAATATTTCTTTCATTATTTTTTTGAGGATTTGCTAAACTAAGAGTAGAACTATGTATATAAGTGGTATATACATAGTGAAAGAAGAGGTTGCATTTGTTAAAAGATAATTGAATCCTTAACTATGCAATTATAATTTAATAAGTCGTAAAGGGGGAAGGGCAATGGGACGTATATCACTTGTTAATATACGTTCCTTGTGTGAAGATGAAAATCGGAATTGTTGGACCAGGAGCTATTGGTCTACTATATACATTTTATTTACAAAAAAATAATCAAGATGTTACGTTGTTTACAAGGACGGCTAAGCAGGCTGAGGAATTGAATGTAACAGGTGTAACTTGTATTAGAAATGGGGAAAGTGAAACGGTATTCCCAACTGTTTTACCAATGGAAAGTATACGAGATGAGAAGTTGGATTATACATTTATTGCTGTAAAGCAGTATCATATAACTGACATATTACCTTTTGTGCAGGTTGAATCGTCATTAATCTTTTTGCAAAATGGAATGTCTCACCTTCACATTATGAAAAGATTAGGGAATGAACGTATAGCGGTTGGGATCGTGGAGCATGGTGCGAAAAAAGAAGGGAAACATACAGTCCATCACACTGGAATAGGTGTTACAAAGTTTGGTGTAGTGCGTGGTCAATCTAATGGTTTTGAAAAGGTATTGAATCATTTTTCTTTACATTATTTTCCGATTCAAATAGAAGATGATTGGAATGGGATTATGCGTAATAAATTAGTGGTGAATGTATGTATTAATCCACTGACCGCATTATTACGGGTCGAGAACGGAGAGTTAATTTCAAATCCGTTTTTTTATCAAATGATGGAGCAAGTATTTCAGGAAGTCGCATTTCTTATTAAAGAAGAGGACAAAAGAATGGTATGGCAAATGGTATGCCAAGTATGTGAAAAAACAGCTCGTAATACATCATCTATGTTAGCGGATGTAAGAGAGAATAGACAAACGGAAATTAATGCGATTGTCGGATATGTATTAGAAGAAGCGAAGGGACAACAACAATCCGTTCCGACACTTCAATTTTTGTATAATGCAATAAAAGGGATGGAATTATAAGTGTTTTTCTTTGCTTTTACGTGAAACATTGACTACAATGTGGGTTGGTGAGAGAACAGGATACGAAAGGAAGAATTATATGGAGATAAAAGAAATCTCTGTTCCACTACAAGGTGTTGTAGCGGACTATGTGAACGGTAAAAAAGAGATACAGTCATGTTTTGACTATTTGTTAACAGAAGATGCTTTTAAACAGCGTTTACATGATTTACGTGAGAGAGAGTTTTTCCGTCAAGATTTAGTAACGCATTTATTAGAATATAATACACAATTGCAAGCGGGAGAATCTACAATTCAAAATATAAAAGCGCTTGAAGATGAAAATACATATGTAGTTATAGCTGGACAACAAGCTGGATTGTTAACTGGCCCACTTTATACAGTGCATAAAATCATTTCGATTTTACAGCTTGCAAAAGAAAAAGAAGAGAGCTTAGGGGTTCGAGTTGTTCCGGTCTTTTGGATTGCTGGTGAAGATCATGATATGGATGAAATTAATCATACATTTGTAACGAAAAATAAAAAAATAAAAAAGACCATTTTTCATGATCGTCATCCGAAAAAGGCGAGTGCTTCTGAGTCAGAGCTTTCTATTGAAGACTGTAGAAAATGGATTGAAGAGATTTTTAAAACATATCCGGAAACGAATTTTACAAAGGATGTATTACAATTTGTTGAGGATGCTTTAGATAAATCGCATACATATGTAGATTTCTTTGCGCACCTTATTACAAAAATGTTTGTAAATTCTGGTTTAATTCTTGTAGATTCCCATCATCCTGCATTAAGAAAATTAGAAGTACCGTTTTTACAACAAATAATAAGTAAATATAAAGAAATTCAAGTAGGCCTTCATAATCAACAGGAAGTAATTAAGGAATTAGGATTTAAACCGATTATTGAAACGAAGACAAACGCAGTGCATATATTTATGGAAATTGATAATGAGCGAGTATTACTTGAAGAGAATCAAGGGAAATTTATTGGAAAAGATGGAGTACATTCGTTTTCGTATGAAGAATTGATGGAAGAGATGGAAAGAAGTCCAGAACGTTTTAGTAATAATGTTGTAACGCGTCCTCTTATGCAAGAGTATGTGTTTCCTACGCTAGCGTTTATTGGCGGCCCGGGAGAGTTAGCTTATTGGAGTGAATTGCAACAAGTCTTTCATACTGTCGGTTTCCAAATGCCACCTGTCGTTCCACGGCTTACGATTACTTATATGGAGCGAGATATAGCGACAGATTTATACGATTTAGATTTGCAAGAAATTGATCCATTTCTAAATAAAGTAGATAATTTGCGTGATAATTGGCTTTCTAATCAAATAGAGGAATCGATAGACGAACGATTTCTAGAAGCTAAAAAAGAAATAATGGATATTCATACATCATTACAACTATTCGTGAAAAAAATAGATCCAGGATTAAATGAGTTTGCAGGGAAAAATGAACTGAAAATTAATGAACAAATTGAACTGTTAGAAAAAATGTTGAAAAGAAATGTTGAGAAGAAGCATGAGGTTCAACTAAATAAATTCCGACGTGTGCAATTTGCACTTCGTCCATTAGGAGCACCGCAAGAACGTGTGTGGAATGTCTGTTATTATTTAAATCAATTCGGTCTTGATTTTGTGGACCAAGTAATGGAACAACCATTTTCGTGGGACGGGAAACATCATGTAATAAAACTATAAAATCTTGCTCTTTTGAGCAGGATTTTATTTTTATCTCGTTGAATTAACTGTGAAGTGAAATGTTTCTGAATTATCCAACTTATATTGATGTAATGAATCGCTATGTACCAAGTTTATATATATGACAAAATAGCACAAAATGTAAACGGATTAATATCTTTTTCGACAGGTTTTTGTTTAAATTCCCGCAAAAAATGATAAAATTTAGTATATAATAAAATAAAATAGCGATTTGTATAGCAGGCTACCTTGTTGGAAGTTAAATGAGTCGTTCTTTATTAGCATTTCATCCTCTAGTAGTAAATAATGTTTGTAGAGTGAGAAATGTATTTAACATAATTAATTGGAAAAAGAGTAGGTGCAGCAATGTTCAAACACGTAACAGTACTTTTGAAAGAAACAGTAGATGGCTTAGATATAAAGCCGAGTGGTACATATGTAGATTGTACACTGGGTGGAGGAGGACATAGTTCTTATTTATTATCCCAGCTAACAGATGGTGGAAAATTAATAGCATTTGATCAAGATGAAATAGCGATTCAAAATGCAAAGGAAAAATTTTCTTCTTATGGTGAACAATTTGTAACAGTGAAGAGCA
>Ga0213824_1000089_pt1 | contig 76603 bp, 62 predicted proteins | sample MC6MC0906MG_FD_179892 | JGI IMG/M metagenome (GOLD analysis project Ga0213824, IMG submission 179892) | Enriched soil aggregate microbial communities from Iowa State University, Ames, United States - MC6-MC0906-MG | ecosystem: Environmental > Terrestrial > Soil > Unclassified | place: USA: Iowa...
CGACTTTCCTGTCGCAGATGGCCAACCATCAGTTCCAGGGCAACTGGATGGCCGACCTGTTCTGGCCGGCGTTTGGTGTGGCTGCAGCATTGGGCGTGGTCTTGGTGAGCCTGCGGCGCGGCGGCCGCACATCGGCTTGGCTGACCGCAACTTTGTGGCTGCAAGGCCTGGGGGTACTGGCCTGCCTGGTGGGCGGCGGCCTTGGCCTGGCCTTGGGCGTGGTGCTGTGCGGTACGCCGTTTCTGGCCTGCATGCAGCTGGTGATGCAACGCTCGCGGGAACTGGCGCCGCATGCCACGCAACGTAATGCCGGGCTGCTGACTGCGTGCTTTGCCCTGGGGCAATTGAGCGGGCCATTGCTAGCCGCGCTGAGCAACCATTACAGCGGGAGCCTGCAACCGGCGCTGATGCTGGCGGCTGCAGGGTTGGGGCTGGCGGGGGTGTTGGTGCTTACCGGCACCCGCAACAGCCAGAGCTGCCGAATTGCAGGGCGGGTCGCCTGATCAACCAAGGCTGATCAGAACCGGCCCTATCGCCGGCAAGCCGGCTCCCACATGTGCTGCGCGGGTCTTGAATGCTGTGAAGGGCCCGTGACAGTTACGCCTATCCCACAAACCTGCGCAATTGCTGCTTCACCCAAGGCTCGGCACTGACCAGCACCACCCCGAGCAACACCATCACAGCCCCGAGCACAAAATTCACACTCAAGGGCTCATCGAGCAGCAGCACGCCGAAGGTCACGCCGAACAAAGGGGTGATGAACGAAAACACCGCCAGGTTCGAGGCCAGGTACTTACGCAGCAACCAGAACCACGTCAGGTAACTGACGAACGAGACCACAATGCCTTGGAACAACACACTGCCGATCGCCAACGGCGTCCACGACACCCTGCCGATCTGCCCGCTTAGCAAGGCAATGAAGAGCAACCCGACAAAGCCGACCGCCAGCTGATAAAACAAGGTCAATGTCGCCGGCGCCTCCGACAACCGCGAGCCACGCACCACCACCGTGGTCGCGCCCCAGGCAAGCCCGGCCAGCACGCCAAAGGCATCGCCCAGCAGCATGCGCCCGTCCATCTCGGCAAATGACATTCCCCCGGCAAACGCGGTGGCAATGCCGCCAAAAGCCAGCAGGATGCCCAGCCACTGCAACAGGCGCAGGCGCTCGCTGGGCAGCATGAAGTGCAGCCCAAGGGCGGTAAACACCGGTGCGGTATAGAGGAAGACAGACATGTGCGCCGCCGAGGTGAGCTTCAGCCCCTCGGCAATAAACAGGAACTCCACGCCAAACAGCGCGCCAGCCAGCAGCCCGCCTCGCCAGGTACTGCTTACCTGGCCCCAGCCACCGCGCCAGCAGATCATCAACCCCACCAGCACGGCAGCCAGGCCATTACGCAGCGCTGCCTGCATCACCGGGGCTATGTCGACCGCCGCCGTTTTGATCAGTACCTGTTGGCAACCCCAGATCAGGCACAGCCCCAGCATCACCTGGAAGGCAAAGGCATCAGGGTTCTTGCGGGCCGCGCTCATGGGCGGCCCTCCTGGTAGATCGATGGCATGGGCATGGCTCGGCAGACTTCAAGGAATACCGATTATCGGTTTTCCATGCCCAACCTTGCCAGCCTCAAAACGACCTCAAGCGATCTGCGCTTTTGCAGACACGTGCTCGAAGGTGGTTTCGTCCAGCGCATCTTCCTGTTCATCCAGCACCTGACGAGGGTGCTCGAAGCCCGGGATGCTGCTGTCGATCAGGCTCAACAGCCGCGAACCCCGCTCGGTGAGCACGAAGTTCTCGCCGTTGCCGCCCTCCTCAGGCGGGCGGCTTGCGACGAAGCCGCGCTCGAACAGCAGTTTCTCGTACTCGCAGGCACGGGTTTTCAGATGGTCGACATCCCCCACCGGCTGGCCCTCGGCGGCCTTGGCCGCAGCGTGCTGCTCGGCATAGGGGCGTGGCGTGAAGCTGTGACCGGCACCGTTCTGCACCTCGTGCAGCAAGCGCTCGATCAGGTCCCAGTCGTAGGTGGTGCTCATGGCAGTGGCCTCTTGCTGTGGACGAAAGGAGTACACAGCTTGGGACCGGTGGCGGGTCTGCAGCGTTCCAAAAGATCTCAGCGCTGGCGCTGCTGAGCTTGCATGTATTGACGCAGCAGCTGATTGATCCGTGTCTGATAACCCGCACCTTGATCCTTGAACCATGCAAGCACATCAGAATCCAGGCGGATAGTCACTGCCTGCTTCGCCGGCACTCGCAGTTCGGCCTGCTGAAAAAAAGCCTCGTCCAACGCCGGAATATCCGAGGTATCTATGTCTTTGTCGTCCATCTGAGCCAGGCGGCTCCAATCAGTTTTCGATGATTTGATCATAGTATTTGGCCTCCCATCTGGTGGCTTTACGTGCAGATATAATACGGATGACCTCACCCTGCCTCTCCGTGTACACGACCACGCCAAGCAGGGCCTTGAGCCATCCCAGGCCTATCCAGCGCTCCTCAGCGTAATCTGCGCGATCATCCCGCAAGGTCAACATAGGATGGTTGAACATGTCGGGCACATCAGCGAAGTCGATACCGTGCTTGCGGATATTGGTTTGATTTTTCGTTGCGTCCCACTCAAATATCATGGGGCGCCTTGTATTTACAGATGTACATACGATACCTCCTCTTTGATTGCGAGACTAGGAGAACCTTGCACACGCATCAATGGGCCAGGAGGCTATTCAGAAAAGGCCTACAGTCGCGAGGGAAGTCGGAGACCTCTCGTCACTAGCGCTGAACTTCCAAGCCCCTCAGTCTCTCCCTCGATCATGACCACCGCCGGAGGTATAAAGGATGAAACCGCTGCTACGCATCGCCTGTGCAACCGCCCTGTTCTGCGCCCTGCCCGCCTGGGCATGCACGCCGGAAGAGGCCACACAGAAACGTGAAGAACTGGCCGGGCTGGTGAGCCAGCTGACCGAACAGAACCCGCAGAAGGCCAAGGAGATCAACGATGAGCTCCAGGGGATGGAGCTGGGGACGGCGAGCAAGGACTTGCCCGACAAGTGTCAGCTGATCGACAAGCGAATCAAGGAGCTGAAGGAGGCGGAGAAAAAAGCCGACTAGGGGTCGGCTTTTTCGCGATGGCGCAGGCTGATTACTCAGCCGCAGGCTTGCGCTTTTTCAGCGGCGCCAGGCCATCGGAGCTGGTCAGCGGTGCGTTGGCCTTCGGCTTGGCAGTAGGCTTGCGCTTGGCAGTGGCCTTCTTGTCGCCGCTCTTCTTCTCGGTCTTTTTCTTCTTGGTGCCGGCCGCCTTGCCCGACGCCTTGACCTTCTTCGGCCCGTTGTAGGTGCCTTTCACTTCTTTGATCACCCGGCGTTCGAACTGCTGCTTGAGGTAGCGCTCGATGCTGGACATCAGGTTCCAGTCATTGTGGGTGATCAGCGAGATCGCCAGGCCTTCGCCGCCGGCACGGCCAGTACGGCCGATACGGTGTACGTACTCGTCGCCGCTGCGCGGCATGTCGAAGTTGATCACCAGGTCCAGGCCGTCGATGTCCAGGCCACGGGCCGCCACGTCGGTGGCGACCAGCACCTTGGAGCTGCCCTGCTTGAAGCGCTCGATGGCCAGCTTGCGGTCCTTCTGGTCCTTTTCACCGTGCAGCACGAAGGCCTTCACATCCTTGGCCACCAGGTGGCCGTAGATGCGGTCGGCGAGCAGGCGGGTGTTGGTGAAGATGATCGCCTTGTCGAATTTTTCGTTGGCCAGCAGCCACTGCACGATCGCCTCTTTGTGCTGGTCGTGGTCAGCGGTGATGACCTGCTGGCGAGTGCCTTCGGCCAGCTGCGAGACACTGTTGAGCATCAGGTGCTCAGGGTCTTTCAGCACCTTGCCGATGATGTCGCGCAGGGCCGCACCGCCAGTGGTGGCAGAGAACAGCAGGGTTTGCTCGCGGTTCTCGCACTCCTTGCACAGGCGCTCCATGTCTTCGGCAAAGCCCATGTCGAGCATGCGGTCGGCTTCGTCGAGGATCAGCACCTGCACATGGGACAGGTCGAGGTTGCCGGCATTGAGCTGTTCGAGCAGGCGGCCCGGGGTGCCGATCAGCACGTCCGGCACCTTGCGCAGCATGGCGGCCTGCTCCTTGAAGTCTTCACCGCCAGTGACCAGGCCTGCCTTGATGTAGGTGAACTGCGAGAACAGCTGCACTTGCTTGAGGGTCTGCTGGGCCAGCTCGCGGGTCGGCAGCAGGATCAGCGCACGGATCTCGACGCGCCCGCCTTTCAGGTCGACCAGGCGGTTGAGCAGCGGCAGGACGAAAGCTGCGGTCTTGCCGCTGCCGGTCTGCGCGGTCACGCGCAGGTCGCGCCCTTGCAGGGCCAGGGGGATGGCCGCGGCCTGCACCGGGGTTGGCTCGACGAATTTAAGCTCGGCCACGGCTTTAAGCAGGCGTTCATGCAGGGCGAATTGGGAGAACACGGAGGTAACCTCAGGCAAGTGCGGGGAAATTCAGTTGCATAGGGTAACGTTTTCTGCCGCCGTAGCCGAATTTCTTTTGGCAACTTTGTCGCCATCCGCGCTCTAATGGCGCTTCGTTTCGCAAGCAAAGACCGTTCTAAAGCTCATGGATATGCAAAAAATCTGGCGTGACAGCCTCGACCTGTGGGGCACCCTCGACCAACACCCCATGCTCCACGCCGCCATCGGCCTGGCCGTGCTGCTGCTGATTTCCCTGGTAATGGGCCGCCTGGCGCGGTTTCTGGTTCTGCATGCCACGCGCCTGCTGGCACGCCAGCAAGCGCTCAAGTGGCTCGACGACCTGCGTCATAACAAGGTTTTCCACCGCCTGGCGCAAACTACACCGTCGCTGGTCATCCAGTTCGGCCTGAAGCTGGTACCGGAGCTGTCCGACACCGCCCAGCACTTCCTCGGCAATGTCGCGCTGGCCTTTACCCTGCTGTTCATGACCCTGGCGCTGTCGTGCCTGCTCGATGGCCTGCTGGACATCTATGCCCGCACCGAACACGCCCGCACCCGCTCGATCAAGGGCTACGTGCAGCTGGCCAAGATGATGCTGTGGATCTTCGCCTCCATTGTCATCGTCGCCACCTTGATCGACCGCTCGCCACTGTTGCTGCTGTCGGGCCTGGGTGCCATGTCGGCGGTGCTGCTGTTGGTGTACAAGGACACCCTGCTGTCGTTCGTCGCCAGCGTGCAGCTGACCAGCAACGACATGCTGCACGTAGGTGACTGGATCGAAATGCCCCAGGTCGGCGCTGACGGCGATGTGGTGGACATCACCTTGCACACGGTGAAGGTGCAGAACTTCGACAAGACCATCGTCTCCATCCCCACCTGGCGCCTGATGAGCGAGTCGTTCCGCAACTACCGCGGCATGCAGCAATCGGGCGGGCGGCGGATCAAGCGCAGCCTGTTCATCGATGCGGCCGGTGTGCGATTTTTGACCCGCGAGGAAGAACAGCGCCTGAGCGGGGTGCGCCTGCTGGGTGACTACCTGGCCGGCAAGCGCCAGGAGCTGCAGACCTGGAACGAGGCGCTGGGGCCAGTGGCGGAGCTTGCTGCCAACCGCCGCAAGCTGACCAACATCGGCACCTTCCGCGCCTTTGCCCTGGCTTACCTCAGGAACCACCCCAATGTGCACCAGGGCATGACCTGCATGGTCCGGCAGATGCAGACCGGCGCCGAAGGGGTGCCGCTGGAGATCTACTGCTTCACCACGACCACGGTGTGGGCCGAGTACGAGCGGATTCAGGGGGATATCTTCGATTACCTGCTGGCGGTGTTGCCGGAGTTTGGGTTGAGTTTGTATCAGCAGCCGAGCGGGAATGACATGCGGGTGGGGTTGGCTGGGCGTGTGCCGCAGCGGCTGGAAGAAATGAGCGAGGCTTGAGATAGCTGGGGCCGCTTTGCGGCCCATCGCCGCGGTTCGGCGCCCCGACAAGCCAGCTCCTACAGGTACAGCGCAAGCCCGAGACCTGCGCAAAACCTGTAGGAGCGGGCTTGCCCGCGATAGGGCCCTTGACTACCCCGCATACCCCAGCAGGTACAACAACCCGGTCAAGGTCACCAGCGAAGCCACCGTCGACAACAGGATGGTCCGCGAAATCAGCCCCGCCTCCCGGTTGTAGTATTCGGCCAACATGAACGGCCCGGTCCCGGTCGGCAGCGCCGCCAGCAGCACGGCGGACGCCGCCCACATCGTCGGCAGGCTGAACACCTTGAACGCCAGCACCCAGGTCAACGCCGGCTGCCCCACCAGCTTCATCGCCACCAGTGGCCAAGGGCTGGCCTGGGCGCCCGTGCGTTTTTCTGCCAGAAACGCCCCCAACGACACCAGCGCGCACGGCGTGGTGGCCAAGGCCAGCATGTCGAGAAAGTGCATCACCGGTTCCGCCAGGCCCAAGCCCGACATGGCCCAGGCAGCCCCCACCACCGGCGAAATCACCAACGGGTTCTTCGCCAGCGCCTTGCACACCACCACCATGGCGCGGCCAATCTGCCGCTCCTCCTGCAGGCCGACCTCGATGAGCGTCAGCGAGATCGCGAACACCAGGCACACCACGATCAGCGACGAAATCAGCGCCGGCTGCAGCCCTGGCTGGCCGAACAGCAGCAGGCACAGCGGGATGCCAATATAGCCGGTGTTGGCATACCCCGCGCTAAGCCCGTCGATGCTGGCCGCCACCAGGCCATGGCCGCTGTACAGGCGCCAACCCAGCGTGGCCACGAACATCACCAGCGCCCCCGCACCAAACGCGACGATAAAGCCCGGGTGCCAGATCTCACTCCAGGTCGCGGTGGCCGTGACCTTGAACAGCAAGGCCGGCAGGCACAGCCAGACCACCATCTTGTTGATCTCGGCCGCAGCCCTTTCGCCAAGCTTGTTGGTGCGACGGCACAGGTAACCGACCAGGATCAGGGCAAAGATCGGCGCGACGATGACGAAGATGGTGTGCATATCACGCCTTGCGGGGCAACGGTGCTTCAGCGCGGTTGCCCAGGCGGCTGAGCCACACCGACGCCAGGATGATCGCACCACCGATGAACAGCCGCCCCAGGGGCTCGTGCTGGTTCCAGATCAGCAGGTTGAGCAGCAGCCCCACCGGCACGTGCAAGTTGTTCATCACCGCCAGGGTGCCACCGGAAACCATGCACGCGCCCTTGTTCCACCAGTACAGCCCCAGCGCCGTCGGGCACAGGCCGAGGAACAGCAGCACCAGCCATTGCACGTCGGTGCTCGGCAGGTGCTGGGCGTTGCCGAACAGCAGGAAGGCCGGCAGCACCACGATCAATGCGCCCAGGTAGAAGTAGCCGAAGCGCTTGTAGTGCGGCAGGTCGCTGGGGTGGCGAGCGACCAGGTGGCGGTACAACACCTGGCCGGCGGCGTAGGTGAAGTTGGCCAGTTGCAGCAGCAGGAAGCCGATGAAGAAGTCGCCACTGATGCTGTCGAAGCGAATAACCGCCGCGCCCGCGACCGCTACCAGGGCCGCAAGCAGTGCCCAAGGGTTGAAGCGGCGGTTAAGGGCATCTTCGATCAAGGTCACGTGCAGCGGGGTGAGGATGGTGAACAGCAGCACCTCCGGCACCGTCAGCACGCGGAAGCTCAGGTACAGGCAGACATAGGTGATGCCGTATTGCAGCGCGCCGATCAGCAGCATCGAACGCAAGAACCGCGGCTCGACCTGGCGCCAGCGGGTCAGCGGCAGGAACACCAGCCCCGCCAGCAACACCCGCGCGAGCACGGCGAAGTAGCTGTCGACGTGCCCAGCCAGGTACTCGCCGATCAGGCTGAAGGAAAACGCCTGGATCAGCGCGACGATTATCAGGTAGCCCATGGTTGCCTCTCGTAAATCAAGGCCGCGACCTTAGCGGGTTGCGGCTGATGTGTTCAACCATGAGGAATGTGGGGGCTGCGCTTTTTTTGTGGGGGCGGCCTTGCCGGGGCGCCGGACCGGTCGGAAAGAGATGAGTAGCGGCCCCTGGGGTTTCATTTCACCTCAGGGATGCTGGGGCTGCGTTGCAGCCCATCGCCGGCAAGCCAGCTCCCACAGGCACAGCGGTGATCTCACTGTGGGAGCCGGCTTGCCGGCGATGGGGCCAGTAAAGGCAAAAAAAAACCCGGCCATCGAGGCCGGGCAGGTACACCCAAAGGAGCAAACAAGGTGTCAGGGTTGGGAATGCGTTGAAGCTCAGGCCACCGCGGCCAGCTTGGCCTTGGCCTGGTTCAGGCCTTTCTCGTGGAAGTCGCCGCTCATGTTCAGGCCTTCGGCATGGATGAAGTTCACATCGTGGATGCCGATGAATGCCATTACCTGGCGCAGGTACGGTTCCTGGTGGTCGCTGGTGGCGCCGGCATGGATGCCGCCACGGGCAGTCAGGACGATGGCGCGCTTGCCAGTCAGCAGGCCTTGTGGGCCGGTTGGGGTGTACTTGAAGGTGATGCCGGCACGCAGCACGTGGTCCAGCCAGGCCTTCAGGGTGCTCGGGATGGTGAAGTTGTACATCGGCGCAGCCATCACCAGTACATCGGCGGCCAGCAACTCATCGGTCAATTCGTTGGAACGCGCCAGTGCGTCCAGCTCGGCGGCGCTGCGCTGTTCTTCAGGCTTCATCCAGCCACCCAGCAGGTTGGCGTCCAGGTGCGGCACCGGGGTGACGGCCAGGTCGCGTACGGTGATTTCGTCAGCCGGGTGCGCCGCTTGCCACTGCTCGATGAAGTCCCGGGTCAGTTGACGGGATACGGAATCCTGCTGGCGGGCGCTGCTTTCGATGATCAGTACGCGGGACATGGGGTGCCTCCATCGGCAAATAGGGTGCGATTCGATGGAGGGAAGATTAAGGCTTGACCTATCGATAAAAAAGCGTAAAAAGTGGGTTCAATCTATCGATTAATCCGTTTTATTGCGCTTTGCAGTCCAGCGCAATGCGCAGTTTGATGATCTGCCGGTTGAATTTGGCCGTTACATCCACGCTCTGGCCGGCCGGCACATTCACCCGGCGCACCCGTGGCGCCTCCGGGCCATTGCGGAACGTCACCTTGCAGGCCGCCGGCACTTGCCCATAGTTGTTAAGGGTAATGGCACCGATGTCGTAGGCGGTGTCGTAGGCGTTGTAGTCCAGCTTGACCCCGGTCAGTTCCTTCTCCACATCGATGGGGTAAGCCATGGCCCCAAGGGGCAGGCACAGCAAAATTGCCGCACAACATTTTTTCATGGGGCGCTCTCCTTGTGAGAGCGCAGCTTAGGACAACAGGAGCCAAAGATGAAAGCGCCGCGCGTAACCCTGGATCAGTGGCGGACCCTGCAGGCAGTGGTCGATCACGGCGGGTTTGCCCAGGCCGCCGAAGCCCTGCACCGGTCGCAGTCGTCGGTCAGCTACACGGTGGCGCGCATGCAGGAGCAGCTGGGCGTGCCGCTGCTGCGCATCGATGGCCGCAAGGCCGTGCTGACCGAGGCCGGCAATGTGCTGCTGCGCCGCTCGCGGCACCTGGTGAAGCAGGCCAGCCAGCTCGAAGACCTGGCCCACCACATGGAACAGGGCTGGGAAGCCGAAGTGCGCGTGGTGGTCGATGCCGCCTACCCCAGCGCCCGCCTGGTGCGCGCCCTGGCCGCGTTCATGCCGCAAAGCCGCGGTTGCCGGGTGCGCCTGCGTGAGGAAGTGCTGTCGGGGGTCGAAGAAGTGATGCACGAAGGCATCGCCGACCTTGCCATCAGCAGCTACAGCATCGGCGGCTACCTGGGCACGGAGTTGAGCGCGGTAGAGTTCGTCGCCGTCGCCCACCCCGAGCACAGCCTGCACCGCCTGGGCCGGGAGATTACCTTCCAGGACCTGGAAAGCCAGCTGCAGGTGGTGATTCGCGACTCGGGCCGCGCCCAGCCGCGCGATGTCGGCTGGCTGGGCGCGGAACAGCGCTGGACCGTCGGCAGCCTGGGCACCGCCACTACCTTCGTCAGCAGCGGCCTGGGTTTTGCCTGGCTGCCGCGGCACATGATCGAGCGCGAGCTGCGCGATGGCGTGCTCAAGCCGTTGCCGCTCGATCAGGGTGGCAGCCGCCACCCACTGTTCTACCTTTATTCGAGCAAAGAGAAGACCCTGGGCCCGGCCACGCAGATTCTCATCGACCTGCTGCGCAATTTCGACACTGCGCCCCTGGACGTGCCCTTCGCAGCCCCCCCGCAAGCCTGAGAGGACCGCGCCCATGGCCTATTTCGAACATGAAGGATGCTCGCTGCATTATCAGGAATACGGCCAGGGCGAACCCCTGGTGCTGCTGCACGGTCTGGGCTCCAGCAGCCAGGACTGGGAGCTGCAAGTACCCGAACTGAGCCGCCAGTACCGGGTGATCCTCATGGACATCCGCGGCCACGGCCGCTCCGACAAGCCCCGTGACGGCTACCAGATCGCCACCTTCAGCGCCGACCTGCTGGCACTGCTCGAGCACCTGCAGACAGGCCCCGTGCACTTCGTGGGGCTGTCCATGGGCGGCATGGTGGGCTTTCAGTTTGCCGTCGACCACCCGCAATGGCTGCGCAGCCTGTGCATCGTCAACAGCGCCCCCGAGGTCAAGCGCCGCACCCGCAGCGACTGGGTGTGGTGGGCCAAGCGCTGGGGCATGGCGCGCATCCTCAGTGTCGAAACGGTGGGCAAGGGCCTGGCCGAGCGGCTGTTCCCCAAGCCCGAACAGGCCAACTTGCGCCAAAAGATGGCCGAGCGCTGGGCGCGCAACGACAAACGCGCCTACCTCAAGAGCTTCGACGCCATCGTCGACTGGGGCGTGCAGGAACGCATCGGGCAGATTCGCTGTCCCACGCTGGTGATCGCCGCCGACCACGATTACACCCCGATACACCTTAAAGAGCGTTACGTGGCCCTGATACCCCAGGCAAAGCTGGTAGTCATCGACGATTCCCGGCACGCTACGCCCCTCGATCAACCCGAGGTCTTCAACCAGACTTTGCTGCAGTTCCTCGCAGCCGCTTCCACCTCTCAAGGATCATTGAGCCCATGCTGAAAAAACTCCTGCTCGCCGCCTGCTCGGTCGCCTTCGCCACCAGCGTCATGGCCTCCGACAAGACCCCTCACGTGTTGCTGGACACCAGCTTCGGTCAGGTCGAAATCGAGCTCAATGCCGAGAAGGCGCCGATCAGTACCAAGAACTTCCTCGCGTACGTGGACAGCGGCTTCTACAACAACACCATCTTCCACCGCGTGATCCCGGGCTTCATGGTGCAAGGCGGTGGTTTTACCGAGCAGATGAACCAGAAGCCAACCAATGACCCGATCCGCAACGAAGCCGGCAACGGCCTGCTGAACACCCGCGGCACGCTGTCGATGGCCCGCACCTCCGACCCGAACTCGGCCACCAGCCAGTTCTTCATCAACGTGGCCGACAACGACTTCCTCAACCCCGGCCGTGACCGTGGTTACGCGGTGTTCGGCAAAGTCACCAAGGGCATGGAAGTGGTCGACCAGATCGTCAATTCCCCCACCACCGTGAAGAAAGGCATGCGCGATGTGCCGGCCGACCCGGTGTTCATCAAGTCTGCCAAACGCATCGACTGACCGCAGGCTTCACAAGGACGTGAAACCGCCTGAGGGTCGGGTTGAACAGGAGTGTTGTCACCCATGCTGTACCGCCGTTTCGAGCAACTGATCGACATCTTCCGCGACGCGCCCAGCGAGTCGCCACCCACCCAGGTGTGGCCGTTCTACCTCTATTACCTGCGCCAGGTGTGGCCGAGTTTTCTCGCCCTGCTGGTGGTCGGCCTGGTCGCCTCGCTGATCGAGGTGGCGATGTTCAGCTACCTCAGCCGCATCATCGACCTGGCCCAGGGCACACCCAATGCCAACTTCTTCAGCGAGCACAGCGGCGAGCTGATGTGGATGCTGGTGGTGGTCCTGCTGCTGCGGCCAATCTTCTTCGGCCTGCACGACCTGTTGGTGCACCAGACCATCAACCCCGGCATGACCAGCCTGATCCGCTGGCAAAACCACACCTACGTGCTCAAGCAGAGCCTGAATTTCTTCCAGAGCGACTTCGCTGGGCGCATTGCCCAGCGCATCATGCAAACCGGCAACTCGCTACGTGACTCGGCGGTGCAGGCGGTGGACGCGCTGTGGCACGTGCTGATCTACGCGATCACCTCGCTGGTGCTGTTCGCCGAGGCCGATTGGCGGCTGATGCTGCCGCTGCTGATCTGGATCGCCGGCTACGTGGCCGCGCTGTTCTACTTCGTGCCACGGGTGAAGGAGCGTTCGGTGATTTCGTCCGATGCCCGCTCCAAGCTGATGGGGCGCATCGTCGACGGCTACACCAACATCGCCACCCTCAAGCTGTTCGCCCACACCGACTACGAACAGCAGTACGCCCGTGAGGCGATCCGCGAGCAAACCGAAAAAACCCAGCTGGCCTCACGGGTAATCACCAGCATGGACGTGGTCATCACCACCCTCAACGGCTTGCTGGTGGTCACCACCACAGGCCTGGCCCTGTGGCTGTGGAGCCAATCGCTGATCACCGTGGGTGCCATTGCCCTGGCCACGGGCCTGGTGATCCGCATCGTCAACATGTCGGGCTGGATCATGTGGGTGGTCAACGGCATCTTCGAGAACATCGGCATGGTCCAGGACGGCCTGCAGACCATCGCCCAGCCGGTCACCGTGACGGACAAGCCCCATGCAGCGCCGCTGAAAGTCAGCCGTGGCGCCGTGCGTTTCGATGACGTCGACTTCCATTACGGCAAGGCGCGCAACGTGATCGAAGCGCTGAACCTGGACATTCGCCCCGGGGAGAAAATTGGCCTGATCGGGCCCTCCGGCGCCGGCAAATCGACCCTGGTCAACCTGCTGCTGCGGCTTTACGACGTGCAGGGCGGGCGCATCCTGATCGACGGCCAGGACATCGCTGAGGTAACCCAGGCCAGCCTGCGCGCGCAGATCGGCATGATCACCCAGGACACCTCGCTGCTGCACCGCTCGATCCGCGACAACCTGCTGTACGGGCGCCCCGACGCCAGCGAGGCGGAGTTGCGCGAGGCCGTGCGCCGGGCGCGTGCCGACGAGTTCATCCCGCAACTGTCGGATGCCCAGGGCCGCACCGGCTTCGATGCGCATGTGGGTGAGCGTGGGGTCAAGCTGTCCGGTGGCCAGCGCCAGCGCATCGCGATTGCCCGGGTACTGCTGAAGAACGCGCCGATCCTGATCATGGACGAGGCCACCTCAGCGCTGGACTCCGAAGTTGAAGCGGCGATCCAGGAAAGCCTTGAAACCCTGATGCAAGGCAAGACGGTGATCGCCATCGCCCACCGCCTGTCGACCATTGCGCGGATGGACCGCCTGGTGGTGCTGGACCAAGGGCACATCGTCGAAAGTGGCAGCCACAGCGAACTGCTGGAACAGCAAGGGTTGTACGCCCGCTTGTGGCACCACCAGACCGGTGGCTTCGTCGGCGTGGATTGACGCCACGCCTGCCCTTCAGCTTTTAAGGCCGGTGCCAGCGTGCTGGAGGAAGGCCTGGGCACGTGAGTCCTGCCCATAGGCCACATTGATGCGCAACCACTCGGTGGCAGCGCCTTCGAAGTCGAAGGCGCTGCCCGGGGTGAGCAGCACGTCATGCTGCAAGGCCAGTTGCTCAAGGCTGGCGAAGTCGCGCCCCGGCACCCGCGCCCAGACGAACATGCCGCCGTAAGGCTCGCAGAACACCTGCCAACCGTACTGTTCGAGCTGCCCCAGCAGCTTGGCCATGTGCTGGGCCAGGCGCCCCCTCAACCGCTGGGTGCTTTTGCGGTAGCTGCCGCTGGCGAGCATCTGCCCCACCACCTGTTCGGCGAAGCGCGAGGTGCCGATGCCGCTGACCATTTTCAGCTCGGCCAGTTGCGCCAGCAGCGGCGGGTCGGCCACCAGGTAACCGACCCGCAGCGAACTGCTCAGGGTCTTGGAGAAGCTGGCCATGTAGATCACCCGTTGCTCGCTGTCGAGGGTGGCCAGGCGTGTGGCTGGCCCGTCCTGGAAGTCGGCGTAGATATCGTCCTCGACGATGCGCAGGTCGTGCTCACGGGCCAGCTCCAGCAGGCGGTAGGCCACTTTGGGCGCCAGGCTGGTGCCGGTCGGGTTCTGATACAGGCTGTTGACGAACAGGCAGCGGGGCCGGTGCTGCGCCAGCAAGCGCTCAAGCACGTCGATGTCGGGCCCCGCCACCGTGCGCGGCACCGGCAGCATGCGCACCTGGTGCTGGCGCAGCAGGTTGTAGAGGTTGTAGTAGCCGGGGTTTTCTACCAGCACGGTGTCGCCTGGGCGCAGCAGCGTGCGCACCAGCAGGTCGAGGCCATGGCTGGCGCCCTGGGTGGTGAGGATGCGCTCGGGGGCGGCGGCGATGTCCAGCCGCGCCAGGCGCTTGTGCAGCTGCAGGCGCAGGCTGGCCAGGCCCAGGGGTGGGCAGTAGTCAAACAAGTCCTGCGGGTTGCCGCGGCTGACCTGGCGGATGGCCTGCGCCAGTTCGGCGTCCGCCCGCCAGGCGCTGGGCAGCCAGCCGCAGCCGAGTTTGAGCAACTGATCATGGCCTTCGCGAAATTGGCGCCAGCTGCCATTACCGCTTTCGTCCCACACCGGCGCGTCGTCCGCGGCCATGGCGGATTTGCGCTCAGCGACGAAGAAGCCGGTGCCGTGCCGGGCTTCGAGCCAGCCGCTGGCGACCAGGCGATCGTAGGCTTCGATCACGCAAGAGGCGCTGACGGCCTGGTCGCGTGCCAGCGCACGAATCGATGGCAAGCGCGCGCCGGGGCGCAGGCGCTGCTGTTCGATCCAGGCTTGCAGGTGGTCGGTGAGCTGCTTTACCAGGGGGGTTGGGCTTTGGCGGTCCAGGGGAAGGTGCATGGGCTTGGTGTTTGGTAGTTTTGAGCGAACAGTTAAGCATAAATAGGATTGTGGTGTGCCTTGTTGAGGGTTCGGCTTGGCAGCACTGTTGGCAGTACCGGCCCTATCGCCGGCAAGCCGGCTCCCACAGAGTCCTCAGGCGCCTGGGCCATTGGACTACCCCAGGGTTGGATTGGTGTCCAACTTGTTGGGGGCAGTCCAGAATCCTCAGGCGCCTGGGCCATTGTGGGAGCCGGCTTGCCGGCGATAGGGCCGGTACTCACAACCCCGAAACCAGGACCCTCCCATGCCCCCGCGCTCCAACCCTGCCCTGCTGGCCTTTGCGCTGTGCCTGATCACCCTGGCAGTCAACCTGCAGGCCCCGCTGTACATCACCTACGCCGACCTCTCCGGCCAAGGTGCCGCCGCCACAGCAGTGGCCTTTTCCGCTTATGTGGTAGGTGTGCTCCCCGTGCTGCTGGCCCTGGGCGGCCTGGCCGACCGGGTTGGGCGGCGGCCGCTGATTATCGCCGCACTGTTGCTGTCGATGCTGGCTACTCTGCTCATGCTATTGGCGCCAGGCCTTCAGACGCTGGCCCTGGCGCGACTGGTGCTGGGCTTGGGTACCGGCCTGGCCACAGCCACTGCAACGGCCTATATGGGCGAATTGATGGGTGGCGCCAGCAGCGCCCGCGCCGCCAACTGGGTAACCGCGAGCACCTCGCTGGGCTTTGGCCTGGGCGCGGCGCTGACCAGCCTGTTCCTGCTGCGCGGGCCCAGCCTGACACCCGGCAGTTTTCATCTGCAACTGGTGCTGGCTGGCATCGCCCTGGTACTGACCTGGCGCCTGCCCGACCCACGCCCGGCACAACGTGGCGCCATGCTGCGCCTGCCCTTCTATCCACGCGGCAGCGCGGTGTATGGCCTGGCGATTCTGCTGGCCTGGGCTGGCACCGGCCTGGTTATCGCCTTGCTGCCGGGCATACTGCGCCAGCATGGCCTGAGCGCCTGGTCGGGTTTTTCGACGTTCTGCGTCACCAGCTGCGGCCTGCTGTTCCAGCCCCTGGCGCGGCGCATGGCCAGCACCAAGGCCACGTTGCTGGGCCTGGCAATACTGCCGTGCAGCTATGCACTGCTGGCCTGGGGCGCCAACGCAGGGCAGCTGGGCGCCGTGCTGCTGGGCGCGGTGGCGGCCAGTAGCGCCTGCTATGGCTTTATTTACCTGGGCGGGCTGGCGGCGGTGAACCAGCTGGCGGGCAGCGAGAAAACCCGGGCCAGTGCCGGGTTCTTCCTGCTCGCCTACCTGGGGTTCAGCGTCCCGGTGATCTTCACTGGGGTACTGAGTGATCGGCTCGGGTCGGGGATGGCATTGCTGATGTTCGGGGGTGTGCTGTTGCTGGGGTGTGCAGCTGTGGCACTGGCCTTGGTAGTGTCCGCTCGCGACAGCGCCTATAGCGACCCCCTCAGATTGCAGTAGCCCCACCATCTACCGTCAGGCTGTGCCCGGTGGTAAAAGCGGCACCATCGCTGCACAGGTAAAGCACGGCACTGGCGATTTCTTCGACCTTGCCGATACGCCCGACCGGGTGCATCGCCGCAGCGAACTCGGCCTTGCGCGGGTCTGCCTCGTAGGCCCGGCGGAACATGTCGGTGTCGATCACCGCCGGGCACACCGCGTTCACCCGGATGCCTTTCTTGGCATATTCGATGGCCGCCGACTTGGTCAGGCCGATCACCGCATGCTTTGAAGCGCTGTAGATGCTCATCTTCGGCGCTGCGCCCAAACCGGCCACCGAGGCGGTATTGACGATCGCCCCACCACCCTGGGCCAGCAGCAGGGGCAGCTGGTACTTCATGCACAGCCAGACGCCCTTCACATTGACGCCCATGATGGCGTCGAACTCCGCCTCGCTACCCTCTGCCAGGCGGCCCTGTTCGATCTCGATACCGGCATTGTTGTAGGCGTAGTCCAGGCGGCCATAGGCCTGGATAACCTGTTCGTGCAAGTGACGCACATCAGCGTCCTTGGTCACGTCGCAGGCCACGAACAGCGCTTGGCCACCGGCTTGTTGAATCAGGGCCGCCGTGGCCTCGCCGCCAACGGGATCGAGGTCGGCCACCACCACCTTCAGGCCCTCCCGGGCGAACGCCAGTGCCGTCGCCCGGCCGATGCCTGCCGCGCCGCCGGTGACCAGGGCTACCTGGCCGGAAAAGGTCATGCTCATCGTTAGCTCCAAGCGGATAAAAGTTAAAAGCGGGCTATTGCCTGTGTGTGGGAGCGGCACATGGCTGCTCCCACACATAACAGGCCGCGGGTTTGACCAGAGTCTAGTCAGCCACTCATCCAACTGGGCAGCATCATCAGCCCAGCGGTTGGGCTACCATGCTTTCCAGTGATTTTGCAGACCAACCGGCATCACCGCGTTAAATTGCCTACTTAGCCTCTTGCCCTCAAGGACCCTGCCATGACCCAGACCAACCGCCGCTTCCTGCTCGCCAAACGCCCCGTCGGCGCCGTACGCCGTGACGACTTCACCTTCGAGACCGTACCCGCGCAGGCCCCCGCCGATGGCCAGATCCAGGTGCGCAACCTGTACCTGTCGCTGGACCCGGCCATGCGCGGCTGGATGAATGAAGGCAAGTCGTACATCCCGCCCGTGGGCCTCGGCCAGGTGATGCGCGCCCTCGGCGTGGGCGAAGTGGTTGCCTCCACCCACCCCGACTTCAAGCCCGGCGACCACGTCAGCGGCGCCCTCGGTGTACAGGACTACTTCACCGGTGAGCCCCAGGGCCTGCACAAGATCGACCCCAAGCTCGCCCCCCTGCCCCGCTACCTGTCAGCCCTGGGCATGACCGGCATGACCGCTTATTTCGCGCTGCTCGATGTGGGCCAGCCCAAGGCCGGTGAAACCGTGGTCATCTCCGGCGCTGCGGGCGCGGTCGGCAGCATCGTCGGCCAGATCGCCAAGCTCAAAGGCTGCCACGTGGTCGGCATCGCCGGCGGCGCGCAGAAATGCCAGTACCTCAAGGACGAACTGGGCTTCGACGGCGTCATCGACTACAAGGCCGAAGACGTGCTGGCCGGCCTCAAGCGCGAGTGCCCGCAAGGCGTTGATGTGTACTTCGACAACGTTGGCGGCGAGATCCTAGATGCGGTGCTCACCCGCATCAACTTCAAGGCCCGCATCGTCATCTGCGGCGCGATCAGCCAGTACAACAACAAGGAAGCGGTCAAAGGCCCGGCCAACTACCTGGCGCTGCTGGTGAACCGTGCGCGCATGGAAGGCTTTGTGGTGATGGACCACGCCAAGGAGTACGGCAAGGCAGCGCAGGAAATCGCCGGCTGGCTGGCCAGCGGCAAGGTCAAGAGCAAGGAGGACGTGGTGGAAGGGCTGGAAACCTTCCCGGAGGCATTGCTCAAGCTGTTCAGCGGGGAGAACTTTGGCAAGTTGGTGCTGAAGGTTTGAGGATGCTGTAAGGCTGTGCCGACGCTTTCGCTTTTCAACTTCAGCGGGGGGCCTGTGGGAGCGGGCTTGCCCCGCGAAAGCGTCGGCACAGGCAGCCGAGATCTTGTAAGATTGCCCATCGCCACTGAATCAGTGACAGGGATTTACAGAGAAGACCATGATCAAGATCACCCCAACCATCGAGTGCTCCAACTCCGCCCCGTTCGTCCTTTTTGGCGGCATCAACGTCCTCGAGTCCGAAGACCTTGCCCTGAAGGCCTGTGAAGAATACGTGCGCGTCACTCAGAAGCTGGGCATCCCCTACGTCTTCAAAGCCAGCTTCGACAAGGCCAACCGCTCGTCCATCCACTCCTACCGTGGCCCTGGCATGGAAGAAGGCCTGCGCATCTTCGAAAAGGTCAAGGCCGAATTCGGCGTGCCGATCATCACCGACGTGCATGAAATCTACCAATGCGCCCCAGTCGCCGAAGTGGTCGACGTACTGCAGCTGCCCGCCTTCCTGGCCCGCCAGACCGACCTGGTGGTCGCCCTGGCCAAGACCGGCAAGCCGGTCAACATCAAGAAGCCGCAGTTCCTCAGCCCTTCGCAGATGCAGAACATCGTGCACAAGTTCAAGGAAGCCGGTAACGACCAGCTGATCCTCTGCGACCGCGGCACCTGCATGGGCTACGACAACCTGGTGGTCGACATGCTCGGCTTCGGCGTGATGAAGCGCACCTGCGACAACCTGCCGATCATCTTCGACGTGACCCACGCCCTGCAGAACCGCGACCCGTCGGGCGCTGCCTCCGGCGGCCGCCGCGAACAGGTCGTCGACCTGGCGCGCGCGGGCATGGCCGTTGGCCTGGCTGGCCTGTTCCTGGAAGCGCACCCCAACCCGGACCAAGCCAAATGCGACGGCCCGAGCGCCCTGCCGCTGGACAAGCTGGAGCCGTTCCTGGCCCAGATCAAGGCACTAGACGACCTAATCAAAGGCTTCCAGCCACTGGTCATTGCCTGATCCAAGGGCAACAAAAAGGGCCGACATGCGCACTGCATGTCGGCCCTTTTTTTATCCTGCAAGCCCAGCTTTACTGCCCAAAACTTCAGAACCTGTCGCGATCCTTGTAGGAGCGGGCTTGCCCGCGATCACCGGCAAAGCCGGTGCCATTCACCGCACCGCCTGCTTCGCGGGCAAGCCCGCTCCCACAGATATTGCGGCGCCCTCTATCAGCCGCGAATTTCCGCCACCACCGCCGCCAGGGCCTGCGCAGGGTCTGCCGCCTGGCTGATCGGGCGCCCGATTACCAGGTAGTCGGAACCGGCATCCAGTGCCTGGCGCGGGGTCAGGATGCGGCGCTGGTCATCCTGGGCGCTGCCGGCCGGGCGGATACCCGGTGTCACCAGTTGCAGCGACGGGTGCGCCGCCTTCAAGGCCGTGGCTTCCAGCGCCGAGCACACCAGCCCGTCCATGCCAGCCTTCTCGGCCAGTGCAGCCAGGCGCAGCACTTGCTCCTGCGGGTCGATATCCAGGCCGATGCCGGCCAGGTCTTCACGCTCCATGCTGGTAAGCACCGTCACGCCGATCAGCAACGGCTGTGGGCCGCTGCGCTGGGCCAGCACTTCACGGCAGGCCGACATCATGCGCAGGCCGCCCGAGCAATGCACGTTGACCATCCACACGCCCATTTCGGCCGCCGCCTTCACCGCCATGGCGGTGGTGTTGGGGATATCGTGGAACTTGAGGTCGAGGAACACTTCGAAGCCCTTCGCACACAACGTTTCGACAATGCCCGAAGCACTGCTGGTGAACAGCTCCTTGCCCACCTTGACCCGGCACAGGGCAGGGTCGAGCTGGTCGGCCAGCTTCAGGGCGGCTTCACGGGTTGGGAAATCCAGGGCGACGATCAGGGGCGTCTGGCAGGCGGACATGGTCGGGTCTCTTGGCAAGTCGAAAACGGCGCGCATTGTAAACGAAGTGGCGGTGCCTTTGGGGGCCGTGGGTCACTAGAATTGGCCCGGCTTGGTCTCGGTCCTATAATTGAACCAACGGTCAAGGTATTTGCTCAAAATTTCATACACGCAATGCCCCCGATGCTCATAGGAGAACGACAATGCCTTGGTATGCCTGGCTGATACTCATCATAGCCCTCGGCTCGATCGTCGGTGGGCTGATGATGCTGCGCGACACAGCGAAAAAGCTGCCCCTGACCGATGAGCAATTGCGCAAGGTGCATGAGCGCAATGCCGAGGCGGATGCCAAGGATGCGCAGGATAGGTAGGAGCTAAGTCGCGGCTGTGCCTGCGGTGAATGCGGGTGTTCGCCGGGGATTGGCGGGGGGGCCAGTGTTCGCCGGCAAATTTACGGGGGATTCGGGTGTACGCCGGCCGATTTACGGGGGATTCAGGTGTTCGCCGCGCGCTCTACAGCGATGTTGAGATCGAGCGCCGCCCGCGCGGCGCATCGCGGGCAAGCCCGCTCCTACATTTGTTGCAACGTGCCGTGGCCTGATAGGCCATAGTTGCCAGCCTTGTTGGCACGACGCGATTTTTCGGCTGGCGCTGTCGGCGCCCCACCTGTCTTCAGCCATGCGCCAAGGCGAGCAACCATGGCCTAACTGGAACGGCACGTTGCAACAAATGTAGGAGCGGCTTTAGCCGCGATGCGCCGCGCGGGCGGCGCTCGATCTCAAGGGCGCTGTAGCATTCACGCCTGGCCCGGCGCTCAATCTCCAGGGCCCCACAGCACCCGTGCCTGGCGCTCCAACGCCCTACTCCACCATCACTTTGTCCCGATTCCGCTCCAGCAATGCACTGCCAATCCCCTTGATCTCCAGCAGCTCATCCACCGAAGCAAACGGCCCATGGGCATCCCTGTAAGCGACGATGGCTTCCGCCTTGGCCTTGCCGATGCCATTCAGCTCCTTCTGCAGGGTCAAGGCATCCGCCGTATTCAGGTTCACCTTGGCCGCCGCCACATCCATCTGGCTAACCACCGGCACGGGCTCTTTGGGCATCGTCGCGGCCCCCGGCGCGGCAGCAACAGAGAACGACAAACCGGCGAACAGCGGCAACAGCAGGTAATTGAGGACAATATTGCGCATGAGGTCACTCCTGTGAGTTGAGTTTGCGTGCAGCAGTTTCCTTGGCTGCCCCCTCAAACTAGCGGCTCACAGGCACTAAACCCACTGGGGAATGGTTACCAAATCAGACGTCACAACATGTTGCACACTTACCGGTAAAACTTCCCACGGCAAGCGTGCACAGGGCCTTCAACCTTGCAGGATAGGGTCGCGCAACAAGCGCAGCAGGTACTGCCCATAGCCATTCTTGCTCAACGGCGCAGCCAGGGCTTGCAGCTGTTCTGCATTGATCCAGTTCTGGCGGAAGGCCATTTCTTCCGGGCAGGCGACCTTGAGGCCCTGGCGGCGTTCGAGTGTGGCAATGTAACCACTGGCTTCAAGCAGGGAGTCGTGGGTGCCGGTGTCGAGCCAGGCATAGCCACGCCCCATCACTTCCACCGACAGCTGATCACGCTCCAGATAAAGCCGGTTGAGGTCGGTGATTTCCAATTCACCGCGCGCCGAGGGTTTAAGCCCTTTGGCCATCTCGATCACGTCCTGATCGTAGAAGTACAGCCCAGTTACCGCATAGTTGGATTTGGGCTGCAGCGGTTTCTCTTCCAGGCTGATGGCCTTGCCGTGCGCGTCGAACTCGACCACGCCATACCGCTCGGGGTCGTTCACGTGGTAAGCGAACACACTCGCCCCCTCGCCCCGCGCCATGGCGCCGTCCAGCAGTTTGTGGAAGTCGTGGCCGTAATAGATGTTGTCACCCAGCACCAAGGCCGACAGGTCGTTGCCGATGAACTGCTCGCCAATGATGAACGCTTGCGCCAGGCCATCTGGCGATGCCTGCACCGCGTAGGTGATATTGATACCCCACTGATGGCCATCGCCCAGCAACTGCTCGAAACGCGGCGTGTCCTGCGGGGTGGAGATGATCAGAATGTCGCGGATGCCCGCCAGCATCAAAGTGGTCAGCGGGTAGTAGATCATCGGTTTGTCGTACACCGGCAGCAACTGCTTGGAGATGGCCAGTGTTGCCGGGTGCAGGCGGGTGCCCGAACCGCCTGCCAGAATGATGCCTTTACGCTGTGAGATCGTGGTCATTTTTCGTACTTCCCTGAACGCCCGGTGTAATTCGTTTCAACCCACTCGCGGTAACTGCCCGACTGCACGCCCTCGACCCACGCTGCGTTGTCCAGGTACCACTGCACCGTTTTACGGATGCCGGTTTCGAAGGTTTCCGCCGGCTTCCAGCCCAGCTCGCGTTCGAGCTTGCGCGCATCGATGGCGTAGCGGCGGTCGTGCCCGGGGCGGTCGGTAACGTAGGTGATCTGCTGCGCGTAGGGCTTGCCGTCGGCACGCGGTTGCAGCTCGTCCAACAGCGCACACACGCGGTTGACGATGTCCAGGTTGGGTTGCTCGTTCCAGCCGCCCACGTTGTACACCTCGCCCACCGTGCCAGCCTCCAGCACACGGCGGATGGCGCTGCAGTGGTCCTTCACGTACAACCAGTCACGAATCTGCTGGCCGTCGCCATACACCGGCAGCGCCTTGCCCGCCAGCGCGTTGACGATCATCAGCGGGATGAGTTTTTCGGGGAAGTGCAGCGGCCCGTAGTTGTTCGAGCAGTTGGTGGTCAGCACCGGCAGCCCGTAGGTATGGTGGTAGGAGCGCACCAGGTGGTCGCTGGCCGCCTTGCTCGCCGAGTAAGGGCTGTTGGGCTGGTACTGATGCGTTTCGGTAAACGCCGGCTCATCAGCCTTCAGCGAGCCATACACCTCGTCGGTGGACACATGCAGGAAGCGAAACGCCCCCCGCTCCGCTTCGTCCAGGCCATGCCAGTAGGCGCGCACCGCTTCGAGCAGCTGGAAAGTGCCGACCACGTTGGTTTCGACGAACGCCTGGGGCCCATGAATGGAGCGGTCGACATGCGATTCGGCAGCAAAGTTGAGCACCGCCCGCGGCTTGTGTTCAGCCAGCAGCCGCTGCACCAACGGCCCATCGCCAATGTCGCCCTGCACGAACACATGCTGCGGGTTGCCTTCCAGGCTGGCCAGGCTCTGCAGGTTGCCGGCGTAGGTGAGCTTGTCCAGGTTGATGATCGTCTCGCCCGATTGGCTCACCCAATCCAGCACGAAGTTCGCACCGATGAAGCCGGCGCCGCCGGTTACCAGGATTGTCATAGGGTCAGGTCATTCCCGAGCTGGTGGTAAGAAGTGACGTAAGTGTAAACGCGATTGATGAAAGCGTTATCGGCGGCGCACGCTGTCGCAGGATGGTTGGGTGGGTAATTTTGCGCGGAGGATAAGGAAGCCCTACCGAGCACCTTGATACCACCGGTCGCAAAATTCAGTGAAACGACACACGGTAGTGGCCAGGCAAAAAGCCATCATGCCTGGCCCATGAAACACGATTAACGGCAAAAATAGCCGAATAATCGGTAGGAACTTTCCGATAAAGACGTGGTACGTCCTTGACGCTTATGCCCTCCCGCGCTTAACCTCGCCGCCCTTAGAACATGGAAGTCTCCGGAACATACCCCGGCACAACGCCGACGGGCTCGGTCCTTTCCTGAAGATGAATCCCGGCGTGCCTTTGGCGCGCTGCTTTGCTTTGCGGTTACCATCTTGAAGCCTCGTTCCTCCCTCCAGATTCAGAAATCGGTCATCTTCGCCCTTGTGCTGCGTGAAGCGCGCTCCCGTCTCGGCGACCGCCGCCTGGGCGCTGTGTGGCTGCTGCTTGAACCGATCGTGCACCTGCTGATTTTTTCCCTGCTGCTTGGCATGTTGCGCGGCCGCACGGTTTCCGGTGTGGAGTACCCCGTGTTCATCCTGGTGGGCATGGCCCCGTTCCTGCTCTACCGCAACACCGCCCTGCGGCTGATGGACAGCCTGCGCGAAAACCGCTCGCTGTTCGGCTACAAACAGATCAAACCGCTGGACACCTACATAGCCCGGGTGATCGTGGAAACCTGCATCGCCGCCACGGTGTACGCCATCCTGGTGTTCGGCTTTGCCTGGTATGGTTTCGACATGTCGGTGCACAGCCCGCTGCAATGGGTAGCCACCCTGCTGCTGGGCCTGCTGTTCGCCTTTGGCCTGGGCATGCTGCTGGCCTTGATTACCCACGCCCTGCCCAGCTTGAAGATCGTCATCCGCATGGCTTTCTTCCCGCTGTACTTCATTTCTGGCGTGCTGATCCCCGCGTCCTACCTGCCCCCTGCGATGATGCCGGTGCTGCTGCTCAACCCCTTCCTGCACATCCTCGAGCTGATCCGCGCCGAGGTGCTGCCGCACTACACCCCGGTCGATGGCGTGTCCGAAACCTATGTCATCGCCTTCACCATGGTTCTGCTGTTCCTGTCCCTTGGGGCCTACCGCGCCCGCAGGATGCACCTGATTTCCACCAAGAACGGTTAAGTACAGGCCACCCGTGTTCGAGCTCAGAAACGTCACCAAGTCCTACCTGACGCCCAATGGTCGCCGGTACGTCTTCCGCAACCTGTCGCTGGCCATCCCGCCCGGCAAGAACATCGGCCTGATCGGCCGCAACGGCGCCGGCAAATCGACCCTGATGCGCCTGCTGGGCGGTGCCGACGTGCCCGACTCCGGCACCATCGTCACCGACCGCAGCATCTCGTGGCCGGTAGGTTTGACCGGCGGCTTCCAGGGCAGCATGACCGGGCGCGACAACATCAAGTTCGTGTGCCGTGTATACGGCGCCACGGGCGAGGCGATGCGCGAAAAGATCCGCTACGTGCAGGAGTTCGCCGAAATCGGCGACTGGATCGACGAGCCGATCAAGACCTACTCCTCCGGCATGCGCTCACGCGTGGCATTCGGCCTGAGCATGGCCTTCGACTTCGACTACTACCTGATCGATGAAGTGATGTCGGTGGGCGATGCGCAGTTCAAGCGCAAGTGCGCCGACGTATTCAAAGAAAAGCTGCAAAAAGCCAACGTGGTGCTGGTTTCCCACTCCATGCCCGAGATCGAAAAGCTGTGCGACATCGTGCTGCTGGTGCGTGACGGCGGCATCCAGGTGTACGAAGACGTCGCCGAAGGCATCAAGGCTTACAACAGCTGAGCAAACCCTCTTCCAATTCAGCAGCACCGTTCCATATCAAGGATGCATCCAACTATGAGCAGTACGGGTAACAAGAAGGGCTGGCGCCTGGCGTTGGCCATGGTGGTTCTGCCAATGATCCTGGCGGCCGTGTATTACGGCGTGTTCGCTGTCGACCGTTTCGTCAGCTCCGCCCAGGTGGTGGTACGCCAGGACGGCAACAACCAGGGCGCCCAGGTGCCTGGCCTGGCCACCCTGCTGACCGGCGCCAACCCGGCTTCGCGCGAAGAAACCCTGTACCTGCGCGAATACATCACTTCGATGGACATGATGCTGCTGCTGGAAAACAAACTGCACTGGATCGAGCAGTACGCCACCCAACGCGGTGACGTGTTCTTCTGGCTCGACAAGGACGCCCCGCGCGAAGACTTGCTGGAGTACTACCAGCGCATGGTGTCGGCCCACTACGACGAAACCACCGGCCTGCTGCGTGTAGAAGTGCAAGCGTTCACCCCGGAGCTTTCCGAGCAGATGCTGCGCGAGATCCTTCAGGCCAGTGAGCACTTCGTCAACGAAGTGAGCCACAACATTGCCCGCGAGCAGATGAAGTTCGCCCAGGGCGAGCTGGAAAACGCACGCCTGAACTACGCCAAGCGCAAGACCCAGCTGCTGACCTTCCAGAACGACAACAAGGTACTGGACGGTGGCAACACCGCGCAGAGCCGCGCGACCATCATCGCCGACCTTGAAGGCCAGTACACCAAAGAGCAGGCATCGCTCACCGAGATGAACTTCAAGCTGCGCCCCAACGCCCCCCAGGTGCGCCAGCAGAAGCAGAAGGTCGAGGCCATCACCCAACAGCTGGCCAAAGAAAAGCGCCTGCTGGTGTCGTCGCCGCAGGGCTCGCAGCTGAACGTGGTTGCTTCGCGCTACCAGCAGCTGATGCTTGACGCCGGCATTGCCGAAGAAACCTACAAAACTGCCGTCGCCGCGCTGGACAATGCCCGCATCGAAGCGAGCAAGAAAATCCGCACCCTGGTGACCGTAGTCAGCCCGAACACTCCGCAGCTCGCCCTGTACCCAGAGCGCCTGTACAACCTGGCCACCATCCTGCTTGGCCTGCTGATGGTATTCGGCATCACCCGCTTCATTCTGGCTTCGATCGAGGATCATCGTGATTAAATCCCTGGCTGTCTCCAAACGCGTCAACCTGAAACTGGCAGCACTGGCCCTGGCGACCCTGGGCCTGGCGGGCTGCGGCGGCACCTTATCTGGCGCCGGCCCGTACAAGGGCACGATCGAAACCAAGAACGAGGCGTACAACCTCGTCGACATCAACGCCAGCACCATCGCGCCGTTCATGTTCGGCGCCCCGCGCCCTGCCCTGGCCTCGGTCACCAAGCCGGTATCGGCCGAAGTGCGCCTGGCCGCCGGTGACGTGCTGAACGTGCTGATCGCCGATACCGCCCCAGAAGGCTCCGCCCTGTTCGCCCCCCTGGCAACTGGCGGCACCCAGCTGAAAACGCGCATCGACTCGCAGGGCATGCTGTCGCTGCCCTACGTCGGCCGCCAGTTCGTTGCAGGCATGACCCTCAACGAAGTCGAGAACATGATCCGCCGCCAGCTCAAAGGCATCACCACCGACGTGCAAACCCACGTTGAGCTGGTCGGTGACCTGTCCGGCTCGGTGCTGGTTGCCGGTGCAGTGAAGACACCAGGGCGCTTCAGCACCCTGCAAGGTCCGCTGACCCTGCTGGATGCCGTCAACCAGGCCGGTGGCCCGGTGCTGGAACCGCACCTGGTCAACGTGACCGTGCGCAACGGCAAACAGGTGCAGCAGTTCAACTACGAAGACATTCTGGCGGGCAACAACATGGTGCTGCGCCCGAACTCGGAAGTAGTGCTGGACCGTGCGCGTCAGCGGTTTGTGGCGATGGGTGCGGTGGGTGAGCCAGGGTTGAAGGACCTGCCTAGCCAGAACACCAGCCTGCTGGATGCGCTGGGTAGCGTAGGTGGGCTGCGTGAGCAGAATGCGAACCCGGAAGGTGTGTTTGTGTTCCGCATGGCTGATGCAGCAAATGGCAAACCGACTGTGCTGCGGTTGGACATGCGTGATCCGGCGGCGATTTTCTATGCGCGGCAGATTGCGGTTAAGCCGGATGACACGATTTATGTTACCAATGCGGCCATTTACGAGTGGCAGAAAGTTATTTCACCTATCGTACAGACGATGATTCTGGGAAGAGCTACCGGAATAGCTAACTAAGGGAATGCCAAGAGATCTACAGAAGCGCTTGCCAAGCGCTTCCAGGAGGTTCGAGATTTAAGGCAAGGGCGCTTTTGTTCCTGGCCGTCAATCTGAACCAGCTAACGTTCGGTATATATTAAGACTCAATTAATGATTAAAAAATGTTTGTTCCCTGCCGCGGGTTATGGCACTCGCTTCCTGCCTGCTACCAAAGCCATGCCCAAGGAAATGCTGCCGGTGGTCAACAAGCCACTGATCCAGTATGGCGTTGAAGAGGCCCTGGACGCTGGCCTGAACGAGATTTCCATCGTCACCGGCCGTGGCAAGCGCGCCCTGGAAGACCACTTCGACATCAGCTACGAGCTGGAAAACCAGATCAAGGGCACCGACAAGGAAAAATACCTGGTCGGTATCCGCCGCCTGCTGAACGAGTGCTCGTTCTCCTACACCCGCCAGACCGAAATGAAAGGCCTGGGCCACGCCATTCTGACCGGCCAGCCGCTGATCGGTGACGAGCCGTTCGCCGTGGTGCTGGCGGACGACCTGTGCGTCAATCCGGAAGGCGACGGCGTACTGACCCAGATGGTCAAGCTGTACAACCAGTTCCGCTGCTCGATCATCGCCATCCAGGAAGTCGACCCGCAGGAAACCAACAAGTACGGCGTCATCGCCGGCGACATGATCCGCGACGACATCTTCCGTGTGACCAACATGGTCGAGAAACCCGCCCCGGAAGACGCCCCGTCGAACCTGGCGATCATCGGCCGTTACATCCTCACCCCGGACATCTTCGACATCATCCGCAACACCCCGCCGGGCAAAGGTGGCGAGATCCAGATCACCGACGCCCTGATGCAGCAGGCGCAGAACGGCTGCGTGATTGCCTACAAGTTCAAGGGCCAGCGCTTCGACTGCGGCGGCGCCGAAGGCTACATCGACGCGACCAACTTCTGTTTCGAAAATTACTACAAAACAGGAAAGGCATATTAATTAAGCCAATAAGCCAATAAAAAGCCACGCAAGTGGCTTTTTATTTTATAGGCCAGCCAGCTGCAGCTGAATCAATCAAATATCTCTACCACTCCCACCACTTCACGCCCCTGTGCATTCAACACCGCCAACGCACGCACTTTATTCTCACGCATGTAACTCTCCGCCTCGGACAACTGGGCTGAGTCAAGGATGGTATGAGGGTCTGGTGTCATGAATGCTCGTACCTCCTCCATCACTACCGACGGATTATCTAACAATGCCCGGCGCAGGTCGCCATCGGTGACGATTCCCACGAGCTCGTCCGCCTCATCCATCACAAGTGTCAGCCCCAACCTACTCTGAGTCATCACTAGTAGACAATCATGGAAGCTTGTGTCAGGACGGACTTGAGGAGCAGGGGAATGCATCACATCCTGGACCCGAGTCAGGAGCTTGCGCCCAAGGCTTCCGCCAGGATGGAAACGAGCAAAATCCATCGGCTTGAATTGGATGGCATCAATTAATGCGACTGCCAATGCATCTCCCATGGCCATCGTTGCCAAGGTAGATGTGGTGGGCGCCAAGTTATTTGGGCAGACTTCCCTCTCCACCGAAATATCGAGCCATATGTCGGCATGGGTAGCAAGCGTAGACCGTCCGTTCCCTGTCATGGCGATAATTGGATTGCCAAATGACCGTAGGCTCGGCAGCAATTTAATTAACTCTTCTGTTTCACCGCTGTAACTGATCAGAATGAGTACATCAATGGGTTTAATCATACCCAGATCGCCGTGAAACGCCTCGGCCGGGTGCATGAAAAAGCTGGGTGTGCCTGTGGACGCAAATGTGGCAACCATTTTTTGCCCGATCAGGCCGGATTTGCCCATCCCGCAAACGACCGTCCGGCCTTGGCAACCTAAAATGATGTCTACAGCACGCTGAAACTCACCATCCAGGCGGTCGGCTAATTGGGCTACCGCTTGCGCTTGAGCGACCAGTGCTTCTTTAGCAATTGATAGATGATTCATTCCCATCTCAGACGCCTATCGGCAAAAGGAAAAATGATAAAGCTTTAGGCATGCTATGCATAGGGTTTACGGTCACGTGGCCATCCTGGCGCACCCTTGACGTACTCGACCACGCCGCTATATGGCTCGGGAACCAAACCCGCAGCTCAGGTGACAAACGCATATAAATACCAGCAAGGGCGCACGCTTACGCATTACGCACAGTATGAACATGCTAAAATTCAACATTCTGATCAGCCCCCACTGTCCGCCAGCGCCCACAGCGCAGAGGGGGGGCTATTAACCGGCTTGGAATAGGATTGACTTAATGAAAGGCGAACCGGAATCAGAGGATAGCCTTGCATCCCTTACCGCCATTGTACCGCTGGACCTCGAGTTCCGCCCAAAGGACCTCTTCGACAAAGCAAGACTGATGGCGGACGTTGCTCAAAAGGCCGCCTTAAAGGTGATCTTTGCGCATAACGATCGCAACACGAAGCACGACAAAAAGCTTAAGTGCTTGTTGCAGTCCTACACGGGCATCTCGTTAGTGTCAGACGAGTTCTATAAAGGAACTGTAAACACGGCCCTTCTCAGGAACCTGGCATTCGACAAGGTAACTACCGAACATTTAGTTCTACTGGACGTTGATCTCTGGCTGAACACTCCACTACTCAGCAAGTATCTAAAAAAAGTAAAAGAAGGCCAGCATCCGTTCGCTATTTTACCCTGCCTCTACCTGTCACCCTCCGGTAGCAAAGCACTGATCTCAGGTGCAAAATCCCCGCAATGCCTATCTGATGACTATTTCAGCTTCGCACGAAAAGACTTTCTACACTTAGCAAACCCGTCATCAATTGCTCTAATGAAAAGCAAGGACTATAAAGATCTAGGGGGTTTCGATGATCAGTATTCTGGACATGGTTATGAAGACTTTGATTTCTTGATAAGGCTGGCTTCCAAATATCAAATACTCTCTCCAACACCAGACTTTTTCACCAATACACCGGCGCGCTCACCCTTGTTTGCTCAGGGCTTTAGGCGCGAGCTAGGGCATCTATGCCTGGATGCGCTTTTGGATAAGGATTTTTTCCTGCACATTTTTCATCCGAAAAACCCCGAAAGCAAAACTTACTATTCGCTAAGGCAAAATAACTACAGCTACTTTTGCGAACGGCACAAGGTACAGGCGAGTGGGCAAAAGCCTTACGAGCCAACACTTATTTCCGCCTTTATTAAAAAATGCGTGGCACAAGAAAAAAATATCCACGACTACTCTATATATTTTGAGAATAAGCCCGGACACGTTGACAGAGTAGACACTTTTCGCCGCCGCATGAAATTCTTATTCCAATGAAAGCAGATATGGCCTTGAAAAAAATAAGAAAGCTACTTTTCAATCCGGACTTGTTTTTTTATGACCTATTCCGCAAGCGACTTGAGAAAAAGCGACATACCTCAATCACTGGAGCCTCATACACCGCAAAAAAAATTGCCATCGAAAAAAAAGACGGCAACACGCTTGAGCGATATGGAGTGTTTCATCTCCTGATTGAAAAGCTCAGAGGCTATAGCGATGTAACCGTTTGCTACATCACCAACAGCCTGCTAATAAAGTTAGAACTAGCAGAAACGCTACTGGACGTCATTGACCATATCAGAACATTGACACCCTTACATGCGAAGATATTCACCTCTGACGGCCGCTATTGCTATACGGCATCCGATGAGAAATTCGGCTTGGCCAAGACCATCGCTCCTCACCTCACCGCCACAGCTGATTTTGTCACTGAGCTTTCAACAGTAGACCACACTCACTGCGTGTGTTTTCGGGTCCACATCGGAAGTATATTGCAAAATGGGAAACTGAGCGTCCGACCTTCAACCGTGTTTACCCAAATAGTTCAACCCAACTCACTGACAAATAGCACAGAGGAAAATAAAGCGCTTGCAGAACGTGCGATTGATGCCGTTTACACATGGGTCAATAGTAACGATCCCACCTGGGCTCAGCTATGGTCGCAAAATTTCCCAGGGCAAGAGTACGAACTTGATCGCTATTCAAATAACGATCAACTCAAGCACTCGCTTCGCTCGCTTGAAATGTATGCTCCATGGATTAATAAAATTTTTATCGTCAGTAATTGTGCGCCACCGGATTGGCTGGTAACTCATCACCCTCGCATTCAATGGATTGAACACCAGGAAATCTTCCCTGACAGCGCCCAACTACCTACATTCAACTCGCACGCCATTGAAGCCTGCCTTCACAACATAAAAGACTTGTCTGAAAATTTTGTTTATTTCAACGACGACTTTTTCCTCTCGCAACCCTGCCACCCGTACGACTTTTTCGATGAATATGACCACCCAGTTCTTCACTTCGAAGAATCGACAACCACTTACCTCGACGATCAAGTGGGGGTTTATCCAGACTATATTGCGGCCTCTATCAACTCCGGAAAACTAATAGAGCTGCTATATGGCAATCGTCCACGAAAACAGCACAAGCACGTCCCCTACGCTCTTAAAAAATCCATACTTTCTGAGTTAGAAGCTACGTTTGCCAATGCCTTCGAGTCCACCCGCAAAGCCAAACTTCGCTCACGAACCGATCTAAACGTAGTGTCCTTTCTTTTCCAACATTACGCACGCGCTTCCGGCAGGTCTACCACCGCGTATGCTAGCAACTTCACCACGAAACCTAGCAACATCGATAAAATTCTGAACAACGCCTCCGTAAAATTTAAATACATATGCATTAACGACGGCGGCGACAGCTCACTAAATCCCTTATATTCAACCCACACACGAACGTTCTATAACGAGCGCTTCCCAGTACCTGCGACATGGGAAATCAACGTATAGACCTCCGAACGAGGCCCTCCATGCAAAAATACCTCTCCCGCAGAGCCTTCAATGCGGGGATGCTATCACTTATAGCGATCCCGTTCGCTCAAGCGCTCCCGCTGATGAGCAGGAACAGAGGTGATGAAAGCCCTTGCTTCACCCTGCGCCTGCCATCGGAATTAGAACATGCAGACGTTGCCTTCCAAGCTTTCGCTTTGGACGATAAGAATAAAGAGATTTACGGGCAGTTTGTAACCCGTACCAAACCCTCAAAAGCCCTCATTGCTAAATATTCACTGGTGCCGGAAGGTGAATCGCTCCCGGTTTCCATTCAGGCGGCAACCGCCAGTATTGGCCATCAAGGGCTTACTCTTCAACACCAGAGGGAGAAGACATGGTTATGGGCTGCCGCGCCAGGCCGTAGCAGAGGTGTGGTGAGGTTTCAATACGAGGCCGACACTACACCGACGATTGAAAAATATACTCTATTCGACGAATCTTATGCGCGATTCTCAATAACCGTTGCCGTTAGCTATGACGGGAAATGGCTGATTGCCGCCAGCCGTAAAAAAGGACCTAAAGGCGGAGTTAACTCGGTACGCGTGTTCGAAATGAAAGCGGTGCTGGAGAGCCCGGCGGGAGATTGCTCCACTCTGTTCACGTACGAGTGGGAAATCCCAACAAAAGCAAAGCTACCAGTCCAAGGACTGGCGTGTCATGACGATACTGTGGCGATTAGTTACGGAACATCGAAAGCTGCGGAAGCCAAGCCCGTGTTCTTTTTTAGCATGAAAGGCGAAGCTCTGGCTAAATTACCTGACGTCAACACAGGCAAGGCCGCTCTTGCCCCACGAAGATCCTATGAGCCTGAGGGGCTTTGTTATGGCCAGCCAGGTGATGGCATGAGCCCTATTCTCTACATCGGCATCACAACGGGCAGAGCAGAACTGGGTAGAACTCACGCGATCTATGCACTGAAGTAGTGATTAGACTAAATTTTCTGCACAGGCGCCCAAGGGATGAGCGCCACTTTTCATTCCGTAAAACCGACCAACAACAGAATGGATGAGGGTCGCTTGTCAGGGTTTTGCCAAATACCCCTCAATCACTTCAATCGCTCGACTGCAGTTATTTTTATCGATATGTTCAAACTGGTTGATAGCAGGGCCTGACCATCCATCCCCGTCCAGCCACTCTTTAAGCAAAGAAACAAGCTCAGAAGGCTTTTGAACGGAGGCACGACCGAGCCCCTGCTTCAGGTCGAAGTAAGCACCGTGAACCTGTTCATACTTTGGCAAATCGAAATGAAAAAAAGCAACTGGCTTCTTCATGTACATGAAATCCCAAGCAACTGAGGAATAATCAGTTACCAGCATCCTAGCCTTCATCATCAATTCATTGATAGGCTCCTGCCCATTCGAAACAACTTGAACATGTGCAGGAAGATCTGTAAAGCAGTCGATATTCTTTGCAATCATCGGATGAAGGTAGAGTTTTAACAAGACCCTTTCGCGCTGGCAGAGTTCAGCCAAGTCAGAGCTTTTCAAAAAGGTAATGTAATTCCTGAAGAATTCACTACCCAAAAAACTGTGGCGATTGGATCGCTGCAACCACTTCCGCCAGGTGGGCATCACTAGAATTTCATTAAACTCACCAGATTTATCCACCAACTTATCAAATCGCGGCAAGCCAATAAGCGGCACCTCTGCGGACTCATAACCAAACTCGCGACAAATAATCTCCTGCTCCAACTTAGTTGAGGAGAAGAAAAGATCGGCCGCCACACGAGGATTACTACGGTGGAAAGAAATCTTTTTTAAAGCAATTACCCCATGCTGCAGGAAAACGAAAGGTTTCTTAGCCATCTCCCTTCCGATTGGGTCATTTTTTGGTGGTGCCAGGCGATAACCATGATACCGAGACTGCGACGATATCAGTATTTGAGCTGTGAGCAGAGACCAATAATGCCTGAAGCTGTATTTCCGAATGACGCTCCACCCATACCCTTTCAGCTTTTTGGCATCGGCATGCCTTGTATCAATAATGTACTTTACATCCAGGTCTTTTCGAGACCTTTTAAGCGCTTCAAATAACGCCAAGCCGTTATCCTGAGCAGCAGATGCTTCAAACTCGTACAACAACCAAGCCTTGGATTGAGGCTTACCCAAGAAGTCAAATAACTTGTACGCCAACATGCGCTTAAGCTTATTGAAGCGCGAAAGAATTTCTTCTTCTATTCGATGTGTAATGAAAAGCTCGTCATTGGTTGCTGCCGATATCAGCGACACAATATTTCTACTTCCAAGCGTCTTGAGCGACGCGAACGTTCTCAACTTGAAGCCCAAGGATGCGGGTGTGACGATTGGCGTTTTTTCGTATTCAACACCCTCGCTGGAAACAAGGGCGACGCATACCTTTAATCGGCTGGGCGCTTTCAACCTCTCATCAGAAAAATGTTGCTTCGGCAAACAAAAAAGATAGCCCGAATCGGTATAGTCGCAATCAGCAAATCCGTACCTATTCTGGTTGCCCATGCTACGCTTTCGCTGCCCCTCAACACGCAGAACTTCTTCACCGGTTTCATTTCTGAGAATCAGGAACGGCCGTAGCTTTAGAGAGGGGACACCCGGCACAAAGGCTGAACCCGCTATCCGAAGCTCATCGTCTTTCTGGAGAATAGACTTAACAACCAGGTGCTCCAGTTTTTTCTGGCCTTTGGCGTGTTCAAAAGCCTTGCGTACACGCAGGCGCGCACTTTTCTTTGTATATGGGATATAAATTTCAGCGTCGAACAACTCACCCGCGCGCTGAAAAAACGTGGTTTGAATAAACCGCTGCGCATCGGACTTCACCGATTGGGCAAGCTCTTTCCCTAGCACTCTGCTACTGCCTGTAACCGTATCAACGTAACGGAATTGGTACGACCCGCTGAGTTCGAGAAATTTGAAGGGCGCCACCCAATGCTCGCCAGCTCCACTCTCTAGCAACCTTTCACACTGCCATGTTCGCCCTGAGCTTGTATGCTCAAGAATCAAACTGGACTCGGTGAAGCTCTGCTTGGAAGGGACGGCAATCGTAATGCCAATCAATGAAAAGCCAAACGTGACAACACTTAAATCGTTCTGATTGGTTAATTCGACTGCTTCGCCCATCGGGAAAGAATCCTGCCTGCTGTAAGTGGACCGCTGGATCGTGGCCTGCCACAATCGCCTTTTTACGACATGAGATCTGTTGAAGTGCCTGGGGCCCCCCCAGGCACTTTTGAAACTAGACTTCCGCCGGAATTTTTTCAAGCAATTGAATGGCAACTTTGTGCTGGGGGTTTTTATAGATAACAACCTGCAGGGACTGTTTTGCAGCCTTAAAGTTACCGCAAAGATACTGCGACCTTGCATAATAAAACTGAGCGTAACCTTCAAGCTCTTCGAAGTTCGTGCCTGTATTTTTCACAAACATATCGACATCAAAAATCAGTTCACGAGTGTGACCCTCTTTGATAGCCTGAGACATCGCTTCTTTGCTCGGCAGTGTCGGTTGAACGGGTGTCGCGCCCAACGTGGCGACAGGCATCAGTTCACGCTGCCAACTCACCCGACTTTTAATGACCTTGGCAGGCACACCAGAAACCAAGGTGTAACTTGGAACGGAGGCTGTCACCACTGAGTGCCCCCCAACTACCGAGCCGTTGCCGATGGTGACACCTTTATAAAGAGTTACACTTTCACCGAGCCATACGTGGTCTTCCACCACCACACTCTTCGCAGGGTTTATCCGATCTCCACTGACCAGATCCACGACGGAGTGCATATCGGAAGTTCGAATTTCCACATTTGAGAACAAGCACCCCCTGCCAATCCGAATATACGCGCCTTCCCAGGCGCTCAAATGAGACTGTCTGTTTACAAAGGTGTCATCGCCAACTTCAATTACGCTGAGCGGTGCAATCTGTAGCAAGCCGTTCAATTTGACATTGTCGCCGACAATCAACGTACCGCTACCGCCAAGCATCTCGATACGCACATTTTCAAAAGTTACATTTCGACCAATCTTGATGATCCCATCAACACCTTTGAAGTTCAGGGTGTTTTTACCAAGCATTGTAGGCAAATTACCTTCGAATTTATTGCCTACCGCGGTGAACTCATCAAAAAAATTGCTGCTGCTAGACATTTTCAATCCATTAAATTAGGCAAAGCACCATGGAACCAATGTAACGTTTAGAACAGTAAAACTTAAAGGCTATCTTTATGGCACATCAACGAAAATTTGCTAATGAAATCGAGTTGATATTGCCTTTCAAAATGATAGGGTTCGAGTCCAAATGGATAATTTTCATCCCCCAGATAATATCTCGTACGCATATCAACGACAGCGAGGTCTTTCTCTTTCAACACCTCATCGTAAAAGCCATTCAATAAGGCATTTGCCCTATCAATATAATCATACTTGACACCTTCAAACTTTACGGACTCGCCCTTACTATTAAGGAAAGCATCGGTAAACTCAAAGAGATGAAGAACGATATGAGTACTGGGTAGGACCCGCTCAATCATTTCAACAAATTCCAAAAAAGCGTCCTTCACTTTCGATAGCTGGTCAGGATGTTTCAGCAGACTAACAGCTGCCAGCTTTTCTTTGTTTTTCTTATAAAATTCGGTTTTCATCAGGCTGTTTGGGTTGCAGGTAACCGAAACACCGTTTATTTCACATACACCGTAATGTACATCGGCGTACGCGTCGAGCACGATATAGTCAGGCTTCAATGCAATCAGCTTCCGGACATGCTCTTTCTCGATGTCCTCTTTCAAATAAGCCAATTGTTTTTCATTGAGGCGCCCTACCAACTCCTGATCAGGAACATGGGTTTTGGGTGCGATGAGTGAACGGAATGAAGATTGCCACACCGTTGCTACACATTCGAAATTATCTCGATAGAAAGGAACAAAACTTCTATTAAAGCAATCTCGAGTTACACACGCTCCGACAACGGCCACTTTTGTCTTTTGCATGTTAGTCACGCCCTCCAGATCTGCTTTCAAGGACCTTGTTAGCAAATAACCCAAGCATGTGCGTATTGTATTTAAACTCATACTTTGCCGGACCTATACCCCAAGGGTGAAGCTCATACCCATGGAACTTCAACGGATCACTACTTAAGACGATATCGACCCATTGCTCTGCTACGGCATTCATACGCTTCAACAGTGCATTACTTCTCGACACGTCACCCTTGCGGACTTTTCGCGGGATACCTTCTTTGTCCACATACGTGTTAAGAAGCTGAGCGCTGTGCAAAACAACTAATGTTTCCGGACGAATCTCTCTAATCGCCTTTATCATCAGCTCAGCCGCAGCCGACCAGGCCTTCACGAAGGAATCGTCATCTGTATGAGCCGCTGCCTGAGTGCTGATGCTGCTTTTCAAATGCTTCATCAACATTGGATTTTTTGTGACGAGACTACCACTGTATTCAACACTCGGATACATCACGTCAGATACGAAATCAATCACGACTGCATCCGGCGCGAAGTCCGACAATCTCTGCCCCCATGCCTTCGTCAAATTGCCCTCAACTATCATCTTATCCCACGCAGGATAAGAACTGTAATCCATAGGCTTTTCGACTGGCGGAGCCATGTTGCTAACCGTCGTTGTCTGATAACTTACAATCTGCAACTTATACATAGCAGTCTGAAAAGCGTTGAACATAAATATTCCGCGCGAGGCTTCAGACCCAATAATTCCTATTTTCACTTACAGTTCCCGTATCTGATCTTAGTACTTGGCAGCAACAACTAGCCGGACTTCTTGTGCGCGCGGGGCACTAAAATTGTTTGCGACACCACCAACAAACATCCGGTAACTATTGACCCTAGCGCTGCACCTGCATCTGCGCAAAGGACGCGCAGGGACCACTGCTGTTTCGAAGAAGATAATAAGAAAGGAAAAATAAACAGCCACTTAACGGCGGACACCCATATCGGGCTCAGAATTTCTATAAGAGAGGTCGCATGCGCTTCACGTTTAATCATGACTGATTACGCTCGCATGGAAATTTAAGTAAGGGAAGACTTTCCACAATAACGCACACTTGGAGTGCCCGATAACTGGCCGGGCAGTGAATTCATTTTCAATGAAAAGCGATAGGACTTTTGTGCAGCCTGCCGCAGCTTCCATACTCATCAAGCGGGCAAGAGTAATCCGCCGAACGAGCATCAGTCAAGATGATCGGCTTTAATCTTATAGCTACCCGAGCGATAGACGTACACGATCGAGGGATAAATGACTACACCGTCAGCCCACCAGAGGCGAGGATCGTCGCGCCAAAAATCAGGCGCCATTGTTATGCAATCATCAGATAGCAGAGAGCGTGGGATGGGTTTCGCAAAGGCAAAACGCCAGCATGCATAGCAAGTCGATAGCTGCGATCCACATCGCTGCGCTGAAACCAACCAGACTATTCCAGTGTCACGTATCGTGGTCCTCACATAGCTTGAGCCTGCGTACCACCAAAGCTAGCAACACGACAAAGCATGAGGGGATGACCAACCCGGAAATTGCTAATGCCACTCCTATCCACATCTGCGCGCCTCCCTGAATAGTTAGAGCCCAGTATCGGTGCACTGCATTACAGGAATGCGACAGACGCCCACTGCTAGTCAGAGCCTGGCTCCCCCCATACTGCACCGCCATCCGGCGACGAGTGATTCGAAAACGGCTTGAGCTTGAACCCCACATACCAACGGGCACAAAACGCTGCCCAGGAGCCGGACCTCTTAGGCTTTCGCCCCTGGCTGCAAGATTTTCGTTGTACAGCGCTGCTTGATGAAGCAGCATGACCACCTTTTAGAACGCAAACGAATATAGGATCAGATTTTCATACTCGTCATGATCTCCTCAGACCTGCAAACAACTGTACGATTCCGCTGGCTGCGAGCGCCCCTAGATGATCGTATCCGCCTTATATACCCCGAATGGAAGGATCACCCACTGGTTATCAGCACCCGTGAACTTTCTTCGAATGCTTCGTTTGTAAAGTATGTACATCATCACCAAGTGAAAAACCTGCGGAACGGCCAAACGATAGATATTATTGAGAAATCCATTCGAAAGGTACTATTTCTCAGCAGCCAAGAGGCTCGCTTTCACCGCCAAAATAAAATGCTCACGCACAGCAAAAGATTTCGGCACCCGTTCTGTTTTGGCGTCATCGACACCCCATTCGAAAGTCTGATTTTCACCGAGTTCGTCCACGGTAAGCCGCCTCGCATGCATGCCATTGCACAATATTTGGGCAAATGCATAGCCGAGCAAGAACTGCTGAGTCATATTTTCCTTACAGGCCAGGGTTCGCGCCGAGCAGGGCTGTACTGGAGCATGGATTTTTTCCGCCCCTGGTTCATATTGCGTCCTCGATTCAATTTTCCACGCTACCTCAAACACCTTCATTTGCTTGCCAGAGAAGACAAAAGCTTCACGGGAATGGCAGAGCAGTTCAAAGCGCTAATTCCGGTGACAAAGGTCTTGGCCGAGCAAGCACAGCGAAGCCCGCGCTGCATCAGCCATATGGATTACCTGCGCAAAAATCTTTTCGTCCTGAATAGGCACCTTCATCTGATCGATTGGAGTGAAGTTAAAATAGGCCGCGTCGGATTCGACGGAGGTGCGTACTTGGGCAGCTTGTTCCGACGAAAGGAAATGGGCGTCTTCATAACTGCCCGCTCGCAATTTACTGAAAGCTACCTCGCAGCGCTCTCAGAAGGATTCTCGAGTGACGAGGCGCTGCGGAACCTTCATTACACATTCATCATAACCGCACTGCACCACTGCCTTCGCCCAGAAAATATTGATGAGCACCGTCAGAAAGGATCCTTGTCTCAGCTCCTTGATAAATATAACTACTTGCTTGAGCAACTGAGAAGCCTGGCACCTGGCGTGCAAACGCCCTGACACATTGAGCAGTTAGTCAGTGAGCGTTGGCTGCATCGCTGCTGCAGCCCCCCCTCCGCGAGCACCCCGTTGTTCGCCAGGCCTCAGCTCCACTGACCGGGGATCTTGGCTGCCATCAGATCTCACCCGGCGCCGCATTGACTGTTCACGCTCCGGCCAAAGCTCATCCCCTCCAGATGCGAACTGATATCATTTAGATATCACTCAACGAAATGGTTCGCATCATGTCAAATTTCTTTATGCGATTTCGCTGTAGGACCTCTCCTACATATGTGAATTTGTATTAATATTCGCGTCCCAAATTTTTGGATCCTCAAGGGCACGCAAGCCCTTGTCATCTTCTTTGAATGGAATGCCGCTCCACGTTTATGGATGACGCGTCGCCTCGCCCACGTTTGCTGGTCCTGTCCAAGGGTGCCCAGCGCATCGCTACCCTGCCTGCCTTGTTGCCCGACTACGCGCTGCACAATGGTGCCGTGAGCGATGTGGCGGCTGCTGACTGGGTAATGGCTTGGGGCCGCAAGCCCAGCGCACTCAAGGCCATGGCCGAAGCACGGAAGGCGGGCAAGCGAGTATTGACGTTGGAAGATGGCTTCGTCCGTTCCGTGGGGCTGGGGGTCGATGAACCTCCGATGTCGCTGATCGTCGACGATGTGGGTGTGTATTACGACGCCAGCCAGCCCTCACGCCTGGAGCATCTGATTGCCACGCCACTCGGAGCCGAGCAGATCGCCCGTGCGCAGGCGCTGCGCAGCCTCTGGCAACAACAGCGGATTTCCAAGTACAACGGTGCGCGCATCGAGCTGCCTGAATTGCCAGAAGACTGCGTGCTGGTGGCGGACCAGACATGCGCCGATGTCTCTTTGCAAGGCGCGGGGGCGGATGACTTCAACGCCATGCTTGACGCTGCGCTGCAGCGTTATCCGCTCAGTACCATTGTGCTGAAGGTGCACCCGGATGTGGTCGCCGGGCGCAAAGCTGGGCATTACGACCTGGTGGCGCTGGCCAAAAACCCCCGAGTACTGATACTGGCCCGTAACGTCCACCCGGCCGAACTGCTGCCGCGCATGCGCGCAGTATTCGTCATGACCTCACAGCTGGGCTTTGATGCATTGTTATGGGGTGTGCCGGTGCACACGTGGGGCATGCCATTTTACGCAGGCTGGGGGCTAACGATCGATCGGTTGCCCGCGCCGTCGCGTCGCAAGGCGGTGAGCATCGAGCAACTGGTGCATGCGACCCTTGTGGGTTATCCCCGCTACCTATGCCCTGAGCGCGGCACAGTCTGCTCGCCCGAAGTGTTGATCAAATGGCTGGGCCTGCAACGCCGGCACCGTAGTGCAATGCCTGACGCCGTTCAGGTTGTTGGCTTCAGCCGCTGGAAAGAACCACTGGCGAAGCTCTTTTTCGATGGCACCTCCGTTCGCTTTATCAAGCCTCGCAAGCGTCCATCCCTCCACTCTCCCGTGGTTACGTGGGGCTGCAAGCACGACGACACGCTGCACAACCACCCCCACCCCATCAACCGCGTCGAAGACGGCTTCCTGCGCTCGGTCGGCCTGGGTGCCGGCAAGGCGCGGCCGCTGTCGTGGGTGGTGGATGACCTGGGCATCTACTACGACGCCACCCGCCCTTCGCGGCTGGAGCGCATCCTCGCCAGCGAACCCTTCAGCCCCGAGCTGCTGGCCCGTGCCGAGGCCCTGCGCCTGGCCATTTGCCGCGCCGGGCTGACCAAGTACAACCTGCCCGGCGCCAGCTGGCAACGCCCGGCCGAAGCCGCGCGGGTGCTGCTGGTGACAGGCCAGGTCGAGGGCGATGCGTCGATCCGCTTCGGTGGGCATCAGATCCGCAGCAACCTGCAGTTACTGCGCGCGGTGCGCGAGCACAACCCGGGGGCGTGGGTGCTGTACAAGCCGCACCCCGAAGTGCTGGCCGGTACCCGCGCGCGCGGCGATGACGAAGCACAGACCGTGCACTGGTGCGATGAAGTGATCGGCGACACGCCGCTGCAGCAGCTGCTGGAAGTGGTCGACGAGGTGCATGTACTGACTTCGCAATCGGGCTTCGAGGCGCTGTTGCGTGGGGTGCCGGTGACCACTTATGGCCAGCCGTTCTACGCCGGCTGGGGCCTGACCCGCGACCTCGACCTGCAGCCCGAGGTGCAAGCCCGGCGTAGCCGGCGCCTCAGCCTGGATGAGCTGGTGGCGGGGACGCTGCTGCTCTACCCCACCTATGTAAGCCGCATCACCAACCGCTTCACCACCGCAGAACAGACGCTTTACGAATTACAGCATTGGCATGCGCTACCGCAGCCGCAAGGAGCTACCTCCCGATGGCAGGACTTGAAACGACGCTTGAGCAGTTTGTTGGGCAGGAAGCGCCCGAAAAACTGAATGCACGGGCGGCGCGTGGTCCACTGCTTCGCATCCCCACCCATAATTTTTTGTTCCTGCAGGGCGTCAGTTCGCCCTTCTTCAACCGCCTGGCCACGGCCCTGCGCGGCATTGGCCAACGCGTGCACAGCGTGCGCTTCAACGTCGGCGACGCCTTGTACGGCGCCAATGGCCCGTACCTGCGCTGCCCGCACCGGGCCGAGGACATGGATGCCTGGTACGCCCAGGTGTTCCGCCAGCTGGACATCACCGACCTGGTGCTGTTCGGCGACTGCCGCCCGGTGCATCGCCCGGCCGTGACGCTTGCGCGCTTGTATGGCGTGCGCGTGCATGTGTTCGAAGAAGGCTACTTCCGGCCTTACTGGGTGACGCTGGAGCGCGACGGGGTGAACAACCATTCGCGCCTGCCGCGCGACCCGCAGTGGTACCGCGAGGTGGGCAAGCACATCCCGCGGTACCAGAATGGCAATGCTTTCAAGCTGTCGTTCACTGCCCGGGCCACCCACGATGTGCTGTACCACGCCGGTGGCGCGCTGAATGCGCTGTGCTACCCGCGTTACCGCACCCACGCGCCGTACAGCGCGGCGGTGGAGTACGCCGGCTTCGTGCGCCAGGGCCTGCGCCTGCTGCGTGCCCGCGTGCATGACGACGCACTGGTGGCCGAGGTGGCCCGCGAACGGCACCCCACCTTCCTGCTGCCGCTGCAGCTGGACAGCGATGCGCAGATCCGCGACCACTCGCCGTTCCAGAACATGGAGCAGGTGATAGAGCATGTGATCGACTCGTTCTCGCTCAACGCGCCATTCGATGCGCGCCTGCTGGTCAAGAACCACCCGCTGACGCCCGGGCTGGTCAACTACCGCAAGGTCACCGACCGGCTTGCGCAGCAGTACGGCGTGGCTGACCGCGTGCACTTCATGGAAAGCGGGCACATGCCCACGCTGCTCTCGCACATCGCCGGGATGATCACCGTCAACAGCACCGCGGGCGCCTCGGCGATCCTGCATCACCGCCCGACCTGCACGCTGGCCGAGCCGATCTACGCCATGCCAGGCCTGACCCACCAGGGTGGGCTGGACAGCTTCTGGATGCAGGCCGAAGCCCCGGACAACACCTTGTTCCAGCGCTTTCGTAACACGGTCATCCATACCACGCAGATCAACGGCGGGTTCTACACCGGCTGTGGCATCGACATGGCCGTGGCCAATTGCCTGGAAGTGCTGATGGCAAAAACTTCAAGAATCGAAAACTACCTATGAACCACACCGCTTCGCCCCGCTGCATCTTCATTACCGGCGCCACGGGCGGCATCGGTGGCGCACTGGCGCCCGCCTATGCCGCGCCGGGCGTGACGCTGATCCTGCAAGGCCGCCGCCAGGACCGCCTGGACGAAATGGCCGGGCAATGCCGGGCGCTGGGCGCCGAGGTGCTGCTGGAACCCATGGATGTGCGCGACCTGGACGCCCTGCGGGCAATGGTGCGCCGCGTCAGCGAAGCGCATCAGCCCGACCTGGTGCTGGTGGGGGCCGGGCTGAATACCGCCGTTGGTGCCAATGGCGAGGCCGAGTGCTGGGATGACAGCCGCGCGCTGATGGAAGTGAACGTGATGGCCGCGCTGGCCACCGTCGAGGCCGCCCTGCCAGCCATGCGCAGCCGCGGCCATGGGCAGATTGCATTGTTCAGCTCGCTGGCCGGCTGGCGCGGTTTGCCGGTGACGCCGACCTACAGCGCCAGCAAGGCGGCGATCCGCGTGTACGGCGAGGCTATTCGTGATTGGCTGGCGCCGGAGGGGGTCAAGGTCAATGTGATCGTGCCGGGTTATGTGGAGTCGAAGATGTGCTTCGAGATGCCCGGGCCCAAGCCGTTCCTGTGGACCGCCGAAAAGGCCGCCAAACGCATCAAGCGAGGGCTGGCGGCGAACCAGGCGCGTATCAGCTTCCCCTTCCCGCTCAACCTGGGCACCTGGCTGCTGGGGCTGATCCCGCAGTGGCTTTCTTCGATGATCCTGCGTGGGCTTAAGTACAGTGATTGATGTTGCCTTGTTGCCGGTTGCCTTGGCCGGCCTGTGCCTGACCGTGCTGGTGGAACGCCTGCTGGTACCCCGCCCCGGCCTGCGCCGCCCGGCCAGTAGCTGGCTGTTGCACACGGGCCTGTGGTGCGTGGGTTTCGGGCTGCTTTACGCCTTGACGGCGCGGCCGTTGTTCAGCGGTGTGAACCTGCTGTTGCTGTGGTTGCTGGTGGTGCTGGTGAGCAACTCCAAGTACCACTCGCTGCGTGAGCCGTTCGTGTGTGCGGATTTCGAATATTTCAGCGATGCGGTGAAGTTTCCGCGCCTGTACCTGCCTTTTTTCGGGTTTGGCAAGGCGGCGGTGCTGGCGGTCGGGTTCCTCGCCTACCTGTGGGCTGGGCTGAATTTTGAAGTGCCCAAGGCGCGGCTGGAGGCGCTGCTGCCATTGGCCGTGGGGCTGGGGCTGTTGCGTTTGGGGCATCGCCGGGTTACGCCCACGTTCAATGCCGAAAAAGACCTGCTGGCCTGGGGGTTGGCGGCCAGTTTGTGGCGGTACTTCTGGGCGGCCCGGGCGGCAGTCGACAAGGCTGCGCTGGGCTCGCCGTTTTCGGCTGAAGCAATGCCGGCCTCTTCGCGGGGCAAGCCCGCTCCCACAGGTTCGGCATCGGACCTGACGGCGATGCAGCACTTGTGGGAGCGGGCTTGCCCCGCGAAAGGGCCGGCACTGGCACAACCCAATCTGCCAGCCGACCTGATCTCCATCCAGAGCGAATCGTTCTTCGACGTGCGCGACCTCTGGCCTGGCGTACGCCGCGAGGTCCTTACCCAGTTCGACCAGCTGGCCAGCGAGTCCCTCGCCCACGGCAAACTGCAGGTCGCGGCCTGGGGCGCCAACACGGTACGCACCGAGTTCGCCTACCTCACCGGTATCCCGGCAGAACGCCTGGGCGTGCACCGCTTCAACCCTTACCGCGTGCTTGCCCGCCAGGGCCTGCCGAGCATCGCTTCGCGGCTCAAGGCCCTGGGCTACCGCACGGTGTGCATCCACCCCTACGACGGCAGCTTCTACGGCCGCGACAAGGTGCTGCCGGCGTTGGGCTTTGATGAGTTCATCGACGTGCGGGCGTTCGACGCCTCGCAAAAAGCCGGCCCGTTCATTGGCGATTGCGCCGTGGCGGAGAAAATCCGCGCCTTGCTGCAGGCACCCGACCGCACTCAGCCCTTGTTCATCCACGCAGTGACCATGGAAAACCACGGCCCACTGCACCTGGAAAGCGTCAGCGACCACGAGCTGCCCAGCTGGTTCGACCGCCCGCTGCAACCGGGCATGACAGACCTCGCGCCCTACCTGCGCCACATCGGCAACGCCGACCGTATGCTCGGCATGCTGCGCGACACGCTGCTCGGCCAGCCCAACGAGGCGCTGCTGTGCTTCTTCGGTGACCATGTGCCGATTTTGCCCGAGGTGTACCAGGCCATCGGCGCGCCCGCAGGCGACACCGATTACCTGGTTTGGTCCAACCGCCGCCAGCCGGGCAGCCAGCCCTGCCCGATCCGCGTCGAAGCGTTATCCAGCGCGTTGCTTGCGCAGGCCCAGGCACCGGTGGCCGGCGCACGGTCGCGCACGGCCGCCGCCGGGGTCGCCTGACAACGTGGTGCATATCGTTCTGGGATCGGACCTGGCACCGGAGCGTGCCGCAGACCCTGCCCTGGCCCACCTGCTGAGCCAGGGCCGCGGCTCGCTGGCGTTTTTGCTCGGCAATGCGGCCTGCCGCCTACGCCTGTTGGGCACGGGCATTCACTGGGACCGTGTGCTGCTGGCCTTCGATGGCGAGCAGGCAGTTGGGTTTGCCGCGTTCAAGTATGGCCGGCGTGGGCCGTTCGGCTTGCACTGGCGGCCGTTTTTGCGTGAGTTCGGGGTGCTGAGCGGCGCGGTGCGGTTTGTTGGCTTTTGCCTGAGCGAGCTGCGCGAGTGGCGCTACCCGTTCCTGCTGTACGGGCTGCGGGTAGACAAGGCCGCGCGCAACCACGGCGTCGGCTCGGCGCTGGTACAGGCCTGCTGCGCGCACGCGGCCAGCCTTGGCTTTGCCCACATCGAGCTGGAAGTGCCGCTGGATAACCCGCGGGCGCGGCGGCTGTACCTGCACAACGGCTTTGCCCTGCGGCGCAAGCGCTGGGTGCCGTTCCCGCCGGTGCGCGGCATGTGGCGGGTGCTGCCATGACCAGGCCTCTGCAAACAGACCTGCAGGCGCTGGTCGAGGGCCCCGGCTGGGTTGGCATCATGTCGCAATGGGTGGCCTGGAAGGTGCTGCACTTGCCGCAGTTCCTCGGCCCCGAAGGCCCGCCCTTCTGGCTGTGGCGCCGGGGCCGTCAAGCGCCCAAGGGGCTCAAGGCCATCGCCGGCATCGGTTACAAGCAGTCGTCGGCCCATGCCCGTGTGCTGTGCCAGCGCTGGAACCTGCCCTACATCGCCCTGGAAGACGGCTTCTTGCGCTCGTCGTCGCTCGGCATCGAAGGCGACACGCCGATGTCGATGGTGGTCGACCCGATCGGCATCCACTACCTGGCCGACCGGCCCTCGCTGTTGGAAAACATCCTGCAGCAGCCCGAGGCCTTGAGTGAAGACGAACTGGCCTGCGCCCGCGCGCTGATCGCGCTGATGCGCAGCAGTGGCATCGGCAAGTACAACAACGCCCCGGACCTGCCCGCCGATGACCCGCTGGGCCGCGAGCGCCCGCTGGTGCTGGTGGTGGACCAGACCGCCGGCGATTATTCGATCCCTGGTGGCGGGTTGTGCGAAGCGGACTATGTGCGCATGCTCGACACCGCCCTGGCGGAAAACCCCGACGCCGATGTGCGGGTGCGCATCCACCCGGACTGCCTGGGTGGGCAAAAACCCAGCTGCCTGCTGGCGGCGGCCAAGGCCCGCGGGGTAACGCTTGAGGCACGCCCGGTCGCCTGGGCGTCGCTGGCCAGGCGTGCGCGGCGGGTGTACATCGGCACCAGCCAGGCCGGGCTCGAGGCGTTGATCCAAGGCGTGCCGGTGACCTGTTTCGGGTTGCCGTTCTACGCCGGCTGGGGCCTGACCGACGACCGCATGGCCATCCCCCGGCGCCAGGCCCGGCCTGACCTGGTGCAGCTGGTAGCCGCCGCCTACGTGCGCTACTGCCGCTACGTCGACCCGCTCACCGGTGCGCTGACCGACGCGCTGATCGTGGCCCGCCAGCTGGCGGCGAAAAAAGCCCGCGATGCCGAGTTTGCCGGGGCCACCACGGTGCTGGGGGTGAAGCGCCACAAGCAGCACAACATCCGCCGCTTCTTTGCCAGCCGTTGGGGCCAACTGCGCTTTGCCGTGGACGGGCCCGAGCTGGTTCGCCAGGTGGCGGCTGAACGGGGCCGGTTGCTGGTGTGGGCGGCGCGTGAGCCTGCGGGGCTGGCTGAACGCGCACAGGCCGCCGGCGTGCCGGTATGGCGGGTGGAGGATGGCTTCATGCGCTCCACCGGGCTGGGCGTGAACAACAGCCCGGCGTTGTCGCTGGTGCTCGACCGCAGTGGCATTCATTACAACGCCGCGTCTACCAGCGACCTGGAGCAGCTGCTCGAGCACAGCGAATTCACACCTGCCGACCTTGCCGAGGCTGCGCAATTGCGTGCCCGCATCGTCGCCAGCGGCACCAGCAAGTTCAACCTGCGCCATGGCCCATCACCCGCCCTGCTCGGCGCCCCGGGGCAGCGCCGGGTGCTGGTGGTCGGCCAGGTCGAGGATGACGCGTCGGCGCTGAGCAGTGGCGGCGGTGCCGGCTGCAACCAGCGCCTGCTGCAGCAGGTACGCGCAGCGCTGCCGCATGCCTGGGTGCTGTACAAGCCGCACCCGGACGTCGAAGCCGGCAAGCGCCAAGGCCAGGTGCCCGTACAGCAGCTTGCCGTGCTGGCCGACCAGGTGCTCGCCGGGGCCGACATCGCCGGGTTGTATGGCCAGGTCGATGAGTTGCACACCTTGAGTTCTACCGCTGGCTTTGAAGCGCTGTTGCGTGGCCTGCCGGTGGTGATTTATGGCACACCGTTCTATGCCGGCTGGGGCCTGACCCGCGATCACCAGCCGCTGCCGCGCCGTACCCGGCGCCTGACCCTGGACCAGTTGGTGGCCGGCGCCCTGTTGCGCTATGCGCGCTATGCCGACGCCCAGCAAGCCCTGCCCTGCGATGCCTGGCACGCCCTCGCCTGCCTGTCTACGCCACGCCCGGTGCGGCTGGCCGAACACCCGCGAGTGGCGCCGTTGCTCAATTACACCCGGACCATGCTCGGCTGCGGCCGGCCGCTGGCCCCGTCAAAGGACTAGACCATGCCTGTATCGATCAAGGGCGTCGGCCGCTATGCGGCATTGCCCTGGCATTGCCTGCAACTGGCTACCCACGCGAAATCCTTCGAGAACAACCCGGTGCTCGGCAGCGCCCGCCTCAACGCCTGGGGCCTGCACGTGCAGCGCCGGCAACTGGCCATGGCCATGGCCGGCTACCGCCGCCAGGCCCTGGCCGCACGCCTGGATGCCGGCGAGCGCGAGCACTTCGAGCACAATGGTTTTTTCATCCGTGAAAACGCCCTGCCGGCCGAGCAGTTCGCTGCCCTGCGTGCCGAACTGGGGGCCCTGCGCAGCACGGGTTGGGAAATGCGCCAAGGGCGTGCGGTCACCCGCCGTGTCAGCCTGGACCAGGACGTGCTGGCGGCCAACCCGGCCAGTGCGGCGTTCGTGGCGGACCGCGGGGTGCGCGACCTGATCGCCTATGCGTCGTCCAATACCGGCGGCATCACCTACCAGCTGCAGTCGATCGTGATCGACGCTGCCAATGCCGAGCATGACCCGCAAACCCGGTTGCACGCCGACACCTTCCACCCAACGGCGAAGGCCTGGTTGTTCCTGGATGACGTGGAAGATGACCAGGGCCCGTTCAGTTACGTGCCGGGCTCGCACCGCCTGACCCCGGAGCGCCTGGCCTGGGAATACCGCCAGAGCCTGGACGCCGCCCGCTCGCCCGAGCAGATGCACCGTGAAGGGTCGTTTCGCATCGACGCGCCGCAACTCGCCGCCCTGGGCCTGCCAGCCCCGCGGCGCTTTGCCGTGCCGGCCAATACGCTGGTGGTGGCCGACACCTCCGGCTTCCACGCCCGCTGCGCCAGCCACAAGGCCAGCCACCGGGTGGAGATTTACGCCAGCCTGCGGCGTAACCCGTTCATTCCGTGGCGCGGGGCGCACCTGTTTGCCTTGCCTTGGATTGCCAACCACCACATGCGGTGGGATATACGGTTGAAGCGGTGGATGGGGTTCGACAAGAAGAGCCACTGGCGGTTTTTGGAGCAGTTGAATGCTTATGAGGCGCCGTATATTTGAGTGATGGGGGTTTGGCGGAGGGATTTTATCGGGCGGTGTTATGGCTGCCGGGTGCCAGTCGTCGGTGATGCGGTGGTGCGTTAATCGAGCGCCTGTGCCAGGCGTGAGTAGTGCGGTGGTGCGTAAACCGAGCGCCGCCCGCGCGGCGCATCGCGGGCAAGCCCGCTCCTACATTTGTTGCAACGTGCCATGGCCTGTAATGCCATAGTTGCCAGCCTTGTTGGCATGACTCAATTCTTCGGCTGGCGCTGCCGGCGCTCCACCTGCCTACAGCCATGCGCCAAGGCTAACAACCATGGCCTGACTGGAACGGCACGTTGCAACAAATGTAGGAGCGGGCTTGCCCGCGATGCGCCGCGCGGGCGGCGCTCGATTTACGCATCACCACAACATCCACGACGGCCACATCACCGCGCGCTCTACGCCCCCCTGCAACTCACAAACCAGGCACCCGCAGCCCCGCTCACCCCAGCCGCGCCATCTCCTCGGCCACCACCGCCACGGTATGCCGAATCTGCTCTTCGCTATGCTCGCAAGACACAAAAAACCGCACCCGCGCTGACTGCTCCGGCACCGCCGGGTACAGGATCGGCTGGGCATTGATCCCCCGTTCGAACAAGGCACTGGACAACCGCCCTGCCTTGAACGAACTGCCGGTAATCACCGGAATCACCGCCAGCCCGGTGCTGGTCGCTGTGTCCAGCCCAGCCTCACGTGCCAGGCGCAGGAACAGTTCGCCACGTGCCTGCACCTGGGCAACCCGCTCACGGTCTTCGGCCAGCAGCTGCAGCGCCGCCAGGGCTGACGCCGTGACCGCCGGGGGCATGCCGACGCTGTACAGGAAGCCGGGCGCGAGGAACTTGAGGTGTTCGATCAACGCCGTGCTGCCAGCGATGTAACCGCCGCAGCTGGACAAGGTTTTGCTCAACGTGCCCATCCAGATATCGACAGCATCACCCGCCAGCCCGAAGTGCTCGCGGATACCCTTGCCGGTTGCACCCATCACCCCCAGCGAGTGCGCTTCGTCGACCATCAAAAACACTTTGTGCTTGTGCTTGAGCTCGACGAAACGCGGCAGTTCGGGGTAGTCGCCATCCATGCTGTAGATGCCTTCGACCACCACCAACACGCGCTCGAAATGCTGGCGCTGCTCGCCCAGCAGGCGGTCGAGCGCCTGCCAATCGTTGTGGGCAAAGCTGAGCCGGCGTGCGCCGGACAGCTGGATGCCTTGCAGCACGCTGTTGTGGATCAGCTCGTCATGCACCACCAGGTCGCGCGGGCCGAACAGGTAGCCGATGGTGGTGACGTTGGTGGCATGGCCGCTGACCATCACCACCGCGTCATCCACGTCATACAGCTTGGCCAGCTCACGCTCCAGCTCGCGGTGCAGCGGGCGGTCACCCGACACCGGGCGGCTGGCCGACACCGAGGTGCCGTAGCGGTCGATGGCGGCCTTGGCTGCTTCGGCCACGCGCGGGTGGCCGGAGTAACCCAGGTAGTTGTAGCTGGCGAAGTTCAGGTACTCACGCCCGCCGATGCAGGTGTGCGCGCCGGCGGTGCCTTGGTGCAGGCGGAAGAACGGGTTGCTCAACCCCAGCCGCGCAGCACCTTGCTGCATCACTCGCAGCTGCTGGTAACCGGGGTGCTGGTCGAAGCGGTAGAACGCTTCTGGCACCTTCAGTGCAGCCTGCTGCGCCTGCTCCAGGGTAGCGCTTTGCGCTTCCTGCCCGGTGCCGTTGTTGCGGCGCGCCAGCGCTTGCTGGATCAGGCGTTGCTTGGTGTCGCCAGCAAGGCCGGTAGGGGTTTTGGCAGTCATCTCTGGCTCTTAATCAATCAGACGGTTGGGCGCCACACTGGCATCGGCCAGCTCGGCATTCAGCTCAGCCACCTGCTCGGCGCTAAGTTCGCTGCCGTGTCGGGCCAGCACGCTCTGCGCCAGCTGCTCTTCACCATTGCCGGCTTCACCACGCAACAGTTCAAGCAGGCGCACGCTGAGCTTATCGATGCTGGAGCTCTCGCTGAGCTCCATCACCGGCAAGCGAATGCCGAAGCGCTCTTCAAGGGCGACCACCAGCTCCACACTCATCAACGAGTCCAGGCCCAGCTCCTGCAGCGGGCGCTGGGTGTCCAGGCGCGCAGGCGGCAGGCGCAGGATTTCGCACACCTCGTGCTTGAGCATCTCGACGAAACGCTCCAGCAACGCGGTGTCGTCCAATTCGGCGAGCATGCGCTGGATGTCCTCACCATCGTTGTCGTCGTCCTGATCGCCGCCGTGGGCACGGGCCAGTTCGGCGAAACGTGGGGTGTTGGCGCTCGGCAGGAAGCGCGCCAGCGCCTTGAAGTCGAGCTCCAGCACACCCTGCCCGCTGTCGCCGTCGAGCAGCATGGCTTCAAGCTGCGCTAAAGCTGCATCTGCACGCAACGCGGCGCCGCCCATACGGCTTTGCAGGGCATCCTTGATCTGGCTGTTGCGGGCAAGGAAACCTACGTCGTCGATCGCCCCCCACAGCACGGCCGTTGCCGCCAGGCCCTGGGCATGACGGTGCCGTGCCAGCGCTTCGAGCCAGTGGTTGGCAGCCACGTAGTTGGCCTGGCCAGGGTTGCCGAACAGGGTGGTGGCAGACGAGAACATCACGAAGAAGTCCAGCGCCAGCCCTTGCGTCAGCGCGTGCAAGTACTGCGCACCTTTGGCCTTGGGCTCCAGCACGCGTTGCATCTGCTCGGGGTCGAGGTTGCGGATCAGGCTGTCGTCAATCACCGTCGCGGCATGCACCAGGCCACGCAGCGGCCACGGGCTGGCGGCAATGCGTTCGAACACGCCGCGCAGCTGGGCTGCATCGGTGATGTCACAGGCCACGGCTTGCACATCGAGGCCTTGCGCATGCCACAGCGCCAGTTGCGGCTGCGCCTCGGTGCTGGCCGGGCCACGGCGGCCCAGCAGCACCAGGTGACGGGCGCCCTTGTCGATCAGCCATTGCGCGGTACGCAGGCCGAAACCGCCGAGGCCGCCGGTGACCAGGTAGGTGGCATCTGCCGCCAGCTGCAGCGCACGCTGCGGCTGTTCACGGGTGTCGACGGTCTGCTCGATGGGGTTGCCGTAGGTAACGACCACCTTGCCGATCTGCCGTGCCTGCTGCATGTAGCGGTAGGCTTCGACCACCTGGTTGGCGTCGAACTCGCGGAACGGCAACGGGTGCAGGATGCCCTGCTCGAACAGCGCCATCATTTCGCCGAACAGCCGGCGCGTCAGTTGCGGGCGTTCGCTCATCAGCTGGTCGGCGTCGATGCCGAAGTAGCTGATGTTGTTGCGGAACGGGCGCAGGCCGATGCGGGTGTTCTGGTAGAAGTCGCGCTTGCCCAGTTCGAGGAAGCGCCCGAACGGCTTGAGCACACGGAAGTTGCGGTTGATCGCCTCACCGGCCAGCGAGTTGAGCACCACGTCGACACCCCGCCCACCGGTCGCCGCCAGCACCTGGTCGGCATAGGCCAGCGAGCGCGAGTCGTAGACGTTGTGCACGCCCAGCAGGCGCAGGAAGTCGCGCTTCTCGTCGCTGCCGGCGGTGGCGTGGATCTCCGCCCCCAGCCATTTGGCGACCTGGATGGCGGCGATGCCGACGCCGCCGGCGGCGCCGTGGATCAGCACCTTCTCGCCCGGCTCCAGGCGCGCCAGGTGATGCAGCGCGTAGTACACGGTGAAGAAGGTACTCGGAATAGTGGCGGCTGCTTCGAACGACATGCCTTCAGGGATGCGCGCCACGGCGTTGGCATTGGTTACCAGGCGGTTGGCGAAACTGCACGGGCCGAAGCCGACCACGCGATCGCCCGGCGCGAAATCGCCAAGCACTTCGGCACCTTTGCCCTGCACCACACCTGCAAACTCGAAGCCCAGGGTGGGGCCGGAGAAACCGTTCTCGATGGCTTCATCGGACAGCAAGCCGAGGGCGAACATCACGTCGCGGAAGTTGAGGCCGGTGGCGCGCACCGCGATGTCCAACTCGTCGGCAGCAGGCTGGCGCGGCTCGCGCACTTCCCAGCGCAGGTTGCGCAGCTGGCCGGGCAGGTCGAAGCCCAGGCACACCCACTGTGCGTCGGATGCACGGGCTGCCTTGGCATCGCCCAGCACGCGCAGGCGCGGCACGAAGCGGCGGCCCTCGGCGTCGAGGGCAAGCTCGGTTTCGCCATCGGCGTTCAGCAGTGCCGGCAGCGCCAGCTCGACAGGTGCGTTGTGGGCCAGGTCGAGCAAGCGAATGCGGCAGCTGGCCGACTCGTTGGCCAGGGTACGGCCGAAGCCCCAGAAGGCGGCGTCGGCGATCGCGTCGACATCGGCAGCGCTGTCGGCAGCGTACAGGTGCTGGGCAGCGCCACGGCTGAACAGCCAGCACTGCGGGGCGATAGCCAGTGATTCGCAGGCCTGCACCAGCGCGGCAGCCTGCAGGCAGCGCTGGGCTTGGCCATCGAGGCCGGCAGTGCTGTCGAAACCGGCCAGGTGCGCGATGTGTTCGGGTGCCTGGTCGAGTGCAGCCAGCTGGGCGGCGAGCGCCTGGGCATCACCCGGCTGCAGCAGGCTGACCTGCTGGCCCTGCTCGCGCAACTGCGCGGCCAGGCGCTCTGCAGCGCCCTGCCCGGCTTCGGCCAGCAGCGCCCAACGCTGTACAGCCATGGGGGCTGAAACCTGCGCGGCATGGGCCGGCTTGTTGGCCAGCAGCAGGTAGCTGCCGCAGGCATTGCCCGGCAGTGCGTCGAGGGTTCGCAACCCGGCCAGGCCGTGGCGTTGCAGCTCGTGGCTCCAGAACGCCGGGCCCTGCTGACGCGACAGCGCCTGCTCCGGGCCTGCCAGCCACCAGTCGGCCTGGGCACCGAAGACGAAGTCGGCCCAACGTGCCGGGTATTGCCCCAGCAGCGCCAGCTGGCCATGCGGGTTGAGTTGCGCGCTGGCCTGGCGCAGGGCATCGCCCACGGCGGCCAAGGCGCTGAGGTCGGTCGGCACCAGCACCCAGTCGAAGCTGCCCGCCTCGGCCAGTTGCTCATGGCCGAGCACGTTCAGCGCCGGGCAATCGTCGCGCAGGCGTTGCTCCAGGTCCGGTTCGGCTACGCAATACAGGTAATCGATACGGTCGAAATCGAGCCCGGCATACAGCAGCTCGGCAAACGATGCGCCGCCAAAGCCGAACTCCAGCACCCGCAGGCGCTGCCCGGCCGGCAGTTGCGCCAGGCGCGCAGCCAAGGCCTGGCCAATGCCGGCCAGCACGCGCTGCTGGCCTGCTGCACCGAGCACCAGGCGGGCCAGGCTGGCACCGCTGGTTTCCCGCGGCAGCAGGTTTTCCAGCGCCTGGCTGGTATCCAGCAGCGCCGCCAGGTGGCGGCCGATACGGCCCACCGAATGGATGATCTGGAAGTATTCCGGGTAGCTCTGGAACAGCTCCTGCCAGATGGCTTCGGACGACGGGCGCTCGCCAGTGTCGGCCAGCAACCAGCTGCCATCGGCGCTGCGCCGCAGGCTGCCATCGTGTTCGGCATGGCGCAGCAAGGCGGCGAGAAAATCGCCCTGGCTCTGCGACCACAGCGCCACCTGCTCGGCGCTCAGGCGGCCACCGGCCTGCTCGACCAGGTCGAGCACAAAACTTGCGCACAGCACGTCGAGCAGAGGCTCGACCTCGTTCAGGTAGCGCACTTGCGCCGGCTCATCCGCCAGGCTGCTCAGGGCCCCTGCCAACGGTGTTGCGGCCACGGCATGCCGCGCCAGCGGCACTACCGCCCCCGGCGCCGCCAGGCCGACATGGCCCAGGCGCTTGATTTCGCCGCTGCGGTCGTACTGCAGGCGCACGGCACGCAGGCGGGCTTGCTTGATGGCCAGCACGGCGTCGCCGTTGCCGTCGAACAAGGTCACATCCACCAGCAAGGAATGCTCGGTGCGCTTGAGCTGACGCACTTCGGCCAGCACCGGCACGCCGCCGGCCTTGGTGAAGGCGATACGGCCCAGTTTGACCGGGATGAACGCCAGGCCGTTGTTGCGGCCCGGGCGGCTGGCCAGCAGCTCGGTAATCAGCTGGAAGGCCCCGTCGAGCAATGCCGGGTGTACATGCAGGCCGGCCAGCTCGGCTTCGATGCCCGCAGGCACGGTGAGTTGCGCCAGCACCCGCTGGCCCTCGACCCAGGCGGCCGCCACGGTCTGGTAGGCCGGGCCGTAGTTCAGGCCGACGGCGCAGGTCAGGGCCAGGTGCTGCTCGGCGCTGAAGTCGGCCGGGCGCTGCGGCAGCGCCGGTGCGCGACCGCCCAGCAGCACACCGCAGGCTTCGCCCGGCAGGCGCGCCACCACGTGCTGCACCCAGTCTTCACGCTGGGCCAGGGAACGCGAGGTGATGCGCAGGGTGCCGTCGGCCTCTTCGACCTGTACGCGGACCTTCTTGCTGCCCTCGCTGCTCAGCAGCAACGGGTTGTGGATTTCCAGCTCTTCGATGTCGACGAACTCGCCCGGCTGGTGCAGTTGCGCCACGGCCAGCGCCAGCTCGGTAAAACCAGCGCCCGGGAACAGCACGGACTCGCCAACCTTGTGGTCGCCCAGGGTCGGGAACAGTTGGGTATCCAGGCGGTTTTCCCAGGTCAGTGCCTGGTCTACCAGCGGGTAGCCGAGCAACGGGTGAACGCGCTCACGGCTAAGCGTGCCAAAGGATTCGGCGCTGACCGGCAACTGGAAGTGATCACGCTGCCAGGCGTAAGAGGGCAGGTTGACTGGGCGACCGGCGACCGGGAAGCGCGCGGGCCACTGCGGCTCGACACCGGCAAGCAGCAGGCGCGCGACGCAGCGCTCAAGCAGCTGCGGGCTCGGGTCGTTGCGCTTGAGGGTGGCGACCACCTCGCCAGCCTGCTCGCACTGGGCCAGTACATCGGTCACGTAGCTGCGCAGGATCGGGTGCGGGCCGACCTCGACGAACAGGTTCAGGCCGCTGCGCACCAGGGTGTCCAGCGCGCCCTGGAACAGCACCGGGAAGCGGATGTTCTGCCACCAGTACTCGCTGTTCAGGCGCTCGCCGGCCAGCTCGCCGCCGACCACGGTGGAATAGAACGGGGTGTGCGTGGCACGCGGGCGGATATGCGCCAGGTCGGCGACCACCGCCTGTTCGATGGGGTTCATCGCCGGCGAGTGGAAGGCGTAGTCCAGGTCCAGGCGGCGGGCGAACACCTGGCGCTCGGCCAGGGTGTGTTCCAGCACGGCCAGCGCATCGACTTCACCGGCAACGGTGGCACCACGGGCGCTGTTTTCGCCGGCGACGACCACGCGGCCTTCCAGCTTCAGCTCGGCAATCAATGCTGCGGTGGCTTCGCCCGAGAGGCCGACGGCGGTCATCTGGCCGGTGCCCTGGGTCAGGCCTTGCAGGCGGCTGCGGTGGAAAATGACCTGGGTCGCGTCCTCCAGGCTCAGCGCGCCGCTGGCCCAGGCCGCAGCCACTTCGCCCACGCTGTGGCCGATCACCGCCAGTGGGCGAATGCCTTCGGCAGCCAGCACACGGGTAACCGCCACTTGCAGGGCGAACAGCGCCGGCTGGGCGATTTCGGTACGGGCGTAGCGGCCTTCGCCGTTGTCACCCAGCAGTTCGGCACGCAGCGAGTAGCCGGCCAGCGGCTGGAACAGCGCGTCCACTTCGTCGATGGCAGCGGCAAACACTGGCTGGTCGAGCATCGCCCGGCCCATGCCCTGCCATTGCGACCCGTTGCCGGAATAGACGAACACCGGGCCACTGGCCGCCTCCAGCGCCTGGCCGGCTTCGAGCACGGCGCTGAGCTCGCTGAGGGTTGGGTCCTGCGCGTAATCGTCCAGTGCCTGGGCAGCCTCAGCGGCGTTGTCGCAAACCAACAGCAGGCGGTGGGCGTGGGCATCGCGGCGGAACATCGCCTGGTAGGCGACATCGTAGTAATCGGCGTCGCCATGCTCGGCCAGGTAGGCGGCAAAACGTTCGGCGGTGGCGCGCAAGCCCTGCTCGGTCTTGGCGCTGAGCAGCAGCGGCACCCGTGCGGCCGTGGTTTTTTCGGCTGCGGCTTGCAGAGGCTGCGGGCTTTGCAGAATGACGTGGGCGTTGGCGCCGCCAAAGCCAAACGAGTTGACGCCAACGGTCAACTGGCCTTCGCGCTTGAGCGCCAGCGGTTCGGTCACCACCTGCAGGTTGAGGTCGCCGAAGGGGATGTTCGGGTTGAGGGCCTTGACCCCGATGGTCGCCGGCACGGTGCGTTCGGCCAGGCAATTCAGGGCCTTCATCAGGCCGGCGACGCCGGAAGCGGCCTCCAGGTGGCCGAGGTTGCTCTTGACCGAGCCAATCGGCAGCGGGTTGCCGGCGCCACGCGCCTGCCCCAGTGCCTCGCCGATGGCGCGGGTCTCGATCGGGTCACCCACCGAGGTACCGGTGCCGTGGGCTTCCAGGTAGTCCAGTTGCTCGGGGGCGATGCCGGCCTTGGCGTAGGCCTGCTTGAGCAGCGCCGCCTGGGCTTCGGCGTTAGGCAGGGTGAGGCTGGACTTGCGCCCATCGGTATTCACCGCACTGGCCGCCACCACCGCGAGGATGGTGTTGCCATCGGCAACGGCCTGGTCGTAGTCCTTGAGCAGGAACAGGCCGCCCCCTTCGGAGCGCGCATAGCCATCGCCGTTTTCGTCGAACGACTGGCAACGCCCGGTGCGCGAAAGCATGGTCGCCTTGGAGAAGATCATGAAGCCGAATGGGTGCATGTGCAGGCTGATGCCGCCCGTTACCGCCTGGTCCACATCACCGCTGATGATCGCCTGGCAGGCCTGGTGGAAGGCCACCAGCGAAGACGAACAGGCGGTGTCGATGGCCATGCTCGGGCCACGCAGGTCGTAGAAGAACGACAGCCGGTTGGCAGCGATGCTCATGGTGTTGCCGGTGGCGGTGGCGCCATCGATCGAGGCCATGTCATCGACCAGGCGGTAGGCCTGCTCGACCGCGGCGATACCCAGGTACACACCACAGTTGCTGCCACGCAGGCTCGACGGCTTGACGCCAGCGTTCTCGAAGGTTTCCCAGCACATTTCCAGCAGCATGCGCTGCTGCGGGTCCATCATCCCAGCCTCACGCGGGGAGATATTGAAGAACCCCGCATCGAACGCACTGACATCGCCCAGCGTGCCGGAGGCAAAGGTGTAGCTGGTGGCAGGGTTGGCCTTGTCCGGGTGCAGGAACTCGGCCTTCTCCCAACGCGACGCGTCAACCTGGGTGACCAGGTCACGCCCTTCCATCAGGTTCTGCCAGAAGCTGGCAGCAGTAGAGCCGGGGAAACGGTACGAACAACCAACGATTGCAACCTGTCTACGCTTAATCAAAACCCATTCCTTCAAAACTCATCGGGCACCGTCCCATCCTGCGGACAGCCGGCATGCCTGGCCTTGCCATGATTCTGGCTGGTCGTTGTGTGTCGCTGATGATCGTGTGGTATCTGAAGCTGCTTTGCACGCTGGGGGGCTGGACACTGGGTCGAGAGGGGGGCGTGGGGTGGGTTCAGATTTTGTGACGGGATGATACGCGGGTTGGGGGGGTGGGAAAAGGCTGAGGGTGGTGCGTGGGGTCACATTGCTTCAAACGATGAACACACTGCCTGCTATCCAAAGCCCGCTTGCGCAAGCCCACGCCGATTTCGGACGCTGTGGGGAATGCGCAAGCGAATTAGCCTTGCGGATAGAGCGAGTACTGTTTACAGATTTAAGGTTCAAGCCGGCGTTGTTGATAAATCCAATCAACAATCTCACCTTCTGGCGCGTAACCGCTCACTGTCTCGCGCAACAATTGACGCACCCGTACAAAGTCGTCATTAGAAGCTGCGGACAGTAACTGCCCTAATGCGTCTTTCAACGCGTCCCATGGTAAAAAGTCTTCATTAGCACTCATGATCATGGGGTGGCGGGTAGCGAGCACGTTGTCTCCAATCAACAACTCCTCGTAGAGCTTCTCGCCCGGCCGCAACCCAGTGAACTCGATAGTAATATCGCCCATCGGATTGCGCTCATTGCGGACACTGAAACCGGACAGGTGAATCATCTTCTCCGCCAGTTCGACGATCCTCACCGGCTCCCCCATGTCGAGGACGAAGACATCACCGCCTTTGCCCATCGAGCCAGCCTGGATGACGAGCTGCGCCGCCTCAGGAATCGTCATGAAGTAACGCGTGATCTTCGGGTGCGTGACGGTTAACGGGCCACCTGCCTTGATCTGCTTGTGGAACAGCGGAATCACAGAGCCGGAAGAGCCCAGCACATTACCGAAGCGGACCATGGTGAAACGGGTTTTGTTGACCTGCGAAACATTGCCAGCATCTCCGAATAATACCGGAGCCAGCTCTCGGCTGAGGGCCTGCAGCGTCATCTCTGCCAAACGCTTGGTACTGCCCATCACATTGGTCGGGCGTACGGCCTTGTCGGTCGAAATCAGGACGAAGTTGGCGACGCCCGCCTGCAATGCAGCTTGGGCTGTGTGCAGAGTGCCTATGACATTGTTCAGCAAACCTTCAGCAATGTTGTGCTCCACCATGGGCACATGCTTATAGGCAGCAGCGTGATAGACGGTGTCCACGTGCCAGGTTTTCATGATGTCGAGCATCTGGGCCTGGTTGCGCACCGAGCCCAGGATGGGGATCAGGCAGACCGGGAGAGATTCACGGGAGATGCGCTGCTCCAGCTCCGAGAGGATGCTGTAGAGGTTGAACTCGCTGTGGTCGAAGAGGAGCAACGTTCTCGGAGACCGCCCGAGAATCTGGCGGCATAACTCTGAACCAATTGAACCACCAGCACCGGTGACCAGTACGGTCTGGTCAACAATGCAATGTTCCAGCAGGTCATTTTGGGCTGGTACCGTGTCGCGGCCGAGCAAGTCGGCAATGTCGACTTCCTGGATGTCGTCTACCTTGACCTTGCCGCTGGCCAAATCCATGAAGCCGGGGATGCTTCGTACGTGGAGCGGGTAGGGTTCGAGGAAATTGAGGATCTCACGACGCCGGGTGCGCGGAGCAGAAGGGATCGCCAAGAGGATTTCCTGGGCCCCGGTCACGTCGATCAGTCGCTGCAACTGATCCGGATGATAGACCTGCAACCCGGCAATCACGCGGTCGGTAATGCTGCTGTCATCATCGATGAATGCTACCGGGCGCATGGCCTTGTCAATACGTAGAGCAGCCACAAGCTGGTTCCCGGCAGCACCGGCGCCATAAACGGCTACTTTAGGCAAGCCGTGGTCTCGGCTGGCAAACGGCACATGCTGGACGGCGGCGGAGAACCAGTCGCCCAGAAAATACTGTCGCATGGCAAGCCGTAGTCCGCCCACCATGATCAGACTGAGCCACCAGTAGTTGAAGGTGATGGAACGCGGTACAACGTTCTGGTGGTTACTAGCCCAGTAGATGATGAAACCGAGAATCAACGCAGAAAGCGTGACAGCCTTGATGATGGCGATCAGCGCGTCGTTGCCGAAATAGCGCATTACTGCTCGGTAGAGACCAAAACGGATGAACAGCGGTATTGACACCAGGGGCGCACACAGGAAAAGCCACGTGTGGTCGATGATGGGATTTGCCAGTTCATCGATGCCGAGCCGGACTACAAAAGCCAGCCACAAGGCCCCCCATATCAGCACGATATCAGTCAGAACCTGCAACAGCCGCTTGTGACGGCGTGGAAGAGCCACCAGTTTTGTACGCACCTTATCCATAACTCCTCTCGAGGCATTCCTCATGTCCCTGACAAAACATCACGTGCTTGCCACTAGTGCCGATCTTCCAGGTCGCCAGCACGGTAGCGTACCGCCAATGCGATCAAGGGGATGTAGGCGATAAACACACCCGCCATGCCATCAAGCCCCAACCGTGCCACGCAAAACGCAATGGGCAACAGCCAGCCGACGTTAAGCGCCAATACCGCCAGGGTTACTGGTAAATGCTTGCCGTACTGGCGTGAGGCGAACTGATAAGCATGGCTGCGATGGGCCTCATAGACTTTGTCGCCTCGCAACAACCGCCTGATCAAGGTATAGGTGGCATCGACAATGAAAACCCCCAACAGAATTAACCAGCACCAGAACATCGGCGGCGAAATCCAGGCTGCCTGCAGCGACAACCCACCCAGGATGATGCCAATGAAACCGCTACCCGCATCGCCCATGAAGATCTTGGCAGGGGGGAAGTTCCAGCAAAGAAACCCTGCTACTGCGGCCGCCAACAAAAGGGGCAAGACCGCGGGCCCGTTGAAGCCTGTCAGCCAATAGAGAAGCGCGGCGCCCAAGCATGCGGTAATCGCCTCGACACTGGCGATCCCATCGATCCCATCCATGAAGTTATACAGGTTGAGCAACCATACCAGATACACCGCGGCGACCACGCCCCCCAGCCAACCCAGGTCCAACGTCCACCCCAGCAGCGACAGCGGCGCAAGGCCCCCCATCCACGAAAGAATCCACACAGCAGCTGCAAAATGCCCCAGCAGACGCCAGCGCGCAGCAATATGCCCATGATCATCCATAAAGCCGATGATTGCGATCAATGCCCCGCCACCGCCTAGTGCCACCAGCGTGCTTTGCTGCTCAGCGCCCGAGAGCATGAGGGCCAAGATAGCCAGCAGGAATGTCAGGACGATTGCAACGCCGCCCCCGCGGGGGGTCGGCACCGTGTGAGAACTGCGGGCGTTGGGCACATCCATGACACTGCGCGCCAAAGCATAGCGACGCAAAACGGCTGTCATTAGCAAAGACATGACCAATACGGCTGAAAGAGACCACAAAAGCATCATTTCTTGTTGTTTTCCTGATAGTGCCTGGCAGCGGCCAGAAGTGCCGCATCTACTTTGACGGGCGGTTGCCAATCGAGTAATTCACAAGTTTTGCCAATGTCGACTTGCAATGAGCCGCACAACCGCTGTGATAACGCGCCCTTGCCCAGAGATCTCGCGCCAGCGCTCAAGAACCACGCAGGCACCGGCAACAGGCGTGCCGACTTGCCCAACGCCAGTGCCATGCGGCGCAACAGTCCTGTGGTGGACAAATCCTCACCGTCACTGACCAGAAACGTCTGGTTAGCGGCAGCTGGGTGGTCGATGCATGTCACAATCAAATCGACGAGGTTTTCCAGGGCAACCAGGCTGCGTCGATTGTCGATAGCACCGAATGGCAAAGGAACGCCACGATCAAGCCAGCGCATCATGTTCAAAAAATTGGCCTTGACGCCAGGTCCATAGACCAATACCGGCCGTATGATCACAACTTCAAGCCCTGACTCCAGCGCCAGTTTGCGCAACGCTACTTCAGCCTCCATCTTGGAAACGCCATATGGATCCTGAGGCATCGCCACGTCATCAGCTTTGTAAGGTTTACCTGGGCTGGTGCCTTCGCCATTCACCTTGATCGAACTGATGAAAACGAAGCGCTTGACCCCCGCGGAGATCGCTTGACGTGCCAACGCAAGCGTCCCCTCAACATTGACCTTGCGAAAAGCGGCCAACGGGTCGGACTCAGTATCATTCATCACATGCACGCGTGCGGCACTGTGTACTACCACGTCACACTCAGACAGCACGCCATTCCAGGTATTCTCTTGCTCAAAAGATACGAACGGCACGGTTTGAACAGAAGCGGGCAGCTCAATGCTGTTTCGCCGTAACGCAGCAACTACTTCACGGTCATCGGCCTGAAGTCTACGCAACACAGCACGCCCAACGAACCCGGAGGCGCCGGTGAGAAACACTTTTTTGCTCATCGTCCTGACCTTCTCAAAGTGGCGCTGCCGAACAAGCCTTCCAGGCGCGACAGAAGTGCAGGCCTGGCGAATTCCTGCTCATAATAACGTCGTCCGGATTCACCCATTTTTTGCCGTTCAAGCGAAGATAAGCTGGCAAGCTGTTCGGTGATCTGAGCGAGCGCCGTTCCATTGCCCGACTCACAAGCGAAACCTGCACCAGATGCCTGGATAACTCGAGCAGCCTCGCCGTTGATCATACCGAGCACCGGCCGGCCAGATGCCAGGTAAGCCTGAACCTTTCCAGGAATAGTCTTCTCAAAAACATCGTTGGTGCGCAGGGATACCAGCAACGCATCGGCCTGAGCGAACAGCGGCGGCATGGCTTCCAGCGGATGACGACCAAGCAGCATCACGTTATCCAGCGCCCGGCTCCGCACCTGCTCCTCCAGCCAACCACTCATGCGACCATCGCCAACTATCACCCAGCGAATAGCAACCTTGCCGCGTAACGCTTCAGCGGCGTCGAGAATGGCGGGAAAGTCCTGCGCCTCCCCAACATTGCCTGCGAACACCACTGTGAAAGTGGAGTCATCACGTTCAACAAGCTCCGACGGTGCAACGCTCTTGGCGGAGAAGTCATCCTCTGCCCAGCTGGGGAAATAAACCAGACGTTCTGCATCGATAGGCCGCGTGCAATATTGACGCACGTTGTCGAAGAATCCATGCGATTGCAGCAGCAGGTAATCGGTCCTGTTGTAGATCCACGACACCGCCTTGCCCACCAGCCCTAACAGCTTAGGGTTGTGGATCACGTTAACCGCTCGCAGCGTTTCTGGCCAAAGGTCGAGTACCCATACGAATACTGGAGCTCGCTTGAGCCTGCCAAGCACTACAGCCGGGATTGCCGACAGGATTGGCGACACCGCGTAGACGAACACCGCATCGAAACGACGCCCCTTGAGCTTGAGTGCACCAACTGTAGAGGCCGATATGAAGAACGAAAGGTAATTCAGTGCCAACTGAATACTGCGCTTGCCGCGCGGCACCATCGGCACACGCACGATCTCTGCGCCTTGATAGTTGGAAAACGCCTCAGGGTCCTCCTTGAAGCGCGGGAAGACTTCACCATCAGGATAGTTGGGCAACCCTGTGAGCACGGTGACCTCGTGTCCCTTCTCCACGAAGTCGCGGACCATATCGTTGATCCGCATGTTCTCCGGCCAGAAGTACTGGGTGACCACCAGCACTTTCAGTCTCTTTTTCGGCATGCCTTCCACGGACTCAATACCGTTTCCAGACCGTACGATTCACATAGTCTGTATAGCTATGAACAATACGTACCACTTTTTCGGATACGTTCGGCATGCTGTAGTCCGCAACCAACCGCAAGCTACGCTCATCCCCCCGCAGCTGGGTATCGAGAATGCTCAGCCCCTGCAAAACGCGCTCGGTGTCGAGCCCGACCATCATCGCTGCAGCCTCCTCCATACCCTCCGGCCGCTCATGTGCTTCACGGATATTCAAGGCTGGGAAGTTCAAAATTGAGGCTTCCTCGTTGATGGTGCCACTGTCCGACAGCACCGCCTTGGAGGTGAGTTGCAGCTTGTTGTAGTCCTTGAACCCCAGCGGCTTGAGCAGGCGGACATTGGCGTGGAACGTCACGCCCATGGCATCGACCCGTTTTTGAGTACGTGGGTGCGTAGAGACGATTACAGGAAGGCCAAACTCTTCGGCAACGGTATTGAGCACATCGACCAGTTTGAGGAAGTTCTTGTCGGAATCGATATTTTCTTCCCGGTGAGCACTCACCACAAAGAATTTCCCGGCTTCAAGATTCAGGCGATTGAGTACATCGGATGCATCGATACCGTCACGGTAATGATTGAGCACTTCGAACATCGGGCTACCCGTCTTGATCACGCGATCAGCTGGCAAGCCTTCACGGAGCAGGTAGTCACGGGCGATAGTGCTGTAGGTCAGATTGATATCGGCGGTGTGGTCGACAATACGGCGGTTGATCTCTTCAGGTACGCGCATGTCAAAGCAGCGATTACCCGCTTCCATGTGGAACGTCGGAATCTTGCGTCGCTTGGCCGGAATCACCGCCATGCAGCTGTTGGTATCGCCGAGCACCAGCATGGCCTCTGGTTCGACTTCGGCCAAGACCTTGTCTACGGCAATGATGACATTGCCGATGGTCTCAGCACCGGAAGCGCCGGCTGCGTTCAGGAAATGGTCTGGCTTTCGAATGCCCAAGTCCTGGAAAAAAATCTCGTTGAGTTCGTAGTCGTAGTTCTGGCCAGTGTGGACCAGAACATGATCGCAATGCTGATCGAGCGCGCTCATGACGCGAGACAAGCGAATAATTTCGGGGCGCGTTCCAACGACGGTGACGATTTTCAGCTTTTTCATACAAACCTCAAATTCATGCGCCGGACGAGGCATCGACAACTGGCCGCGCATAGGTATCAGGGTGTTCACGGTCGAAGATTTCATTGGCCCAGAGCATGACGATCATTTCATCATCACCCACGTTGGTGATGTCATGTGTCCAGCCAGGAACCGTCTCGACGATTTCCGGTTTCTCGCCATTCGTGAACAATTCGTGGAAGGCCCCTGAAACGACGTGACGGAACCTAAAACAGGCCTTGCCTTTAATCACCAGGAATTTTTCAGTTTTAGTATGGTGGTAATGCCCGCCCCGGGTAATACCAGGGTGCGCAGTGAAGTAAGAAAACTGCCCACTGTCCTTTGTCTTTAGCATTTCGACGAAGACGCCGCGCGGATCACCGTGTTTGGGGACCGAGTAAGTGAAGTTATCAGCCGGCATGTAGCTCAGGTAGGTCGAGTATAAGGCACGGACCAACCCGGTACCTACCGCCTCTGTGACCATGGTCTGACGACTGTCTCGGAAAGTCCTGAGCAGGTCAGCCAGCTCCCCTACGGTAATGCTGTACTGGGGCTCGACCTGCACATATGGCGTTCCAGAGCGAATACCGTCCATGACGTCGACAAACGCCTGCACCACATCGTCGATGTAAACGAGATTGATACTCGCTGTAGGATCATTAATCGTGATATCTAGGCCATGGACAATATTATTGCAGAAAGTGGCTACGGCCGAGTTATAGTTCGGGCGCGCCCATTTCCCAAACACATTGGGCAGGCGGAACAGATGGACAGCAGCGCCATGCTGTACCTGCAAATCGGCCAGCGCCTGTTCGGCTGAACGCTTGCTTTCACCATAAGCGTTGTCGAGCTCGGCCTGGCTGGAGGAGGTATAGACCACAGGGATCTGGCGTCCACTCGCTTGGATGGCCTGACACAATTTCTGGGTCAAGTCCGCATTTCCCACCTTGAACTCCGACGGATCCTTTGGTCGGTTAGTTCCAGCCAGATGGAAAACAAAATCCACCTCTTTAACTTTATCCGGCAACGACGCTAACGCATCTTCCCGAGTGAAAGGCACTATCTCGATATCCTTGCGCTCACTCAGATGCACCAGCAAATTGCGCCCTACGAAGCCGTTTGCACCAGTAACGAGTACTTTCATTTACTCACTCCTCCGGAGCCGCGTGCTCACCACGCTGGATGGCGCGCATAAAATCGAGCTTGAGCAGTAATTGCTGCATGCCGTCGACGTCCAGACGCTGCGTATTATGCGAGTTGTAGTCTTCGGTAACAGAAATAAGGGTTTCGCCCTCTTCAACGAACTTCGCGTAGTTCAGGTCACGCAGGTCTGGCGGTACACGATAGTAATCGCCCATGTCCTCGGCGCTTACCATTTCTTCCCGGCTAAGCAGCGCTTCATAAAGCTTCTCGCCATGTCGTGTGCCAATAACTTGAATAGGGTGATCAGGCTTGCCGACTAGGGCCGTCAACGCCTTTGCCAGTACCTCAACGGTGGCGGCAGGCGCCTTCTGCACGAACAGGTCACCATTGTTGCCATGCTCGAAAGCATATAACACGAGATCTACCGCGTCCGAGAGGGTCATCATGAAACGGGTCATGTGCGGGTCAGTCAATGTCAGCGGCTGGCCGGCGCGAATCTGGTCAATGAACAGAGGAATGACCGAGCCACGGGACGCCATGACGTTACCGTAACGGGTGCCACATACAACTGTCTTTTTATCGTCAACGTTGCGGGACTTGGCCACCATTACCTTTTCCATCATCGCCTTGGATATCCCCATAGCGTTAATGGGATAGACGGCCTTGTCAGTGCTCAAGCATACAACGCGGCTTACCTCGTTCTGAATCGCCGCTTCCAAGAGGTTCTCTGTACCAATGACGTTGGTCTTGACCGCTTCCATCGGATGAAATTCGCAGGAGGGTACTTGCTTCAATGCGGCCGCATGGAAGATATAATCCACTCCACGCGTGGCATTCAGGATGCTTTGATAGTCGCGCACGTCACCAATGTAAAACTTCAACTTAGGACTGGCATAGCGCTTACGCATGTCGTCCTGTTTTTTTTCGTCCCGGCTAAAAATACGGATTTCTGCAATATCCGTATCAAGGAAACGCTTGAGGACAGCATTACCAAAAGAACCGGTTCCGCCTGTGATGAGTAATTTTTTTCCATTAAACATATGATTCCCCTTTTATAGCATCCAGTACCTTTGCGACCTGAGTACCGGGCATTTTATGATTAGAAATAAACAGCTTTGCCAACCGCCCCATTTCTACGAACTCATTAACATCGACGGCGGCCACTTTCACTAACATCTCTTTCAGGCCATCGGCACCAGGTGAAACCAGGTAACAAAAGCGGTAATATTCAGGTGGGATACCGTCAAGCGCATACATCATGACGGGCACGCCCGACGACATATACTCAATAATCTTGGACGGAAAGGAATACTTAGTGAATGCAGACTCATTATCGCGCGGATTGATCAGCAGCGCAGCTTGACGCTGGAGTTGCAGCACAGCGTCCCTGTCCAGTTGACCCTTGTATTTGACTTGAGGGCAAGATTGCGCAACAAGCTCGACGTTGGCGCGATCATCGCCATCACCACAGATGTAAAGCTCGTAATTGTCGATTTTGGCAGCCACGAAGGCGTCAAGCAGCTTGCGGATACCATACCGACGGTCCAGAGTGCCACTATACAGGAAGTAGGGTTTTCTTACGGTGGATACTGGAAGTGCAATGTACGCACTGTCTGCGATCCCCTCGACCACCACTTTTTTCAACCTGGAAGAAAACATCCCTAGCATAGCTTCGGTAATGGCCACCACACTGTCGGCACGGTTGACAATACGATACGACAATCGCGCAAACAGTTGAAATACCATCTTAGATAGGCCCGTGCGCACTGCCATATACTCCGGCAGATCGGGCACAATCACACAAAACTCCACATCTCGGTGCGTCATTTGCACCATTCGACATGCAAGTAGAAAAGGGAGGTGCATGGAATAGCACACAAGCAGGCGTCGGCCTTCCTGTCCAGCCTTGAAACTAGCACAGATGCCCCTATAGGCAACCAGTACCTTGTGCAGGTTTTTGACTACCGTCAGGTTCAGAAAGCTCTGGTTCTTAACGATGGCGCCTACCAGCTGTTCTTCGCTCGCGACGGGCGAATAGAACATTTTCTGGTATCGTCGCGGGTAAGCTCCGATGAACGGTAAGTTAACTACCGTTACCGAGCTGACGTCGGCACACTCCACAAACCCCCGGATGTAGTTCTTCTGAAGCGTATCCGCTGCAAACTGAATGCTACCTTGAGAGTTGCTGACAACCGCCGCGCGATCGGCATCAGTGAACACACCACCAAGAAACACGACTTTCATGTACACGCCTCAAGCACCAGCACGGAAGAACCCGAATGCGGAAGAAAATAGTGCAATGAAGCCACCATCAACCCAGCCCCAACAGTGCATTATTCTTAAACAACGGGACTACTGAGTACTCCGCCACCGGAACCAAAAAAAACAAAATAAGATAAACTATCAAAAATACCAAGTAGATCAAAATAAAAGCATGAGTTTTTCGCCACACAAACAGCGCATTCACGCAATGTAACACATTAAAAAAAAGCACAAAGCGCAAGAGTCTAATAAAAATTTCAGATTCAAAATACAACGGAATGAACAGCAATGACAAGAGGTTCAAATTATAGATGAACAACAAATCTCTTCCGCGTTGGTCGACGGCCTCACCTCGCAACACGGTTCTCCGCTCGCCGACAACCACTAGGATCAGGAACGCGACTGAAAACACATGCACCGCCGAATTGAAGAAGGCGCTTTTCAATGATATTGAATAATAACTGAAGTGGGCGGCTATGGCATCAGGCAGCGGCACAAGGTAGCGCATCACGACATACCCCGCCATGCACGCGGTAAAAAAAGCGAGAAATCGACTTAGCGGAAGCGCTCGCCCTACGGGCATCAGCACAAATATCATGTAGATCAGAGATGACTGGTGAATGCTGGCAGCCAGCAGAATCCAAAGCGCGTAGGCCAGTCGACCTCGCACTCCCCCTTCGGCCAGGAACAATATCGCCTGCAGGCAAATGGCGAAAGCCAAAAAGTTTCGCATCAGGACAAAGTCCAATGCGAAGAAACAAATAAAGTAAGCAAGCAATGAAGCCAGCGGTGCGATTGCTTTCTTGACGATGTAGCGGTAGAGAAGCGCCAGTGTCACCAATGACACGAAAACTTGGAATGTCGCGTACGAAATACCTGAGCGGCTCGCCACAATATTGATGTAGCCATAGCCGACCTCTTTACCCCAACTGGCCAACGTCACTCTGGTGTTATAGTAAAGCTCGTAACCTTCGCGGTCGCCGTTCCAAGTATTCCAGCCATATAGCCCCCACATCAGTAAGAATACCGGAAAGGACATTAAGACCGAGACGTACTTGCTCTGCGTAGTCGTCATGATTCAGACCAATTTGTTCTTCAAGTAGCTGAGTATACTTTCGGTTTTACGGACTCCAAGGAACTGGCGAACAGCGCGTGATAGCCTGGACTTGGCCGAGAAAAAATCAGGATGGAGAATTATTTTTGCAACGGCGACTTCAAATTTTTGATCAATCAATAGCGACTTAGGGTGTTTGAGAGGAAACGACATCGCCCGCGTAGGAAGCCCACAGAACCGAGCAGTCATGACATCCTCCATCGATGTACCGCCATGCGTCGAGTCGTTATCCACCCCGATATTGGTAATTTGGTTTATTGCCGGTACAATGCCATATACATTGTGAGCGCGAATAGAAAAGCTCATCTGATAGTCCCAGGAATAGAACCGTCCGGTCGACGCCTTCGCATCCAACTCATATTCGATATTATACCGATCCTGACAATAGAGCTTCGGATAAGCATATTCCTGGCGTATACGATCACGGACATATGGATCTTGCCACAGTTCAAGTTCGCCATCGTAGAAAGGCAAAAACTTACTTGACCAGGTCGCCCAGCCGCATGGCATCATATTCTTGGTGAACACATAACTTGACCCATCTGCTGGTGCGTAGTCTTTAAGATAGTTAGTACCACAGATCCACAGCACTCGGGTATCGTGCTTGTATTTCTCCAACAATTCCTTGCAGAATTGAAAAAACGTGAGCTCAGGGAGATTGTCATCCTCCAGAAAAATCGCGCACTCTTCGCGCTGCAGCACCCATTTAGCTCCCCCTGCAATGTTTTCGTACACGCCTATGTTGCTAGTTTCGTACTTGCGAATGATTTCACACTCCCAAGTAATGGCCTGCTCAATCGACGAACGGCAGGCCTCTACCTGCCGCCGCTCTTCATCCGTCCGTCCGCCGTCGGAAAGAAGGTATAAACGCGATGGAGCGACCTTGGCGAGTTGCTTCAAGATCTCCAGAGGCTTGTCGATGCGTTTGAATAAAAATAGCGCAACTGGAACGTCAAATCCAACCATAAAACCCCCTCCCCCAAAGCCAGGCCGTGGTACTAAATTTAGCCTATTGATACCCAGGCACTTTTTTCACCAACCTGCAACTGTACACAATCTCCAGCATTGCCGAGCTCACCAACGCCAGTACCACTGAAGTAATATCCCAATACAGACTCAGATACAGCGCACAAAAACAATAGAATGAAAAAATCGAAACTACCTGATTCTTCAGCACGAGGCTATAGCACTGGTTAGGCACATAAATGAAATAAATGTGACTGCCGACGACGAGGTAAGTCAGAATACTGACACTAAGCACCATCGACAGATGATAGGCTTGCTCCATACCAGGCGGGGCAATCAACATGACCACCCAATATCCACCAAGAACCACAGACAAAATACACAATATACCAACAAGTAGTTCGATTCTGATGATCTTGCTCACTAAATCGCGCTGTGCACGCTTGATCATCGCCGGAAACAGTGCTGCGTTGATATTGGAAGCGAGAAGGCTTGGAACCGAAAAAATCTTGTTGGCCAGATCGTAGATCGCAACTTCACGCATCCCAAACAAGCTACCGATGATAACTTCTATACTTTTCTGTTTAAAGGTATTTGCAGCAGTTGACCAGAAGAATGGCTGTACCTCTAACAACAAGCCTTTGACCTCGCGGGCCGCTGGCAGAGACGGGCGCTGGCACTCTCGAGCGGCGACTGCAAATGCAACGATACTTGCAATGACATTCACCCCTACAACAATGAGGGTATAAACACCTACGTCATCCTCGCGAGCAACCAGCATAAAAATCAAAGGAAGAGAAAGCAGCTTCATCCCCAGCTGAATACTGGTAAGAATCTTCATTTTCTGCATGCCATGGAAATACCAAAGCGGCAGAAATACACTTGAAAGCACATTAGCGTAAGCAAATGCAAACATCAGCCAATGGCTGCGTAAAAACTCAAAGACTGCCATCAATAAAGAAAACAGCAATGTAGCCGCGAACAGGAGCCAAAATTTCGCGATAAGCACTCGGGCCATCAAGCTCCCATGCGCGGATTTATCACTCTGATCCAACGAGACGAGTTTCGCAGCGTGTATGTCAAACCCGTAGTTAACAAACACCATGAAGTACATGGCAATCCCGGATGCGAACACATATAACCCATACTGCTCAACCCCCAACTTATGTATAACATAGGGGTATATCAGCAAATAAAAAAACGAATTCATCACCTGCAAAACCGTCATATGCAGGTAATTACTAACGACATTCAGGTTGTCTTTGTACAATTTTGTAACCTGAACTAAATTCAACTTCAACCCCTTATCAGGTTTAATAGCAGAAAATGAACAAATGGTACCTCAAGCAAAGCGCTCCCTTTTACCGCGTACAAAGAAGTTAATCAGCGCCATGAAGAGACCAATGGCTGCACCAGCAATCCCCGCGGCAACCAATATCAACATTTTACGCGGCTTTACGGGTTTATCTGGAACTGCCAGCGCCCCATCCCATTGGTAGACCTTCAAGTTGGCATCCTCTATTCTCAGATCGCGATAGAACCTCATACGCTCTTCGAGTTGGCGTAGATTACCAATGAAAGGATCATCAGATTCTCGCTTCAGCAGATTTGAGATCTCCGCCTGGATCGCATCACTACCCCGCATGTATGCAAGGTCATCATCCATGCGTGAAGGGAATTCGCTTGCATTACCGCTCAAGAGCAGAGATTTTTTCAACCCTACCCCCACTGCAATGGACAGCGCCTCCTTTAGTTTGCTTAACCGATCCTCCCGTTCCTTATGGGCAGCCTCTCGTTTTCCGGCTATTTCCTTGCTTAACATTGTGGCGCGCAGAGCAGCATCCGACATAACGTTTTTTAACAATTCATCTTTCGTCATAGCTCCTGCAGTTTCAGCAAGAGTTTCACCCAACTTTACAGTCGCAGCCGCATCAGTACCTGAAATACTCATAAGATAGCGAGCAGAAGTTGCATCGCCAACTTTCGTGATCACGAAAGCACGCGAAAAAGTTCGGTACACATCATTCTCCGGCAACATCGCTCGCTCGGCGGGCAGCGAAGGAAGATAGTGCTCATTAAACACACGCCTGCGCGCGCTTTCAGACTGCAGATAGCGGGTGTAAATACTGTATACATCGGCGACTGACAGCAAAGGCAGGCCAGACGCTTCACCACGCCCATAATTCAGACTGGATATGTCGTTATGCGAGGGGGCGACGATTACAAGATCCGCTTGATAAACAGGCTGGCGTGTAAACGCATACAAAGCTGCCATCAGCAAAAAAGCTACCGTTACGCAGGCAATCAGTAATTTCTGGGCCCATAAACTGGCGAACAGCGCACCAAGATCCACCTCCTCACCACCACGGTGTTGCTCGCTAGTCATTCGATTCTTGTTCCTTTTTTCAGCCAGCGTCTATTTCTAGCCCCGACCCTGCCACCAGGTCAACGACGAGAGTATTGGGTATTAATAATGATGGAGCGGATGCTGAACAGCATCCGGGGAGTGTGGCAACCCAAAAAGCACCGGTGAGGCATTTTGTCCCACCCACGATCCGCTCCCCTAGGATATCCGATACAAGGCCAATAGCAATAGCAATGGCACAACGCCACCAAATTAATGGTAATGATTATCAATCATATATCATGCCAGAGCCCGTCACCGTACCGACACTCTCGCGACGCTCGGACTATCAACCCAAATAGACTAGAAACCCACTGCTAGAAAAAGTTCCTACAAAAAATCACCAGCAAATTTTCCGCATTTTATTCCGGTATAAGCACCTCAATTTGAGTTCTTTCATGCCTGCACGAATCGCGTATGGCTCGTGAAAGCGCGCGCTTTGACTTGACCTCCCCGTGCACCAGCAACACCCTGCGCGCAGTTTGACCAGCTAGAGCGAACTTGACGAGCTCACACTGATCCGCATGACCTGCAAAGCCATGTAAGGTCAGGATCTTCAGCCGCACCGGATAAATTCGCCCGTCCAGATCAATCCGCACAGACCCCTTAGCTCCCGCACCGGCCTGGAGTAGAGCCCCCGGCGTCCCCCTCGCCTGATACCCCACAAACACCACCTCATGCCGTGGATCCCCCAGCATGGCCTTGAGATAGTTAACGATCCGCCCACCCGAGCACATGCCATTCCCAGCAATCACAATAGCCGGCCGCCCCGTACTCTTCAGATAGTTGACCACCTGCTGATGCTTGGCATGGGTATCAACACAAACCAACTGCCCAAACCCAAGCGGGTCACGCCCTTCCCCCAACCGTTGCCGAGCCTCGCAGTTCCAGTATTCGTGCAGCTCCGCGTAAGCGCGGGTGATGCGCTGGGCCAACGGCGAGTCAAGAATGACCGGCAAGCGTGACCAGTCGAGCGCTGCAAGCGGATCATCGGCAGGCCCCTGCCTTTGTTCGGACTGTAGCGATTTGCGGTGGAGGATGTCTTCGATCTCGTACAGCAACTCCTGGGTTCGGCCCAGGCTGAAGGCTGGAATGAGAATGGTGCCGCCATCTACCAAGGCACGGTCGATAACGGCCTCCAGGCGCTGCTGGCGATCGCTGCGGTCTGGGTGCAAGCGATCGCCATAGGTGCTTTCGAGAATCAGGATATCGGCTCGCTCAGGGGGCTTCACGGCGCGTAGAAGGGGATTGCCCGGCGCGCCGAGGTCGCCGGAGAACACGACGCGCGAGCTGGGTTCGACGCCGGGATAGCGCACGTCGCATTCTACGTAGGCGGAACCCAACAGGTGACCCGCGCGCTGCAAGCGGATGGAACATGCCACGCCCTCCTGCTCGGCCACCAGGTGCCATTGCTCGAAGGGTATTGCCACTATCAACCGCTGCACCAGCGCAAGGTAACGATCGACCTGAGTGGGATCTGCGCTGATACCGAGCTTATAGGCATCCTCCAGCACCAGTGGCAGTAGCTTGGCCGACGGCTCACTACACAGGATGGGGCCGCGATAGCCGGCAGCTAGCAAGGCCGGAATGCGACCGACATGATCGAGGTGAACATGGGTGATGATCAACGCCTTGATACCGGCTATATCAAAGCCGATGGGGGCAAATTCTGATCCGGGGGCCGCATCGGCACCCTGCTCCAGCCCACAATCGATCAAAAGACTGGTGGTGGCGTCGAGGTGCAGCTGGTGACAGGAGCCGGTTACGCCTCGGGTGCCACCATGATGGGAAAGGGCAGGAAATTCCATACTGCTGCGCGCTCGCCTGGGCCGAAAAAATGAAGTGCCTATTACTTCATTTTCGGGGGCGCGTGCACAGGTGAGACTTTCCTACGAGGGCGTAGGAATTTTCCTCAATTACCGTTAATCAGTGACTGGCGGACCGAAGCGCGGATCTTCCGCTTGCTGCGCTGCACGCCATAAGCCCCCAACAGTGGCCCCACTGCGAGCCCAACAACCAGGGCCGCCAACACCGGCACAGCCACGGGGACTTCAGGGGCAGACCAGCCGAACAGGACGAGCGCCACGGCTTGCTGGTTCTCCAGCACGAAGAACAGCACCACAGCCGCCAGCAGCAGCACGAACAGCGCCGCAAGGGCGCGTTTGAGGTTACGCATCAGACTGCTCCTTCATGGCTCAGGGGTGCTCATGCTCGTCTTCATTGACCCGGTCACGCAGCTCTTTACCCGGTTTGAAGTGCGGCACGAACTTGCCTTCGAGCTCCACAGACTGACCTGTCTTGGGGTTGCGCCCTACGCGCGGGGCCCGATAGTGCAAGGAAAAGCTGC
>Ga0213824_1000091_pt1 | contig 76211 bp, 68 predicted proteins | sample MC6MC0906MG_FD_179892 | JGI IMG/M metagenome (GOLD analysis project Ga0213824, IMG submission 179892) | Enriched soil aggregate microbial communities from Iowa State University, Ames, United States - MC6-MC0906-MG | ecosystem: Environmental > Terrestrial > Soil > Unclassified | place: USA: Iowa...
AACAGTGCACGAACTTTCTTTTGTTGAATTAAGTCTTCAACATACGATTTTGGTAATTTCAAATACTCCGCAGCCTCTTCTATCGTTATATACAATGTGTTCATTCCTTTATTATTTTTTCATATATATACTGTATCTTACTTTATTTTTGTAAACAAATAAAAAAGATTTTGTAAATACAAATTAAAAAGCAGGTAGATGCATTCCATATATTGTATAATAATATAGTAAGTATTTTTTTAAAATATAGAATGGTATTACCCATTTACACAAAGGAGAGTTAACATATGGCTACTCGTCACATCATTACAATGTTAGAAAAAACATTACGAGTTGAAACAGAAAACACAATTTCTCATCTATCTAAGTCTTTATCCGATCGTATTCTTTCACAAAGTGCAGCAGTACACGAAAGCAATTGCTATCATACAATTGGCGAATGGTACAAAAATCATTTCTTATTCCAACAAGATGATTTCCTTTGGGCTAAATACGTTTTCTATGATGCATATTGTGAGGCTATAAAAAAACAAGGCCATCTTACAAAACGCGTTCGCCAAATATTAGAATCATTAGCTCGAAAACATGGAAAACAATACATTGCTTCTATACTAAATATGCCATTTCCGAATGAACAAGCAAAAGGGACAGCATAAACCAAGCCTAGATTCATTGTTTTCTAGAGAGATTACAAATAAAACGTTCATGCCACATGAACTAATGAAACCGGTGTTATGATAATGATTGCAGATATAATAAACAGGAAAACCCCCATTTACCTCTCTCGTCCATACGAACAGAGAAGTGAATGGGGGTATGCTTGTTCCTTTATTAATTCATCATCTGCTTAATCAATTCTCGATTTCTCTTCTTAAATACTTCATTATGAGAAGAAACCATACCATACTCACTTGCATCTGGTTGAATAAATTGTTTCGCTTTATTCACAGCATTTCCAGCATCTTGGAATGCCCCTGCAATTAAATGTAATTTTCCGTCATGCTTTAAAATATCTCCAGCAGCATATAATCCGTCTACCGAGGACTCACTATTTGCATTCCCTGCAATAAAGTAATTATCTACAATTGCGACGTCTAGCTCACTATTTTCCAATAATGTAATGTCACGTTCATATCCATGATTAATAATAACTTCATCGATAGATAACTGAGAAACCTCTCCTGTTTCGTGATTTGTTAATTCTACATATTCAATCGTTTCATGGCTATCACCAGCAATTAATTTTGTAATTGATGTATTAAAGAAACATTCTGCTGAACTGTTCATAAGTTGTTTGACTTGTGCTTCGTGACCAGATAATTCTTCTTTTCTATATGTTAAATACACTTTTTTCGCGATTGGTTCTAATTCATTCGCCCAATCAATTGCAGAGTTCCCTCCACCTGAAATAATTACCGTTTTATCTTTGAAACGTTTTAACGATTTAACTGTATAATTTAAATTTGAGACTTCAAATCTCTCCGCACCTTCAATTGACAACTTTTGTGGATTCAATATACCACTCCCAGTTGCGACGATTACTGTTTTTGAAAAATGTTCTTCCCCAGAGCTTGTTTTTAATGTGAAAATCCCATCTTCATTACGAATAATGGATTCTATTTTTGTATTCAATACAACTTCTGGCTGGAATGTTAATCCTTGTTGTACAAGTTGCTCAATTAATTTCTCACCAGTAACCGGTAACAATCCGCCGATATCCCAAATCATTTTTTCTGGATAAACATGTATTTTACCACCTAACTGTGGTTGAAATTCTATTATTTTCGTTTTCATCTCTCTTAGTCCACTATAAAAAGCTGAATAAAGCCCTGCAGGTCCTCCGCCTATCACAGTTACATCAAACAATTCTTCTTGATTCATTCGTGTCACTCCTCAGCTACTAATAATTGATTATCATTCTCAATAAAATATAACTTGTTTTTATAAATTTTACAATCAAAATCACTATTGACAATACACCTATATAAAATTATAGTATTTAAAGAATCAATAGTGATAATCATTATCAATTTGTTAATTATTAGCAACTGTGAGATTACATCTTCTTCTATTACTATGGTGAATACTATATGGTAAAATCTCAAGTTCAAGATTGTTAATAAGACTTTTGTATTACCACTAACTTTTCAAAAGATCAAAGCTAAACAATTTATTGTATATCACATATCATCTATCTAAAGGAGAAAGACGATGAAAAAATTATTTATTTCGCTAACAGTTCTGTTCGTCCTTGTTATGAGTGCTTGTAGCAATGGTTCAACAGACAAGAAGAACGACGCAAAAGGTAAGAAATCAGAAACAATTACATATCAATCTGAAGATGGTAAAAAAGTAGAAGTTCCTGCAAATCCAAAACGCGTTGTCGTTTTATCATCATTCGCTGGTAACGTAATGTCATTAGGCGTAAATCTTGTTGGGGTAGATTCATGGTCTAAACAAAACCCACGTTTTGATAGCAAGCTTAAAAATGTTGCTGAAGTATCAGATGAGAATGTTGAAAAGATTGCAGAATTAAATCCAGATTTAATCATTGGTTTATCTACTATTAAAAATGTTGATAAGTTAAAGAAAATCGCTCCTACTGTAACATACACTTACGGAAAAGTTGATTACTTAACACAACACTTAGAAATCGGTAAATTATTAAATAAAGAAAAAGAAGCAAAAACTTGGGTTGATGATTTCAAGAAACGTGCACAAACAGCTGGAAAAGACATTAAAGCTAAGATCGGTGAAGATGCAACAGTTTCTGTTGTTGAAAACTTCAACAAACAGCTTTATGTATACGGCGAAAACTGGGGCCGTGGAACAGAAATTCTTTACCAAGAAATGAAATTAAAAATGCCTGAAAAAGTAAAAGAAAAAGCTTTAAAAGAAGGATACTACGCATTATCTACTGAGGTATTACCTGAGTTCGCTGGTGATTACTTAATCGTAAGTAAAAACAAAGATACTGATAACTCATTCCAAGAGACAGAATCATATAAAAACATTCCAGCAGTAAAAAATAATCGTGTATATGAAGCAAACATGATGGAATTCTATTTCAATGATCCACTTACATTAGATTTCCAGCTAGACTTCTTCAAGAAGAGCTTTCTTGGTCAATAATACAAACATGAGGAATTCTTAATTTAAGAATTCCTCTTCCTTTATTCTATGAAAAGAAAAGATGTGAAACGAATGACAAAAGATCACGACAATCCACGTTCCATGGCTTTTACATACAAATTAATTTTGAGTATCATTGCATTCTTTCTTATTTTTATGTTCGCAATGGTGTTAGGTGCTGCAGATACTTCTATAAAAGATGTATGGTTAGCACTCACTTCCTCCGCTAAAGGAGACAAAATATCTATTATTCGCGAAATACGTTTACCACGTGAAGTTGCCGCTATTTTTGTAGGAGCTGGACTTGCTGTTTCTGGAGCAATTATGCAAGGATTAACCCGAAATCCACTTGCAGATCCTGGATTATTAGGGCTATCTGGTGGAGCAAATGCTGCACTTGCACTAACACTTGCTTTCAATCCTTCTATAAGCTACCTTTACTTAACACTAGCTTGCTTTATCGGTGCTGCGATTGGCGCTATTATGGTATTTGGAATTGGCATGGTGAAAAAGGGCGGACTTTCCCCTCTTCGAATTGTATTAGCTGGTGCTGCCGTTTCAGCGTTCTTGCTCGCAATTTCAGAAGGCGTTGGCATTTACTTTAAAATTTCACAAGATGTATCACTTTGGACGGCTGGAGGCGTAATTGGAACGACTTGGAGCCAATTAAAAATTATTATTCCTGTTATTTCAATAAGTATATTTATCGCTATTTTACTTGCAAGGAAATTGACAGTCCTTAGTTTCAGTGAAGAAGTTGCTGTTGGACTTGGTCAAAAAATTATCGTCATTAAAACGATTTTATTTATCATTATTATCTTGCTTGCTGGTGCTTCTGTAGCACTTGTTGGAAACATGGCATTTATCGGCTTAATGATACCTCATATGGTTCGTCCAATCGTTGGACCAGACTACCGTTTCGTTATACCGATGTCAGCGATTGCTGGTGCTTCCTTTATGCTGCTCGCAGATACAATCGGACGTACAATTAACGCTCCTTACGAAACACCAGTTGCTGCAATCGTCGCAATTGTAGGATTACCATTCTTCCTATTCATTGTACGTAAAGGAGGAAGAACTTTCTCATGATGCAATCTATTCTAAAGAAACAACGTCTTATCATACTCGCATTACTTATACTTATCATCACAACAATTGTAATTGGAATGGGGCTCGGTTCTGCCGCTCTCTCCTATGACAGATTAATTCCAACACTTATGGGACAAGGTACATTTAAAGAAGAATTCGTTTTATACTCTTTAAGGCTACCTAGAATTGTAATTACATTATTAGCTGGTATGGCGCTCGCTTTATCTGGCGCTATCCTGCAAGGCATTACCCGAAATGATTTAGCTGAACCTGGTATTCTCGGAATCAATTCTGGAGCCGGTGTTGCAGTTGCTGTTTTCTTTTTATACTTCCCAATAGACGTAGGTTCATTTCTTTACCTACTACCAGTCGTTGGATTTATCGGTGCGTTTCTAACAGCTGTTCTAATTTACGTATTTTCATATAGCAAATCCACAGGCCTTCAGCCAATACGATTAACACTAACCGGCATAGGTTTTTCATTTGCACTATCTGGAGCGATGATTGTCCTTATTTCATCCGCAGATCGTATGAAAGTAGACTTTATTGCAAAATGGATTGCCGGAAACATTTGGGGAGATGACTGGACATTTGTTTTAGCAATGCTTCCATGGCTAATCGTATTAATCCCATTTGTCTTCTATAAAGCAAATCGATTAAATATACTAGCACTAAACGAGCCAGTCGCAATCGGTGTTGGAATTGAAATTGAAAAAGAACGAAGATATTTATTAATCGCAGCCGTTGCACTTGCTGCCGCTGCTGTTTCCGTAACAGGAGGAATTAGCTTTATTGGACTAATGGCTCCTCATATCGCAAAATCTTTAGTAGGTCCAAGGCATCAAATCTTCATGCCAATCGCCGTTTTAATCGGCGGGTGGTTATTGCTACTAGCGGATACAATTGGACGAAATATCGTCGAACCTAACGGTATTCCAGCTGGTATTGTCGTTGCTTTAATTGGTGCACCTTATTTTATGTATTTGTTGCTTAAGAAAGCATAAAGAAACCCCCTCAAGATTTTTTCTTGAGGGGGTTTCTTTTCATTCTACTGCTGCCCATACCCTTCAAATTTCTTCGCCAAATTCTCCATCTCGTCTTCTGGCAGTAATTTCGGTTCTCCGACACTTTTCGTTTGATAATAAATTTGAGCACAAAACTCAATTTCTTCTGCAATAGTAAATGCCATTTTTATATTATTCGCTCCGGCCATTAAACCGTGGTTCGCAAGTAAAACTGCACGACGATCAATCATTCCTTCAAAAGCTGCCTCTGCTAATTGCTTCGTACCGAATGTTTCATACGGTGCACAGCGAACATTCGGACCTGCAAAAGCAATTAAATATGACACAGCAGGAAGTTCCCATCCTAATGATGCAATTGTCTTCGCATAAGGAGAATGTGTGTGCACAAGCGCATTTATATCTTCACGATTTCTATAAAAAATAAGGTGCATGTCTAACTCGCTTGATGGTTTTCTCTCTCCTTCTATCACTTCACCATCTAAATTCAATATAACTACATCTTCAGGCTTCGTTTCATAATAATCTAAACCGCTTGGGCTAATTGCAACAAGCCCCTGTTCACGATTAAAAATACTAATATTCCCCCCAGTCCCCTTTGTTAAACCACTGGAGATCATTTTCTTCCCATACGCTACAATTTCTTCTCTTTCGTTTTGTAATAACATATACATCCCCCTAAGTATGAAGCTTATGATGACTGACTATATATCTACTTACTAAAATAGCTTTTTTAAGTTCTCCGTAAACGGTGCTTTCACAATCCCTTTTTCGGTAATAATCGCTGTTACATTTTCATATGGTGTAACATCAAATGCCGGATTATATACTTTACTTTCTTTCGGAGCAGAATATTGTCCGAAACGATTGATCACTTCAGAAGCATCTCTTTCTTCAATTGGAATTTCTTTTCCTGTCGGTGTTTTCAAATCAATTGTCGGCGTTGGTGCTGCTACATAAAACGGAATGTTGTAGTATTTAGCTAAAATAGATACGCCTAATGTTCCAATTTTATTTGCCACATCCCCATTTGCTGCTACACGGTCACATCCAACGATTACCGCATCAATTTTCCCTTGTGACATGACCATTGCTGCCATATTATCTGTAATGACCGTTACATCGATTCCCGCTCGCTGTAGTTCTAATGCTGTTAACGTTGAACCTTGTAATCTAGGGCGTGTTTCATCCGAATAGATTTTTAAGTCCCATCCTTTTTCTTTCGCTAAGTACATTGGAGCTGTCGCAGTACCGTACTTCGTCGTTGCTAACGCCCCTGCATTACAATGCGTTAATACTCCCATACCATCACGGAATAATGTTAATGCATGTTCTCCAATTTGACGGTTAATTTCTTCATCTTCTCTATGAATCTCTTTTGCTTCTTTTAATAATCTATCTTTCAACTGCACAATTGATAAGTGAACATTCTCTTTCGCTACATTTTCCATTCTTTCAAGTGCCCAAAATAAATTTACTGCCGTCGGTCTTGATGTTGCTAAGTATGCACATACCTTTTTTACTTCCTCTATGAATTCTTCCACCGAACTTTCAGCAACTTCCTTTACCCCTAAATACACACCATAGGCTGCTGAAACACCTATTGCCGGCGCTCCTCGTACTTTCATTACTTGAATCGCATCCCAAACACCCTCAGCCGTTTTAAAAGATTCATAGACCACTTCATTCGGTAATATCGTTTGATCCAACAACACTAAAGCATCATCTTTCCACTGAATTGGTATTAATTGCTCTGCCATCATCTTCTCCCCTTACTTCGCGCTGTGTATTTGTTTTTTTAACGTTTCTACAAAGCTGCTACCTGTTTTATATTGATTCGCTTGTAAAATAAACTTCTTCGCTGCCTGAAGACAAATTCGCTCCGCTCTAGCACGCACTGCATCATTCTCAATACAAGTAATATCCTTTACCTTCGCTAGACCAACAATACGACGAATTAACTCAAGACCCGTCACTGCAGCTGTATCCTCTAATACAGATTGTAAATAAACTTGGTTAAAGCCTTCTTCCTTCGCCATAATCTCTGTCACATGAATATCCCAAGCATCTAAAAACTTCTTCTTAAATAAATCAATTACATCTATCATGGTAGATTCTATCCAGTTCATATATGTATCTTTCTCCACACCAGATTGCATCACTGCATCTGTATTCACCCATGCAAACATTAAATTCGCCATTACATTCCCAACGTCATATCCCATAGGTCCATAAAAAGCAAACTCAGGATCAATAACCTTTGTAGAATCACTTTTTACAAAAACAGAACCAGTATGTAAATCACCGTGAAGTAGTGCCTGTGCATTCGTCATAAACGAAAACTTAAGTTTTGCTACTTCCATACGAAGTTCTTTATCACTATAAATATGCTCTCTAATCCATCCTTCGTTTAATTGAAACAATTCATTGCGTTTATTATGGTTTGTAAATGGCTCTGAATATACGAGGTCCTCTGTAATCTCACATAACTCAGGATTTATATAATTCTTCACGAGTTCCTTCTTCTCTTTATGATTCATTACAACATCTGATGTTAATAGAAGAGTGTTTACCATAAAAGTGGTTAAATCCTCAGCAAGCCTCGGAAACATTTGATGATTTATGAGTGCTGTACGCAATATTGTATGACTTGATAAATCTTCCATCACGCAACAATTCATCATACTATCAAACAAATATACATCGGGTACAAGTCCAGGTGCTAACTCTCCCTCTAATCGCAAAACATCCGATTCTATACGAATTCGATTCGTCGATAACTTAAACTCATCTGAAATACGCGCTGTATCCCCAGCTTGCTTTACAATGACAGAAATGTTCTTCTGTTCATCCCAAACGCGGAACACATAATTTAAATTACCATCACCTATTTCTTTACACTTTAGCCCCTTTGCATGTTCGAACTTAGGTAATTTCTCTTGCACATATGCAATCACATCTTTAGCTTCCATTAAAAAATACTTCGTGAACTTAGACATGGTTTCCCCTCCACACTAAATGTAAACGTTTTCTAAAAGCCATAAAAATAATAGACTGAAATTTTTTCAATCTATACTATTCTCTATTGCAATACATATCTCGCTTTTATTATATCTTGTTAGAAATGAGCGTCAATGTTTCTATTTCTCATTGCAATATACTTCTTATTATATATATTTATGATGACAATAATTGTTCACAAAGATTCCGATACATTTTGTTTTATTTATCTCACAATTCTTTGTAAAATAGAAGTAAGCAGTTCCTTTTCAAATCTACAACTTCTAAGAAATATTTCCTTCCTAAGAATTTATACTTACACCATGTCTCTAACATACACACTACTCTTTCAAACACTCATTGAAAATTTATGACTTGAAAATTACCTTTTAATTCCCTAGCAACCTTAATTGAGAATAAATATTAATTAAATTGGTATAAAGTTGGTTTATTCTCTTGACAAAATAACCACTTCTATATGATAATTAATATCGAATTAGAATTATTATAGTTAATTAAAAAATATATTTTATGAGCAAACTAATTTCCGATGCTCAAAACCAACCTTTAGGAGGAATTTTAATATGTTATTAATCGGCACAGAAGTAAAACCGTTTAAAGCTAATGCTTACCATAATGGAGAATTTATCCAAGTTACTGACGAAAGTTTAAAAGGAAAATGGAGCGTAGTTTGTTTCTACCCAGCAGACTTCACATTCGTTTGTCCAACTGAACTTGAAGACTTACAAAACCAATATGCAACTCTAAAAGACTTAGGCGTTGAAGTATACTCTGTATCTACAGACACTCACTTCACTCACAAAGCATGGCATGATAGCTCAGAAACTATCGGCAAAATCGAATACATTATGATTGGTGACCCAACTCGCACAATCACTACAAACTTCAACGTTTTAATGGAAGAAGAAGGTCTTGCTGCTCGTGGTACATTCATCATCGATCCAGACGGCGTTATCCAATCTATGGAAATTAATGCTGACGGTATCGGCCGTGACGCAAGCATTCTTGTTAACAAAATTAAAGCAGCTCAATACGTACGTAACAACCCAGGTGAAGTTTGCCCAGCTAAATGGCAAGAGGGTTCTGCAACACTTAAACCAAGCCTTGACCTTGTAGGCAAAATCTAAGGAGTTCGATCAAAATGATACTAGATGCAGATATAAAAACACAACTATCCCAATACCTTCAGTTAATGGAGAACGATATTTTACTTAAAGTTAGCGCAGGAGAAGATAACGTATCTAAAGATATGTTATCTCTAGTAGACGAATTAGCTACTATGTCATCTAAGATTACAGTAGAAAAAGTTGAACTAGAGAGAACACCGAGCTTTAGCGTAAATCGCCCTGGTGAAGACACTGGTGTCGTATTCGCTGGTATTCCATTAGGACACGAATTTACTTCATTAGTGTTAGCTTTACTTCAAGTTAGTGGACGTGCTCCAAAAGTTGAACAAAAATTAATCGATCAAATCAAAAACATTCAAGGCGAATATCATTTTGAATCTTATATCAGCCTAAGTTGTCATAACTGTCCTGATGTTGTACAAGCTCTTAACGTAATGAGCGTTCTTAACTCTGGTATTACACATACTATGATTGATGGCGCTGCATTCAAAGAGGAAGTAGAAAGTAAAGACATCATGGCAGTACCAACTGTGTACCTAAACGGCGAATCTTTCGGAAGCGGTCGTATGACACTTGAAGAAATTTTAGCTAAAATGGGTAACGGTCCAGATGCATCAGAGCTTTCTGATAAAGATCCATACGATGTTCTTGTTGTTGGTGGCGGCCCTGCTGGTGCAAGCGCAGCAATTTATGCAGCACGTAAAGGCATCCGTACTGGTATCGTTGCTGAGCGCTTCGGTGGTCAAGTAATGGATACTATGGGCATTGAGAACTTCATCAGCGTAAAACGCACTGAAGGTCCTAAGCTAGTAGCAAGTCTTGAAGAGCACGTAAAAGAATACGACATCGATGTAATGAATCTACAACGTGCGAAACGTTTAGAGAAAAAAGAACTTATTGAAGTGGAACTTGAAAACGGCGCTGTTCTGAAAAGTAAGAGCGTAATCGTTTCTACAGGTGCTCGCTGGCGTAATGTTGGCGTACCAGGTGAAGCTGAGTTCAAAAATAAAGGTGTAGCATACTGCCCACACTGTGACGGCCCATTATTCATCGGAAAAGACGTAGCAGTTATCGGCGGAGGTAACTCTGGTATTGAAGCAGCTATCGACTTAGCAGGTATTGTTAAGCACGTAACTGTTCTTGAATTCATGCCAGAATTAAAAGCTGATGCTGTATTACAAGAACGTCTTAACAGCTTACCAAACGTAACTGTTCTGAAAAACGTTCAAACGAAAGAAATCACTGGTACTGATAAAGTAAACGGTATTTCTTACATCGATCGTGAAACTGAAGAAGTTCATCACGTTGAATTACAAGGTGTATTCGTTCAAATCGGTCTTGTGCCAAACACAGACTGGTTAGGCGAAACGGTTGAACGCGCTCGCGGTGAAATCGTAACAGATAAGCACGGTGCTACAAACGTACCAGGAGTGTTTGCTGCAGGTGACTGTACAAATAATCCGTACAAACAAATCATCATCTCTATGGGTTCAGGTGCAAACGCAGCTTTAGGTGCATTTGATTACTTAATCCGTAACTAATTATATAGACGTGAGTAAAAGACGCGCTCCCAATAGGTAGCGCGTCTTTTTTATGACATTGTATGCAAATGGTCGTCAAATTCCTTCCACCATATTAAATCATACGGTGGTTCTATATCTAATACTATATTTACATTTTCTGCTACTACTTGTATTCTTTTGGCTGGGTTATCTCTTTTTCCTGAAGAATAAATAGCAAGCTTAATTATTTCCTGCTTTCCATCTTCATAAATCCTTTTCTTTAGGTCTAATTGGTCAATTTGTTCTTTTGAAGGAATCTCTTTCTCTTTCCCTTCCCAATCACATATTTCAAATAGAGGATATCTATCCCCATACCATTCCTCAATAATCTCAATGACTTTCAGAATAATATAATTCCCCGATACTAATTCGTAACTAACAGCATCACCTGCTTTTAAAGAAGTATTCACTATAAATCTCTTCGGGACTTTTTTAGCTTCTGGTTGCGGAGAATGTAACTGTTCTCTTAGTTTATTTAACACTACTTCACGTTTTCTCTGTAAGGTAGGTTCATCCTCCCAGCGGGCTAAATCTGCACCGCTCTCTATTATTTGCAATGCCTCTTGTTTAACATTCTCTTGAAGTCTTCCTAACTTCCATTGTATGCACGCAAATGCTAGCCAAAAAATAAGTATCTCATCATCATCATCTAGTTCATTCTTGTATTCCTCAATTACAATCCTACTTGCTTCTTCATTTGAATATTCATTTCCTAACAAATCCTTATAAATTAACTGAATATCTTTAGCAATATCATCTGACAATATCGCTGTTCCCCAAGCCCCCATACATTAACACTCCAATCTATACACTAAAAACCTCTCATTCCCATTCTTCTCATAAGCACCTGGCAACCTTACTTCCTTCTTCAATTCAAACGCAGTCTGGTTCTCTAAGAAGAAAATATAATCTTCAGAAGGATAGTATAAAATAATATCCACTTCCCTCTCTATTTCCTCTACCGAAAGCAAAATGTTATTCACTACGTTCATAAACACTTGTACAGAAAATGGATTAAAGAAATAAAATCGATTATCACGCGGATCAATCTCATATTCCTGCGCTAAACAACATTCAAATTGGATTTTATCTTTACTGTTTCTTACCTTCCTTGCATAACGCTCACGGTTCTCCATCGCTTCTTTATAAAACTCTTCATTCATTTCAATCCCAACCGCTGATGCACCGCACTTATGATGCATATAAAAGTTTAGCCGCCCTTTTCCGCATCCAAAGTCTACAATTCGATCACTACTTTTAATTTCGTATTGGCTCAATAATTCCTCTAACCCACTATATGGCGTTGGCTCATAGCGATGGTAATGCATAGACTTATTAAACCCTTTTTGCTCACCGACAGTTTTTATATGTAATACAGCATCGTAATATTGTTCGTTCATTCGTTTGCTCCTATTAAGAAATATTACTATTATTATACACCACGTACTAAATGCTCATTTTTATCAAATTAATTGGTACGTGAAATTATATCGACTTAACGACAAATTCCTACAAAAAAACAGGAGCTTTCTAGCCCCTGTTTTCTAATACTTTCAATACAGTTTGTTTCAATATTTCTACTCCATCCATTATGCAAGAATGGTCAAACTTCATATACGGATGGTGTAATCCAGGTTGTAGGTTTGCCCCTAGTCCAAGCATGACAGCTTTTAAATGTGGTCTCTTCACTGTGTAGTAATGGAAGTCATCGCTTCCTGTCGTATACAGTGGTCCAGTACATCCCTCTTCCCCATACACTTCAAGAATACCTTTACGCATAAAGCGCTCAGCTTCTTCTGACACTTCAGCTCCTGGTGCGAGATCGATCCACTCATAAGAAACTTTAGATCCCATTGATTCAGCTGACTGAATTACTTGCTCTATTTTTTGCTTTAATCCATTTAGTAATATGTTATTTTCTGCTCTTACATCTAAACTAAAATGTCCGTTACCTGGAATAATATTCAGATTATCACCACCGGCTTGGCATCTCGTCATCTTAACAGAATACGACGTCTGCGGTGGTAGCCATATATTTTTCAATCCAATATTAATCATCGTGATGACATCAATCGCATTTATCCCTTGATGTGGGCGTGCCCCATGTGCATCATCTCCGTGAATCAACCCTTCTAAAAATCCTGCCGCTCCGTGACGAATAGATGGGGCAGCTTGTTTCAAAGGCAGTTCTTCAATCGGCCTTAAATGAACACCAAATAAGAAATCAGCATCATCCACGGCGCCTTTCTCTACCATCTTTAAAGAACCATTTCCTTTTTCCTCTGCCGGTTGAAAAATAAATCTAACCGTTCCACTATCCCATCTCATATTTTTCAATTGTAAAATAAGCCCCATCACAATCGTCATATGAGCATCGTGACCACATGAATGGTTCGCTTTAAATTCTCCGTCTACTTCTTGCCATAGTGCATCCATATCAGCACGAATCGCAATGACTGGGTTCCCGCTTCCGATTTCAGCGATTACGCCTGGGCAATCATCAAATATTTTATATGAAATTCCTTCTTCTTTTAAAAAGTTAGTAATATACGCTGTCGTTTCATACTCTTTCCAACTCACTTCAGGGTTTTCATGTAAATGTTGAAAAATTTCAGTTAAACGCTCTTGTAATTCTAATGTTTTCAAAGCTACATTCTCCTTCCCAAATTCCAAAACCATTCAGGTTAATTATACTTATGAAAAACAGATGTTTTTATGAACATATTGAATTTTAAGAAAAAAGTCAATTGTTTATTTTTAAATGCGATCGACAACTCATTTCCACTCACTTTATAACGATAGAACATTCCTTATTTTCTGTTTTTTATTGACGCTTACATGTATTTTTAGTTATTATAACTTAATAAACGTCTATTTTGCGACAATTCTAAAAATACAAACATACATAATGAGGAGGCAGTTTATGAAAAAAGAAATACCTTTTGGTGTAGCAATAATCCCTATTATCATTACAGTTGCAGTTATGATGGTTACAATTGTTGTATTAAAACAAAGCCCTCACGTCCCACTTATTATCGGTACAACCGTTGCTTCTATCGTCGCTTGGCGTTACGGTTACAAATGGAACGACATTGAAGAAGCAATGTATAAAGGAATTCGCCTCGCATTACCCGCTATCGTTATCATTATTCTAGTAGGTTTAACGATCGGTGCTTGGATTGGCGGCGGAATCGTCGCAACAATGATTTATTATGGTTTAAATCTTTTAACTCCATCACTATTTTTAGTTTCAATTACAATTATTTGTTCTATTGTTGCATTAGCTATCGGTAGCTCTTGGTCTACAATGGGAACAATTGGTGTTGCAGGAATGGGCATTGGCCTAAGTATGGGAATCCCAGCTCCAATGGTTGCCGGCGCTATCATTTCCGGTTCTTATTTCGGTGATAAAATGTCACCGCTTTCAGACACAACAAACTTAGCTGCAGGATTAACAAATACAGATTTATTCACACATATTCGTCATATGTTATTTACTACAATTCCAGGTTTAATTATTACTCTTATCGTTTATGCGTTCTTAGGAAGAAGCTTTGGCGCTAATAATATTGATGCAAAAGGTATCGATCAAACGTTACAAGTATTGCAACAAAACTTTGTTATTTCACCTTTCCTATTAATCATACCTGTAGTCGTTATGGTATTGGTCGCTAAAAAAGTTCCTGCCATACCAGCCATTCTCGTAGGTATTATTTTAGGTTTTTTATCACAAGTCTTTATTCAAGGTGGTTCTGTCTCGGCATCTGTCGGTGCACTCCAAAATGGATTTTTCATAGACACTGGCAACAAGCTAGTAGACGAACTCTTTAACCGCGGTGGCTTAGATTCGATGATGAATACAGTTTCTATGACAATTGTCGCTATGACTTTTGGAGGAGTATTAGAACATACTGGCATTCTTCGCTCAATTGTAAATCAAATTTTAAAATTAGCGACATCAGCAAAAGGACTTATCGCTTCTACTATCGCATCTTGCTTTGCAACAAACCTTACTTGCTCTGAACAATATATTTCGATTGTTGTTCCTTCAAGAATGTATGCAAATGCGTACACAGAAAAAGGACTGCATTCTAAAAACTTATCCAGAGCATTAGAAGATGGCGGAACATTAACTTCTGTTTTCGTACCTTGGAATACATGTGGTGTATTTATACTCGCAACACTTGGAGTTGGCGCATTCGAATATGCTCCTTATGCTATATTGAATTTCATCGTACCTATTATTTCAATCATTTACGGCATAACTGGTCTCACCATTACGAAACTATCAGACATTGAAAAAGCGGAACTACTAAAAAAACAAAAAGCACAACTAGAAGCTTAAAGATACCGGTAAATTCATTTCATATATTGCGCGAGGGCGCCCTTGTTGATAGGGCATTTCCTCGCCGCAAATATGAGCATACCCATAATCAACTAGTTTCTTTAATAACCTTTCTGTTGATCGCCGAGTCACTTGTAAGTATTCAGAAAGATCCGCTGCTGTAAACTTCAATGACGGATGTGATTGACTAAATTGAATAATTTTTGATAAGTTTGCAGGACTGAGCTTCGTTTCCTTCGCTATTTTCATTAGTTCCGGGTTGTCATTCTTCAAACTTTGTACTCTCTGTTCTTTCGGGAACGGACCAAATAGTTCTTTATCACTTGTTAGTATATAAAAACAGTGGTCTATTGGATTATTCTTCGCGAAACTTTGAGCGATTTTAGCATTTTGCTCTGCTTCCTTCACAGTTTTTCCGTAACCAAATCCAATAGCTATCGTTCTTTCTATACTCGCAAATAAATTATTTATCATATTTGTTTTTATAATCGATTCAATATCACCACGAGTCGTATACAAAATGAACGTCATTTCATCAACTTTTTTAAATGAACCACGTAGTTCTTTTGAAATGACATCTAATTGCTCAAGCAAACCTTCTCGTAATTCTAAAGAAGAAATCATACAAGCACCAACAGTAGCTGAATGGCTTTTTGCTAACTCAGCTTTTATTTTTGCATCTTTTAACCCATGTATAATGGATTGCGTCGGATCTATCATACGCTCTGAAGGAATACCTATTTTTTGAAGTTCATCATAAACAGCGTGAATACTAGTTAAGGCTAAATGAGCTTCTCCAGATTGATATTTAGCTACATGAAAATCAATAACTCTATTTATTTCATCTTTACTCCACAGCATATTTTCATAATCAAACACTTGTGGACTTTCTTTTATACCGATATCATGGAACACATTTGTAATAAATGAGCGGTCTACTAAATCAATTGAAATGTTATGTGGTTGAATCCCTTGGTGATATATGACAGAAAGAATGGAAGATGCGACAGTTGTCTCGTCTTGCTGTAAGTACGTACTTGGAATTCGTAATTGTTCTCTTATTTCTTTTGCCATATAATAAGGTAAAGCACCTGAGAAAAAGATGAAATCACAAGGCTTTAAACGCTTTAAAAGTTCAGAAGATTCCGCCGGATGAAGGTAAATATATGGATCAATCTCTATTTCTTCTAGTTTATGAGCGACAGGTAAAAGTGTCTCCATAAACTCTTTTGAACCGACAACTGCAATTTTTATCATCATTTCTCTAACTCCTTATCATTAATTAACGACTATTTAACGTCAACTATATCAAATGTACAAAACTATTGTAAACAGGAAGGGGTCTCTACCTAATGAAAATTACAGCTATTCATCTTTACGCAATTCGTTTACCACTTCGCGATCCGTTTGTTATTAGTTATGGTTCTTATTCTGATATGCCTTCTATTATCGTCAAAATGGAAACAGATGAAGGTATTATCGGTTACGGTGAGGGCGTTGCTGATGATCACGTTACAGGCGAATCATGGGAAAGTACTTTCCATACTTTAAAACATACACTTGCTCCTGCGCTCATCGGGCAAAATCCAATGAATATCGAGAAAATACACGATATGATGGACAATACAATTTACGGTGTTCCTACTGCGAAGGCCGCGATAGATATTGCTTGTTTTGATATAATGGGCAAAAAACTAAATCAACCTGTATATCAATTAATTGGCGGACGCTACCATGAAGAATTCCCTGTCACTCAAGTCTTAAGTATCGCCGAACCAGAAGACATGGCTGAAGAAGCTGCTTCCATGATTCAAAAAGGTTACCAATCTTTCAAAATGAAAGTTGGTACAAATGTAAAAGAAGATGTAAAAAGAATTGAAGCTGTACGCGAACGTGTAGGAAATGACATCGCGATTCGCGTCGATGTAAACCAAGGTTGGAAAAATAGTGCAAACACATTAACAGCACTTCGTTCATTGGGGCATTTAAACATCGACTGGATTGAACAGCCTGTTATAGCGGATGATATTGACGCAATGGCTCACATTCGCTCTAAAACAGACCTTCCGCTTATGATTGATGAAGGACTAAAAGGCTCTCGTGAAATGCGCCAAATCATCAAATTAGACGCAGCTGATAAAGTAAATATAAAACTAATGAAATGTGGCGGCATATATCCAGCTGTAAAACTCGCTCATCAAGCTGAAATGGCAGGCATTGAATGCCAAGTTGGATCCATGGTCGAATCATCCGTTGCTTCTTCCGCAGGATTCCATGTCGCTTTCTCGAAAAAAATCATTACTAGCGTCGAACTAACAGGTCCATTAAAGTTCACGAAAGACATCGGGAACTTACATTACGACGTACCATTCATTCGCTTAAACGAAAAGCCAGGACTCGGCATTGAAATAAACGAAGATACATTACAAGAACTAACCGTCTTTCAAGACGTTGTACGCTAAAGGAGGATTAACGCATGACAGTTCTATACGAAGGATCATTAAAACAAAATAACGAACCATTTCACGTTACATTACTATCACTAGAGAACATTGAACAAATTTTATCACTACAAAACGTTGTAATTGAGGCGCTAGAGGATAAAAATCGCTTACAACCACTCTCGCTAGAAGAGTTTCAATACATTCTAGAAGGAAACGGCATGATGATCGGTGCTTTTATCGAAAACGAACTCATCGCATTTCGTGCCCTACTCGTCCCTCCTATCGACGACGAACATTTAGGACTTGATATTGGCATAGCAGAAAGCGAACTACATCGCGTCATCTATCAAGAAATTTCAAATGTTCACCCGAACAGCCGCGGAAATGGGATGCAAAAAATATTAGCTACAGTTATTATGAATGAATTACAAAAAGAAGATAGCAAATACGACTATGTTTGCTGCACCGTTGCACCTTTTAACATTCCTAGTTTAAAGGATAAATTTGCGCAAGGGATGGAAATTGCTGTATTGGAGGAGAAGTATGGTGGTAGTATGCGGTATGTTTTTGTGAAGGAATTGCGTGGGGATAAGGAGAATGATTGGGTTGATATTAAAACGGTTCCGATGAGTGATTTTGATGGACAAAAAAAGTTGCTTGCTGAAGGCTATCGAGGCCATAAGATGGAAAAACACAATGAAACATATTCTGTTCAATTTGCAAAATAATAATATACATTTTATTTTGTAGAAACCAAGAGGGATGAAACCTTAACAATAGTTAGGTTTCATCCCTCTTAAAAAGATATATTTTAACTTACATTTAAATTAGTTAAAAAAGTACTTAGTTCATTTTCTGATTGAAATTTAAACGTATATCCATAATGTATAAGGCTTTTCCCTTTGTTCTTTCTCTTAGGGAATTGTCTTAATGCTGTATTATGGTATTTACCACTACTTCTATTCATTAAACTATCATTATTTTCTACAGTTTTAGGATTTAACACAATGCTAATTTCGACATTATGTAACAAGTATACCACTTCTTTATTTTTGCTATTCTCAAATTCTATAGCCTTGCTAGTTTCTCTTATGAACGTATAATTATTTTCAGCAAAAGCTACTTTTAGCCCCTTCATTTCATACTCTCCCCTACTTCATTTTATATACTATTATTGTGATATCAACAGAAGTATCTGTCTAGCCTTTCTCTGTCACCTCTTTAAAATAATAATCACTTCACTACTAAACCGTCATCTTCCAACTCGATAAAGCTAACCAATTCTCCATTTCCTTATAATCAGGCATTATCTTCCCGACGAGACGCCAAAAAGATCGATCATGATTTAAATGGACCATATGACACATTTCATGAACAACTACATAGTCAATTACCTGCTGTGGAGCCATTGCTAGCTTCCAATTGAATGTTAATTGTAAATTTGAATCACAAGTGCCCCACGTACGGCTACTATCTGTAATACGAATAGAACGCGGTTTTGTTTTAAAGTTACTTTGATGCGCTTTAATACTCTTCTCCACTAATGCTTTGCACTGCTTATAGTAAAATCGTTTTAAAGCTTGTTGTATTTTCTCATCCTTAAGTTCTTTCACATAAATATGTAACTTACCACCCTCAAAGACTGCATTATCTTGTTCAATATTTGCATCTTGAGAAATCTGTATCGGATATGTATTCCCCAAATACAGAAAGCCCTCTCCTTGATCATAATCCTTCTCCTGTGGTCCAAGCGCTCGCTCCTGCATTTCCTTACGTGTTGCCTGAATCCAATCCCATTTCTCCTCTAGCAACTGGACTAAGTATTCAACAGGTGTTCCTTTTGGAGCTTGCACTTCCACATTTCCATACGAATCTACAAAAAGACGCACGGACTTTTTCTTCTTATAAGTTATATGAAAATTAATTGTCTCACCTAAATATGTATGTACCATTTCATCACCTAGCGTATTATTTTTACAAATAAAAAAGAGTAGGCTACAAACGTCCTACTCTATCTATTATACCATTTACCGTTTTAAAAGCTCATTATCCTCTATACTTTACACCTAATCCCTTAATGAAGTTCCTTGCGTATCTATCGCCGCACTCTTTGTAATTTTTATGGCCTTTCTTTCTTAATAGGGCGCCTAGTTCTCCCTTTGTTACCGTAACGCCTACGCTATCTAATATATCAAGTACATCCTCACTCGTTAAAGATAGTGCGATTTTCATTTTCTTTAGAAGAAGGTTGTTAGCACTCTCTTTGCTTTGGACAGGTGCTGGTTGCCCAGGTTTCGGATCTTGCTTCCCTCTTTTTAAAGTAATAAATCCATTTAAAAATGCCTCTAACATCATCATATCGCATGTTTTTACGTACTCATCTTCGATTACATCATCATTTTCAGCTTCATGCTGAGGCGCTCTCTTTATTTTTGTAAGCATATCAACTACATCTTCTTTCGTTACTTCCATACCACCAAGTTTAAAGATTTCTACCATATCTATATCTCTTATATCTAAAGCGTATCTTACTCTTTTTAATATATCGTTGTTGCTCATTGCCATTGTTTTGCCTCCTGAAATGTTAATTATAGTAATGCTTTTAGCATGTATAAATTAATGTCGTTAAGTTACTACTTTAACATTTTAGAGGTAGGTTTTGTAGTCTTAGGTGGATTAATGCTTTTTGAGGCACTTTTACCTATATTTTGTGTTATATCATAAATTTTTTTATAATAATACATAGATATTACTTAGTATAATAGATTAACAGCATTTTAAGGTCTTTCAGCTGAGTAGAATATCCAGTCTATAATTTCGGCGGAATGGCAAGTAATTTTTAAACACTGTCTATGTTATTGGCTAAAAAAACATACATTATTTTTAAGAACGGAGTTTATTATAAATGATAGAAAAAGGCTCAGACCGAATAACAAAAGTAGAATTAATGGACAAATATCTTGATTCTCATCCAGGAAAAATAACCAGTTCCGAGATTTGCAATATTGTAATGTCCGTTTTCAAATTTGATTTAACAACTAAATCTACCCTATCAAAAGAATGGGTAATGACAGGAGCGGTTTCCTCAACTGAGAACATTGCTAAAATGGCCATAGATTCTGGCATTGTCCAGTATGGAAAGCAGGTCACAGGGGTAGAGATTCGCAAACTCATCAATCAAATTTTTGGCATTAACTTAGATGCGATATCCTCTTTAGATGGGGCAAGAATTTCTTTATTTTCTAAAAATCAGTGGGTTGTTCGAGATGAACAAGATTTATTTGTTGTTCATACTGGATCAGGAGATGTCGATGTGAAGATTTTCCCTACTGACTATTTCATTGAACAAACTGGATTAGAAGAACTGCCGCAGGACCTACAGCAATCATTAACAAACTTTGGGTTCTCTTGCGATGAAAGGGCCGGATGTTACTATTACTCAAATCCATCTGGAGAAGCAGTTCCAGATACCTTTAAGGGGCAGATCATTGGAACGATTATTAAGATAATTCACCATTCATATCAATCTTTATAAAAAAAATCATATAGGGAAGCCCTATATGATTTTTTTATAGTTGGTGAATAAAACAGCCTTATTTTCCAAAAGACGATAAAAATTTAACTCTATCTCCCATAGGAGGAGTATTATTATCGACTAAAGCAACCTCTAGAACTGCTGGCCCATTTAAATTCAATAAGCTGTTTATGACATCTTGATTGATATCTTCTAATTCATTAATTCTGTAACTTGGTATATTCATAGCTGCAGCCATCGCACTAATATTAATTGATTCCTGTTCAAAGGATTGATGAGTCCTACGGAATTGTAACGAATGACCGTGATATACCATTCCTAAACGGGCATTGTTCATCACAACAAACAAAATAGGCAAGTTATATTCCTTTGCCGTCAGTATTTCCAACCCGTGCATGAAAAAGCAGCCATCACCCGTAATACATACAACAGGGCGTTCCGGTTCAGCAAGTTTTGAGCCAATCGCAGACCCAATCCCGCTTCCCATTGCGCCAAAATGCACATTAATATTATAGGTGTCAAAATCTACGACCTTCATGTGATGGATGACATACGCCATAAATTCACCAATATCAATGGTATACCTAGTATTTGACGGCAAATATTCTTGAAGAGTCAGGAGAACATTTTTCGTATTATATTCCTCCTTATTCTCCACTGCCTCTTTCTTCTTTTCAACTGCAAGCTCAGCACTTTCCCTTGGCAAGCCTAAAGCTTTTAATTCTTCTATTAACAATAATAAACTTAAATTTATATCACCTAGTACTGGAATATCCACCTTGTACTTCCGATTAAACACGGATTGATCAAAATCCATTTGAACAGAAAAGCGATCTTTTATCAAGTTGCCATTATAATTATTTGTTGCAGTTTCTCCCAAGCTGGATCCCACAATCAATAACGCTTTTCCATCACCCTCATTAATTAATTCGGAAGTAGCCTCATGACCGGCAAATCCAAACACTCCTACTAGAAGCGGGTGTCCCTCGGGGATATATCCCTTTGCTTGCGGGGTTGTTATAATTGACCAATTCAGCAGTTCTGCCAGCTCTATTAATGATTCAACAGAGTTTCTTACGCCCTGCCCTGCAAAAATATAACCCGTATCCCTTTTTATCAGTTCTCTAGCTGTCTCTTTTATTGTGCCTAAGTCAGGCACAACAGGTAATCTTTTAGGCACATTCGGCATTTCAACATTTTCCATATTTTCGTGTTGAATATCAATCGGTATCGCAACATGTACAGGTCCTGGTACTCCAGATATAGCGATTTCAATTGCCAATGCGACTTCTTTAAGTACATCCTTTGCATCATTAATCGTAACGCTATATTTTGTAACAGGTCTGAAGACTGGTTCTACATCTAATTCTTGTGATGCATTCAAGCCTACCGTATTCATAGGTACAGCACCTGTAATGAATAAGACAGGTAAATGCTCCCGCATGGCATTGGCAGCACCTGTTACAAGATTTGTGGCACCAGGTCCGCTACAACCAATACATACACTTAGCTGATTTGTATATTTAGCATAAGCGGCAGCCATGTATGATGCTGCACCTTCATGTTTTGTTACAATTGGTGTTAATTCAGGCATATCATACAGCTCATCAAAAAACGCATTTACAGAACCTGCTGGGATACCAAATATATGTTTAACTTCATTAGCTACTAAATATTCTAATACATTTCGAGCTGCTTTCATGTTTATTCCCCATTTATTTTAAATTTATCTCTCTATTAGAAATAGTTTTTCCACATCTTCGGCCATCACGGGACGGCTGAAAAAATATCCTTGCATGAGATAACAATTTCGTGCAGATAAAAATTCTACCTGTTCCTTTGTCTCAACACCTTCAGCAATAACGTCAAGATTCAAATTCTTAGCCAGCGTAATAATAGTATTCGTAATGGCTGCATCATCTTTTGTCATATCACGGACAAAGGATTTATCAATTTTTAACGTTGAAATAGGCAAGCTTTTTAAATACCCTAAAGATGAATAACCAGTGCCAAAATCATCAATAGCGAGGTTTATTCCTAGACCTTTTAATTTCTTCATTGTTTTTAAAGTTGATTCTGTATTTTTAACAATTAAATTTTCAGTGAGTTCTAGTTGTATATACTTCGGAGATAGCTCTACTCTCTCTAAAACGTTTTTTACGACAGCAAATAAATCACTTTGTTCAAATTGACGTGCGGATAAATTCACAGACATACTAATTAATGGAAATTCTTGATCATGCCATTTCTTTAATTGCCTGCAGGCCTCTTCCAGAACCCATTCACCTATCGGGACTATTAATCCAGTTTCTTCAGCTATTGGGATAAACTTATCAGGCGATATCATCCCATGTTCTCGATGGTTCCACCTAATTAAAGCCTCTACCCCCTCAATCTTATTCGTTTTACAGTTTATTTGTGGTTGGTAATAGATTATGAGCTCTTCTTGTTCCAAAGCTTTATACAAATCATTTTCTAACTTAACGCTTTCAAAGGTTCTAGTATCCATCCCTTCACTAAAGAAATGATAGCTATTACCTGATATTTCTTTAGATTTGTACATGGCTGTGTCTGCATTTTTGATTAAGATTTCAGTCGTATCACCGTTCTCAGGAAATATACTAATACCAATACTCGTTTTCATATAGATTTCATTATCTACTAACTTAAAAGGCTCTGAAAAAGAATCGATGACACGGTTTACTACCTTTAATACTTCATTTTCACTTTTGATATTAGGTAAATAGATGGTAAATTCATCTCCGCCCTGTCTTGATACCGTTGCACTTTTTGGCACACAAGCACTTAATCTGCTTGCAACCTCTCGTAGCAACAGATCACCGAAGCTATGCCCGAGCGTATCATTCACAAACTTAAACCTGTCTAAATCCAAATACAAAACTGCTAATTTTTCATTATGTAATTGAGCATATGTCAGCCCTTGAGTTAGCCTGTCCTTTAATAGAACTCTGTTAGGTAAATCTGTTAAACTATCAAAATAAGCATGGTATTTTATTTCTTCCTCCATTTGTTTCCTTTGGGTTATATCTTTAAAGGTAACGACTTCCCCTACAATTTCTTCCCCTTCCTTTATAGCGGAAATGACATACTCCACCGGAAAACAGGATCGATCTTTTCTAAAAAATTGCTCAGTTTTATCGTAAAGATTCCAATTCCCATCGCAATCGGAGGCATCCTTCTTTTGCCTTCCTGTTTCAATTCCATTGAAAACCATACTGGATGGTTTTCCTATTAATTCATTTTCCATATCATAGCCTAACATGGAGGCACCAGCTGGGTTACAAAAGGTAATATTCCCATCAAGGTCTAAACCAAAAATCCCTTCTCCAGCAGAATTGAGGATTAGTTCCTTCTCACGGCTAAGCTGCTGCAATTCAGTTATTACTCGTTCCAGTTCCTTATTTTTCACAGTAATTTCTGACGTTCTCTCTTCAATAATGACCTCCTGCTTATCCATATATAAAAGGTTGGATAGCGTAGAGGCAGTTGCATCGACAATAGATTGTGACAGTTGTATTTGTGCTTCACAATAATTGAAATCACTATCACTTAGATTGACTACAGATATTTGCCCTAATACCTTTCCCATTGAAACCAACGGTAGCATCAAGAGTCCCTTCATACCAAAATTACGGCAAACATCATGGTTTGGTCGCGAATCTGCATAAACATCTGGAATCAAGATTGGCTTTTTTGTTTCAATGACCTCTTGCGTGACCCTATCATTGCTTTGATCAAATTTTATCTTGTCATGTGTCTTGATCCAATCTTCTTCTGTCCATTCGGAATCCTTACTTAACTTTGCCGGTCTAATTTTTTTCTCAGCTAAAGGTTCTAGTAAATGAACCCCGATATTATAATTGTCTAAAACCTTTCCTAAATAGGAAAAACAGGTATCAAGACTTTCCTGCATTGAGGAACACATAGATAGATCCCGTGTCACATCAAGCAAGAGCTGTTTTTCAGCAATAAGGTTCACCTTATGAGTTAAGTTGTTCGCATTTTGAATGGCAACAGCCGCCATATTCACATATGCCTCAACTGTTTGAATTTCTGACTCTGTTAAATTCATGGGAATTCCATAGTCAAATAAAAAAACTAGACCAAATAATTCTTCTTCAAAAGAAATGGGAAGAACGAATAAAGATTTAATCCGAAACCCTTCAACAGCTCTCGGATCCGGCCTGCTATCCTTTGATGTATCAGGGATGTAGATGGCTTTTTTTGTTTCAATCACTTCTTTTGCCAGCAGGTCGATTTCTGTATCAATGACATGCATATCCAGTGTCCACCCATTAATAATCTCTGGTTTTCCTACATATCCCCTAAAAGTCCCATCTTCCTGCGGCAAATAAATACCAACAGAATCGCATTGAACGATTTCTTCAGAAATTGCTATTGTGACTTGCTCTAAAACTTCACGTAAATCCAGCTTTGTATTAATCATTTTAGTTATATTCGCAAGTCGAGAATACCTCGTTTGTTCCTTCAACATAAAAACGAACTCCATTTCATTGAAAATATCTATTTATATTCAAACTTAAATTCTTATTTAAAACAAATCAATACTATCAGTTTACTTTTCAATCATTACCAATTCGACAAAATATTTCATATTTCTCACTATTATAATGTTTTTTATAGATTTAATATAGGAATTGTTTGCATAATTATTTAATATTTTTATTACTCAGTTGCGAGATACATACGTTGTCATTGCTAAAAGGCATACAAATTTTTCCATACACTAAAATTCGTTTACTTATGATATAACTCAGCTTACTTAAAATGAAGCAAATACCAACCCATTCAGGTAACAATGTACAACATTACTTATTACTTTTTAATATATTAAAACAAAAAACAGATGGGAATCTCTACTCATCTGAGTCAAGATTCCCATCTGTCTATTCAAACTATCTCTACACGCCAGTCACAAACTCCACATACACAGAGTATAGGCGGAAATACAAAAGTGCTGGTTGGTTCAATACGTTTATAAAACTGTTTTCTTTCTATTGTTATCTACAACAGATCTCAAAACGAAATAAATAGAATTCATTCCCCTCTACTTCAGGGCGTTATACGGTTTCACTACCTTCTACCACATTCACACTCGCCTCAAACTTATCAAGCAACGCACGCACTTCATCTGTTGATTTCGTGCTCATCAATTGATTTCTTAGTTCAGCAGCTCCAGGGAAGCCTTTTACATAAATTTTGAAAAAGCGATGAAGCCCTGTGATTGAACGTGGCAGTACTTCTGCATATTGATCTTGAAGATCAAGCTGCAGTCTTAAAAGATCAAGGTGTTCTTTACTGCTATGTTCTCTCGGCTCTTTTTCAAAAGCAAACGGATTTTTGAAGATACCTCTTCCGATCATAACTCCATCAATACCGTATTTTTCAGCAAGTTCCATTCCGGTTTGACGGTCAGGAATGTCTCCATTGATTGTTATTAGCGTATTTGGTGCAATGCGGTCACGTAATTTTTTAATTTCCGGAATTAGTTCCCAGTGCGCGTCTACTTGGCTCATTTCTTCTCTTGTGCGTAAATGAATAGAAAGGTTCGCAATATCTTGTTTGAAAATGTGCGTTAACCAATCCTCCCACTCACTTAACTCTTTAAAGCCAAGTCGTGTTTTTACGCTGACAGGTAGTCCGCCTGCTTTTGCTGCTTGAATAAGTTCTGCCGCAACGTCTGGACGTAGAATAAGGCCACTACCTTTTCCTCTTGATGCTACGTTCGGTACAGGGCAGCCCATATTAATATCGATGCCTTTAAATCCTAACTCTGCCATACCAATACTCATCTGGCGGAAATATTCAGGATTATCTCCCCAAATATGTGCCACTATCGGCTGTTCATCTTCTGTAAAAATTAAACGGCCACGTACACTTTTCATACCTTCTGGATGACAATAGCTATCCGAATTTGTAAACTCTGTGAAAAATACATCTGGACGACCAGCTTCGCTTACTACGTGACGGAAAACAACATCTGTCACATCTTCCATTGGTGCAAGTACGAAAAACGGTCGTGGTAAATCATTCCAAAAATTATCTATCATTTCAAATTCAAATCCTCTCAATATGAATACAATTTCAAACTCTCAATTTATAATTTGTAAAAATCAGCAATATTTATTTTAACTAAAAGCGTTGCTGAATGGTATTTTTATAAACCAAAAAGCAGGTGGTATAGATTTTTTCTATATCAACTGCTTTTCTATTATACCAACTTAAGCCAAGCTACACACTCTACATGAGTAGTATGCGGGAACATATCAACAGGTTGTACTTCCTGCGTTTTATATCCGCCTTCTTCTAGTACTTTTAAGTCACGTGCTAACGTTGCTGGGTTACATGATACGTATACGACGCGTTTTGGCTTCATATCGATGATTGTGTTTAGTAGTGCCTCATCACAACCTTTACGCGGTGGATCTACGACCATTGTGTCAGCGATTACGCCTTCTTTGTACCATTTTGGAATAACTACTTCTGCTTCTCCTACACCAAATTCAGCGTTTGTCATGTTGTTTAGTGCTGCGTTTCGGTTTGCGTCTTCGATTGCTTCTGGGACGATTTCAACACCGTACACTTTTTTCGCTTTTTGCGCTAGGAATAAGGAGATTGATCCGATACCGCAGTATGCGTCGATTACAGTTTCGTTACCATCTAACTTTGCGTATTCTAACGTTTTATCGTATAGTACTTTCGTTTGTTCTGGGTTTACTTGATAGAATGAACGTGCTGAAATCGCAAATTTAATGTCACCGATAAAGTCATAAATATATTCTGATCCGTACAGTACTGTCGTTGTGTCTCCGAAGATTACGTTTGTACGCTTCGTGTTTACGTTTTGTACAATCGATTTTACTTCAGGGAATTTCGCTGCAATTTCTTCAATGATTGCTTTTTTATTCGGCAATTCTGCTGTACGAGTAATGAAGACAAGCATAATTTCCCCTGTTACTTGCCCGTAGCGAGCCATTACGTGGCGAAGTGTTCCTTTGTTACGCTCTTCATTGTAAGCCGAAATACCGTGCTTTTCACAAATACGTTTTACTTCTTGAATTAATGTATCGTTTTCTTCCGCCTGAATTAAGCATGATTCCATATTAATGATGTCATGCGTTCCTTGACGATAGAAACCAGCCACAAGTCCACCTTCACGTTCTCCAATTGGCACTTGTGCTTTATTACGGTATACCCACGGGTTTTTCATGCCAAGTACAGGATGAACAGGAACATCGCTTAGTCCGCCGATGCGCTGCATAACGTCGCGTACTTGTTTTTCTTTCGCTTGTAATTGTCCTTCATATGTTAAGTGCTGAAGCTGACAACCGCCGCACTCGTTGTACACGGGGCATTCTGCATCTTTACGATATGGACTTTCTTGATGAAGCTTCATTAAACGACCAAACGCGAAGTTTTTCTTCACTTTAATAATTTTAATTTGCGCTTCTTCACCTGGTAATCCGTTTTTAACGAAAATAGGATATCCCTTTACTTTCGCAACACCGGCACCATCATGTGTTAAATCTTCAAACACTACATCTATAAACTCGTTTTTTTCAACTGGTGGCGTCATTTTTGTACTCATTTTCCGACCTCTCTTTTTCATAACACTGCGTTACATTTTATCATACTTATATGGTCTATTTCTATTGGAAGAAAAAAAGCTATTGACGATAGTTCTCTAGTAATGTTACGCTACTACTAATTTAATACGGACGATGTTACCTCATATATAGTCGATAATATGGATCGAGAGTTTCTACCCGGCAACCTTAAATTGCTGGACTATGGGGAAAACTAATGAATATTAGCCTATGTATAAAAAGACTCCTATTGATTAGCTTTCTCTCATAGATGAAAGTGAATCCATATGGGTCTTTTTTTATTTTTTATTTTCAAAAAGGTCAGACATCTTACGTATGACATAAAACCTCTATTACTTTATTTTTAGTAATATAACGAGCGTTTTATGTACAAACTTTATACGAACTTCTGAAAGGGGCAACTACATGCAATATGTAATGAGCATTATCGGCATTCTTGTCGTTTTAGGTTTATGTTTTGCTTTGTCAAACAACAAAAGTAAAATCAACTTCCGTGCAATTGCTATTATGATTGGTTTTCAAATTTTAATCGGTTGGTTTATGTTTGGCACAAAGATTGGTCAACAAATCATTGTTTTCATTGGTAAAGTTTTCAACAAACTAATTAAACTTGGTACGACAGGTGTTGATTTTCTCTTTAATGGAATTCAAAGAGATTTTGTCTTTTTCTTAAATGTATTATTAATTATCGTATTTTTCTCAGCACTACTTTCAATCTTTAGTTATCTAGGTGTTTTACCATTCATCGTTCGCGTTGTCGGCGGTGCAATTTCAAAAATTACTGGTTTACCACGCGTTGAATCATTCCACGCAGTGAACTCTGTATTCTTCGGTTCAAGTGAAGCGTTAATCGTTATTAAAAACGATTTACAGCACTTTAATAAAAACCGTATGTTTATCATTTGTTGTTCTGCGATGAGCTCAGTTTCTGCTTCTGTTACAGCATCATACGTAATGATGTTAGATGCGAAATATGTACTAGCAGCTCTTCCACTAAACTTATTCTCAAGCTTAATCGTTTGTTCGTTATTAACACCAGTTGATACGAAAAAGGAAGATGAAGTGATTCAAAAATTTGATAGAAGTTTATTCGGAGACAGCTTTATCGGCGCAATGATTAACGGTGCGCTTGATGGTTTAAAAGTAGCTGGTATCGTTGCAGCATTAATGATCGCCTTTATCGGTGTTATGGAAGTTGTAAACTACGTAATCAGCGCTGCTTCAGGTGCAATGGGATATGCTGTTACTTTACAACAAATCTTCGGTTATATACTTGCTCCATTCGCATTCTTAATGGGTATCCCAGTTCATGATATTATCCCAGCTGGTGGTATTATGGGTACGAAGATTGTCTTAAATGAATTCGTAGCAATCCTTGATTTAAAAGACGCTGCTGCAACATTAGATCCACGTACAGTTGGAATCGTTACTGTATTCTTAATTAGCTTCGCAAGTATTAGCCAAATTGGTGCAATCGTTGGTACAATCCGTGCCCTTTCTGAAAAGCAAGGAAGCATCGTATCAAAATTTGGTTGGAAAATGCTATTTGCATCAACACTTGCTTCTATTTTATCTGCAACAATCGCTGGATTGTTTATTTAATAAAAAATCACCTTACTTGTTTAAGTAAGGTGATTTTTTGATGCTTTATGAAACCGAGTGAAATTCGACCGCTTCTTCTGTATTGATAATCCTATCTTTATATATACCTTTTATTGAAATATAAATGATAGATTTGTTTATGTTTTTTAACTTTCCTAATGAAAAATGATAAAGTAATCCATCGCTTTTTAAGGTCCACATCTTCCCACTCCATGGCCCAGTAGCTTTTTGTTCATCCGATGCCTTTATTTCACCTTCATATTCACACTCTCCAAAAGGAGTTTTAATTGTATTCTTCTCTGTATCAATTCGAATATTTTTAATTAGTTTCAAATTCTCATCAGAGAGAATTTGAATTTCATGGTCTTTCTTTTTAAAAAAGAGTTTTCCGTCTTTTGTATTTATATATTCTGCATTATTCATTTCATCTATCATAAAATCATATTCTTCTTTTGTAATACCCAAGTTTTGACGATAAGGAAAAGTTTTTTTCGGGATAATTTCTTCTTCTGCATACTTCAAATACCAATCTAAATTATTTGTAATGCTAGCGCTCATCTTATTTCCGATTTTCTCCAATTTCTCTTTTATCCCATAAGGAAATTCTAGCGTCATAATATCCGCCGTAACTTCCGCATTCATAAGGTGCGGTGGAATATACTCCTCCACACTATTCGCTTTACTCACTTCACTTTGACAACCGACTATGAATAGCGATATGAAAAGGATATATACTAGTTTTTTATATTTCATTTCTGTTCCCCACTCCGTACATCATTCTTGCTTACATTTATAGCGGTTCTTATTATAGTCCAAAATCCTGATATTTTAATAGAAACCACTCTACATATGCAAAATTGCATATTAATAAACCTTTCTCTTACTTTAAAATTAACTTAAATCATTTACCAAAATATACAAATTACAAACGAAAAATGTTATAATTTGTAAAAAAAACATTGGAGGATATTATGAAAGCCCACGCCCTTTTCGACTTCTTATACTTACTGGTTTTAAGCATGAAAAGCTATTATGTATGGGGAATGCCAATCTATGTATTCATCATCCCTCTTATTTTTGTAGTAGGTTATATCATTATCAAATCAAATAAGAAACGAAAGACTACCGCTATTCAAAGTCACTAACCTATCCCACATCTAAAAATGATATGATGAACAAGGGTATATCCCCACCTCTCTTATAGCGGTGGGGATTTTAATGTAAGCATGCAACATAATACACAATAGAAGGTGATTTTATGAGAAAATATGCAGCGATTGCTTTATGTACATCTGCTATTCTAGTAGGCTGTAATACTAGCAATGTAAGCCAAGAACCTAAAAAAGAGAAAAAGGTACAAGAGGTCAAAAAGCAAGAAGAGACGGTGCGGGAACAAGGTAAAATTTCTTATAATCCAATTACGCACGAATCTACAAACGCAAATATTCATATTACAGACATAAAAGATTCTTTAACCGAAGTACAATATAAAATTTGGCGCACTGCTGATGGAAAGGAAAGTGCTAAATCTTTTTCTTCTAAAGAGAAAGATCAACAATTTACACTTCCCTTTGATATAAAAGAATTTGAAGGAAAACGCGGTGAATATCAAATTGAAGCAACAGGAACAACAGAGGGCGGAAAAGTTATTCCACTTACGAAATCTACTATTACTTTCGAGCAAAAGGTTCCTGTTCTTATGTACCACGCAATTGATGATTATCACGGGCAAGGTATTAAAGATTTATTCGTATCACCTGCTAACTTTGAAGCTCAAATGAAGTATTTAAAAGACAACGGTTATACATTATTAACATTTGAACGTTGGGGCGATATTAATAAAGTAAATAAACCCATCTTCGTTACATTTGATGACGGTATGAAAAATAATATGAATGCATTTCGCATTTTACAAAAGCTAAAAGATGATACTTTCAAACCAACAGCAACTGAATATATGATTGTTGATAACGTTGATGTAGAAGGCGCTCTTTCTACATCTGAAATAAAAGAAATGGTTGATTCCAGCATTTTTTCTGTACAATCTCACACCGCAACACATGCAGACTTGCCGAAAATTACAAACTATGAAGAAGAGTTAAAAGGATCGAAAGAAAAGCTCGAAAAAATAACAGGAAAACCCGTTATCGCAATTGCTTATCCATTCGGTCATGTAGATGATAAAGTTGTCGCTGAAACAAAGAAATACTATCAATTTGCAACGACAACGAAACCTGGACAATTCATTACGAAGGGTGAACCTGATGAGTTGTTAAAAATGAAGCGTGTTCGCATACACCATACAACGACTGTAGAACAATTTGCTTCTTCGATTAAATAACTATTAGAGCTCAATACATTTTGAGCTCTCTTTTTACTTTATATTTATATATATTTTTAGAATTTTCTTGTATTATATATAGTAAGAAATCTTTCAAACTAAAGGAGATTATACATATGTCATTTGAACAAACGTTAGAGAAATATGCTGCTCTTGCAGTCAATGTTGGTGTTAATATTCAACCCGGACAAACTTTATCAATTAGTGCACCTCTTGAGGCTGTACAGTTTGTACGCCTCGTTACAGAAAAAGCATATAAATCTGGTGCAAAACACGTATATGTTGATTGGAATGATGAGACGTTAACACGCTTAAAGTTCGATCTAGCTCCTGAAGAAGCTTTCTCTGAATTTCCTTCTTGGAAAGCACATGCTCGTGAAGAATTAGCAAAAGAAGGCGCTGCATTTATGTCTATTTATGCAGAAAATCCGGATTTATTAAAAGGCGTAGAAGCAACTCGTATCGCAACTGCTCATAAAGTAGCCGGTGAAGCGATGAAAGTATACCGTGATTACGTACAAGCGGACAAAGTAAGCTGGTGTGTCATTTCTGTTCCTACGAAAGAATGGGCTGCGAAAGTATTCCCTGATGTAGCACCAGAAGAACAAGAAGCAAAACTATGGGATGCTATTTTTAAAGCTACTCGCGCTGATTTAGAGAATCCTGTGGAAGCATGGAAAGAACATGATGAAACACTACATACAAAAGTAGATTACTTAAATGAAAAGCATTATAAAGCTCTTCACTATACAGGCCCTGGAACAGATTTAACGATCGAACTTCCAGAAAAGCATGTATGGGCTGGTGCTGGTAGCTTAAATGAAAAGGACGTACCATTTATGGCTAACATTCCAACTGAAGAAGTATTTACAATGCCACTTAAAACAGGTGTGAACGGCCAAGTATCTAGCACAAAACCGTTAGCATTTGCAGGTAACATTATCGATCACTTCACGTTAACATTTGAAAACGGACGTATCGTAGACTACAAAGCTGAAACTGGTGAAGAGGCTTTAAAACATTTAGTAGAAACAGATGAAGGTTCTCACTTCTTAGGAGAAGTGGCTTTAGTACCTCATGACTCACCAATTTCAAACACAAATATTTTATTCTACAATACGCTATTTGATGAAAATGCATCTTGCCACCTTGCAATCGGAAGTGCTTATGCATTCAACTTAGTTGGCGGAAAAACAATGTCTAAAGAAGAACTTGCTGAAAACGGAGCAAACACTAGTATTACACACAATGACTTCATGATCGGATCAGCTGAGCTTGATATCGATGGTATTACAGCTGATGGAAGACATGAGCCTATTTTCCGTAAAGGTAACTGGGCATTTTAATACAAATAAAAGGCTATCTTCCACACCGGAAGATAGCCTTTTATGATGCTGATGAAACCTTAAGTCCAATTACTCCTAAAACAATAAAGAGAATACAAAATGCTTGGAATAAATTAATATGCTCTTTAAAAAAGTACACACTAATGATTGTAATAAGTAGTGTTCCTACACCAGACCAAATTGCATAGGCAATACTTAAATGAATCTTTTTAACAACGATAGCAAACACGCTGAAACAAATTCCATAGAATACGAAAATAAGTACGCTTGGAACGAGCTTTGTTAAACCGTTCGATAATTTCATCGCAATCGTTCCAGCTACTTCAAAAATAATTGTTACGAGTAATAATAGCCAATATACCATACTAGAATCTCCTTCTCTGTTACCTTATCGAGATTCTAGTATACTACTTATAGCCCTAACGAAATATATTTAATTTCTAAATATTCCTCGATACCGAAATGGCCTCCTTCACGGCCGATACCACTTTCTTTAAAGCCACCAAATGGTGCTTGTGCAACTGATGGAAGTCCGTCATTTAAGCCGATAATTCCGTACTCTAATGCTTCGCTAATTTGGAATGCCTGACTAATATCTTTTGTGAAAATATAAGCAGCCAAGCCATATGGTGTATTATTTGCACGTTCGATTACTTCTTCAACCGTTTTAAATTTAGCAACTGGTGCAACCGGTCCAAATGTTTCTTCATTCATACAAAGCATCGTGTCATTTGCCAATCCAATTACTGTTGGCTGAATGAAATATCCATCTAACTCTGCAAATTTATGGCCACCGTATAAAACTTCTCCACCCTTTTGAATTGCATCTTCAATATGTTCTTGTACTTTCGAAATTGCATTTGCATCAATAAGTGGACCTACAGTTGTTCCTTCACCGAATCCGTCCCCAACTTTAAGCTGCTCTACAGCTTTTGTGAACTTTCCTGCAAATTCTTCGTACACTTCTTCTTGAACAAAGACGCGGTTTGTACATATACACGTTTGTCCTGCATTACGGAATTTCGAACCGATTACCGCTTCTACCGCCTTATCTAAATCAGCATCATTCATAACAATAAATGGAGCATGACCACCTAACTCAAGTGAAACCTTTTTCATCGTTTGTGCAGCGCTAGCCATTAATTCTTTCCCAATTTCAGTTGATCCTGTAAAGGAAACTTTTCGAACACGCTCATCTTCCATCCACGTATCAGCAATTGCTTTTGCACTACCTGTTACAATATTTATTACACCTTTTGGAATATCTGCTTCATGTGCTAATTCAACTAACTTCAATGCCGTTAATGGTGTTTGGCTCGCTGGTTTCACAACCGCTGTACAGCCCGCTGCAAGCGCTGGAGCTACCTTTCTCGTAATCATAGCAGCTGGGAAGTTCCACGGTGTAATAGCTGCCATAACCCCAACTGGTTGCTTTATAACTAAAATACGTTTATTCGGATGAGAAGCAGGAATCATTTCACCGTATATTCTCTTTCCTTCTTCTGCATACCATTCAACAAAACTATTTGCGTAATTTACTTCACCAAGTGCTTCCGCAAACGGCTTTCCTTGTTCTCTCGTCATAATTGCTGCAATTTCTTCTTTATTTTCATCAATTAGCGTGAACCATTTTTTCAACTTTACTGCGCGATCTGCTGCAGTTAATTTTGACCATGATTTAAAAGCTTCATGTGCAGCATCAACTGCCTGCTTTGCCTCTGTAATCCCGCCCCTTGGTACAGTTGCAAATACTTCCTTTGTCGCTGGATTATTTACTTCAATTTGTTCTTGTAGTGTAATCCACTCACCATTTATATACATCGCCTTTTTCTCTAAGTTTACGAACGTCGCTTTTTTATCCAATGTTTTCTTCCTCCTCTATAAACTTCTTAATTTTCCTAGTAGCAGCAGATTGACTTATTTGCAAAAACTCAGCCACTTTATAACTTGATCCATACGTTTTATATGCTTTAACAATAATATTTCTCTCTACCTCTTCCAGCATTCTATAAAGACTTTGTCCAGATTGTTCAACTGTTGCCTCTTGCATAGATAGTGGCAAATCTTCTACCGTTACAAAATCATCAGCAGTGATAACAATTCGTTCAATTACATTTTCAATCTCTCTATTATTTCCTTCCCAAGGGTACCCTACAAACATTTGTAACGTACTAGGAGCTAACTTTACATCACGTCCATACTTTTTATTAAAATGCTGTAAATAATGATAAATGAGCGGCAAAATGTCTTCGGTTCTCTCCCGAAGTGGCGGAATTGAAATTGGAAGGACATTCAGACGATAGTATAAATCTTTCCGGAATGTTCCTTGTTTCACCATCGTACTTAAATCTCTATTTGTTGCCGCTACAATTCTAACATCCACCTTTTTTAACTCTCTTCCGCCTATAGGGCGAAACGTTTTTTCTTGCAATACTTGCAAAAGCTTCGCTTGAATTTCAAGCGGCATTTCACCAATTTCATCTAAGAAAAGAGTTCCTTTATGCGCTGATTCTAATAGCCCCTTTTTCCCTTCACGATTTGCACCTGTAAAAGACCCACCTGAATATCCAAAAAGCTCTGATTCAATTAAATTCGTCGGCAATGCCGCACAATTAATTTCATAGAAACTTTCATTCTTCCGGTGACTTACTTCATGCAAATGACGTACTAATCGGCTTTTCCCAACTCCCGTCTCACCTAAAACGAGAACTGTACTATCTACTACAGATACTTTCTTTATTGTTTCGACTATTTTTTGCATAGCGCTACTTTTAAAAATAAGACCTTCGTGTTCATATGTTTCTCTTAATTCTTTTTTATATGTTTTTAACTGATTATCCATTTCCTCTACCTTTTGACGTAATTGATAGAGTTCTGTAAGATCACGAGAATAACTAATCACTCTTCTTAAATTTCCCTCATCATCAAAAACAGGTCTTGTACGAACATGCAAATACTCTCCTGATTTCGTTGTTTGAACAAGTTCAACTGGCCTTTTCTTTTCAATTACTTCTAACGTTGCAGACGGATAAAAAATTCCCTCTTTCTGTAGTTCTTTTACATGCTTTCCTACTAATTCCTTAGCAGAGAGCTGGTAATGTCTTTCACACATGCTATTTACGCGTACAACGATCCCTTTATCATCTGTAACAAAAATTTCGTCAAATGCATATTCAAATACATCTTGTAAATCCATCAACACTCGTTCCTTTTCTGCAACCATCCTAGCCACTCCCTACTTCAAATCCATCGATTCACTTTACTACCTTTATTATAAAGTGAATTTTCTGCATTTTATATAGAGTAAGCTAGAATGTTTGCGATTTATAATTCAGTTTTTAAACACGAGCGATATTTGCTGGCTCATAACAAGCTTGCAATGATTCTTCAATTATTGTTAAACCTTCCTCTAGCTGCTCATCTGTAATAACTAATGGCATTAACACGCGAATAACATTTCCATATGTTCCTGCTGATAGTAGAAGTAATCCGCGTTTATTTGCTTCCGCACATAAATTAGCTGCCAATGTTTTGTCAGGCGCTTTCGTCTTACGATCTTGAACGAGCTCAAATGCACACATTGCCCCTAAGCCGCGCACATCACCAATGCAATTATATTTATTTTTCATCTCTTCAAATCGGTTCATTACGACTTTTCCTAATTCTATCGCTCTATCATTTAATTTCTCTTTTTCAATTACATCAAGCACAGCTAATGCAGCCGCACATCCTAGTGGGCTTCCTGCATATGTTCCGCCCAGTTCTCCCGGTGCAGACTCATTCATAATTTCTTTACGCCCAATAACACCACTAATCGGTACACCAGCACCTAATGATTTAGATACCGTAATTAAATCTGGAACGACATCATAATGATCAATTGCAAAGTATTTTCCAGTACGACTAAAGCCTGTTTGAATTTCATCCGCTACAAATAAAATACCGTGCTCTGAACAAATGCTGCGTACTTCTTGAACAAATTTCTTACTTGGAACGATAAATCCACCTTCCCCTTGAACAGGTTCCATTACAACGGCTGCAATTGTTTCTGGTGCTACTTCTGATATGAAGAAGTTTTTAAACTCTTCAATGATAAAATCATCATACTGCTCTTCTGTTAATCCTTCTGGACGACGGTATTCATATGGGAATGGCGCTTTATATACTTCTGGAGCAAATGGACCAAATCCAAATTTATACGGTTTTACTTTACTTGTCATCGTCATTGTCATTAATGTACGCCCATGAAACCCTTTAGAAAATGCGATAATCCCGGGTCTCTTCGTATATTTACGAGCGATTTTCACCGCATTCTCAACTGCTTCTGCACCACTGTTTAAAAATAAGACTTGTTTATCAAAACTTCCTGGCGCTAATGCAGCAAGCTTTTCCGCTAATTCAATATATGGCTCATACATCATGACATTAAATCCCGTATGAATATATTGATCTACTTGTTTATGAAGTGCTTCTTTAACAACTGGATGACAATGTCCTACGTTAATTGTCCCTATTGCTCCTGCAAAATCAATGTACTGATTACCATCAACATCTGTTACAAGAGCTCCATCTGCAGATTGTACGAATGTTGGAATACCATTACTTACTCCTTTTGGTACTATATTTTGGCGGCGTTCTAATAAAGACGCTGCTTTCGGTCCTGGAATTTGTTCATTTACTTTAGCAAATTTTTTTGTGTTCATTGTGTACCCCATCCTTTTCTATACAATGTTTTCTCTTTATATTGCAAGATGTATGCCAACTTTCCCTTTCTAGTATTCATCCCATTCTCTTAATATCTCGGCATAAAAAATAAGTCTATAAAGACTCATAAAGAGTCTTTATAGACTTATCCGTTTATACATTAGACTTTCCTTGTTTCCAAATAAACTCACCTGAATGAGAAATTAAATCTTCAACAGATTGTAACACTAAATCTGCAAGTGGTTCTAACGTTTGACGATTACCCGTACCAGATAGTACACCAATTGCATAGCAGTCGCCACCATTTTTCGCTAAATATAAATCCGTCGGTGTATCCCCCACGACCGCTACTTCACATGTTTCTAAATTAAATCTCTCACAAAACGATTCTACAATTCTTTTATCTGGTTTCTGTGCTGGAAACGTATCTGAGGCTATGACACAATCAAAAAAGTGCTCTAATTGATACTGCTTTAAAAATAATTCTGTCGGTGCAAAATCATCAGCTGTGACGACACCTAAAATAAACCCTCTATCCTTTAATGCTTGTAAAACTTTTGGTAAATCTGCCGTCATTCTCATATGTTCTCGATGCTCATACATAAGAGAAAATAACTTTTCACTTACCCATTCGTGCATCTCCTCTTCCTTAGATGACGTAATATACTTACAAAGCCCCTTTGCTACATCGAGGCTTGTTCCAGCAGCTATTGCACTACGAGGATGAACAAATGCCCCATCCACACCGATTTCTTTTAACAAAGCCTGCTGCATTGGCTGTGGGAGTTGATATAATTTTATACATTCAGCGACAAGCTCTTCAGCTACTTTTATCCAAATTGAATGAAAATCCATTAATGTCCCGTCTTTATCAAATAATATTGCTTTTACCTTCTCCATAGCACACTACCTCTCGTTTCTTATCTCCTCCAGTGTATCAATAAAGTATGGATATAAAATAAACGAATTGTAAAAATACCATAAAAATCAAACTAACTTCCAATTTACAATTCCTCTATATAATAAAAAGGATGCCTTTACAGGGCATCCTCTTGTTGTTCAGGAACAAATAGTTCCAAACAATGATATATATTTTCGAATTCCATCGGTGCATCTCCACCGTATTCACCATCTAAGTTAATCATTAGTTTATCTGGTGAATGCACTTTAATTCGATTTGCTTGTGTGTATAGCACTTTTGGGTTATTAATATGTTCACCACGCTGCGCTTGTGTTGCTGCTTTAATTAAATCGGCGATAGAACCTTTTTTCAGCACCAATAAATCAAATAACCCATCGTTAATAGACGCATATGGTGCTACCTTTTCAAATCCACCAACCGAACGGGTATTAGTAATTAAAAACATCGTAATTTCTTCTTGTAGTAGCTTCCCATCATACTCGATTTCAACATACGTTGGATGTAATGATGGTAACATTTCGATTCCTTTTAAATAGTAAGCAAGTTGACCTAATACTGTTTTCAGCTTACTTGGCACTTCATATGTTAATTCTGTAATACGGCCGCCACCAGCGATATTAATGAAATATGTATCATTCGCTCTACCAAGATCTAACGGAACTGTTTTCCCTTCACAAATAATATCCGCAGCCTCTTCAATAGCACGAGGTACACCGATCGCACGCGCAAAATCATTTGTCGTTCCAACTGGAATAATTCCAAACTTTGGACGATGTTCATGTCCTACTAAACCGTTCACCACTTCATTTAATGTACCATCACCACCAGCTGCGATAACAACATCAAACTTACGATCCGCAGCTTGCCTCGCTGCCACAGTCGCATCTCCAGGACCAGTTGTCGCATGACAAGACGCTTCATATCCAGCTTGTTCTAATTTTTGTAATACTTCTGGTAAGCTCTTCTTAAATAGCTCACGTCCAGAAGTAGGGTTATAAATAATCCTTGCTCGCTTCATCATTTATTAGCACAGGAAATTTCTTTATGTATCGAAAAAGAACATACTGAACATCTATTCAGTATTCCCATGCCTACCTCCTCTCATCTTCCTATCCTTCTTTTATCCCGCTCAAACAGGCAGTAAGAACCCGATTCGTGTAGCCCATCAAAAGTAAATATTCATTTCAATGGTTTTGTTTTATTTTACAAAAAAATTTATGTCCATCTATTTCCTCACAACAATTTACATATAACGAATAATAATTATCTATTATTTCATGAGATGAAAAAAACCTCTATGTCTAGATTTATCATTATTCCCACCTTTTTGCAACTATCATACCATAGTTGCTATACAAACATTTTTTCACTTTTGACAGTTAATCAAACGTTTATTTAAATTATTTTTCACCATTTAAACAAACGTTTGATTAACTCAGAAAAAACACCCAAATACGGGTGTTTTTTCTGTTTAATCTTTAAGAATCTATACTATGTTAGCGCCCAAAAATAAGAATTCCTCTCTTATTTTTATCGCTTATTAATCTCTTCAAGTAAGATTTTGTTAACAAGCGGTGGGTTGGCTTGTCCTTTTGTCGCTTTCATAATTTGACCAACTAAGAAGCCAATTGCACGGTCTTTACCGTTTTTAAAGTCTTCGATAGATTGCTCATTATTATCAAGAATTTCTGTTACAACCTTACGAAGTGTACCTTCGTCAGAAATTTGAACAAGACCTTTCGCTTTAACGATTTCTTCTGGGTCTCCACCTTTTTCAATTAATTCGTTAAATACTTTCTTCGCGATTTTAGAAGAAATTGTACCTTTTTCAATTAATTGAACCATTTTAGATAAACCAGCAGGCGTTAATGCAACGTCTTTTAATTCTTTTTGTTGTTTGTTTAAGTATGCAAGCACTTCACCCATTAACCAGTTTGATGTTAATTTCGCATCAGCACCGTCTGCAACAGTTGCTTCAAAGAAATCAGACATTTCTTTCGTTAATGTTAATACGTGTGCATCATAAGCTGGCAAGCCAATTTCTGCAACATAGCGAGCTTTACGTGCATCTGGAAGTTCTGGAATCGAAGCACGAATTTCTTCTTTCCACTCATCGTCGATGTAAAGTTCAACTAAGTCTGGCTCTGGGAAGTAACGGTAATCGTCAGATCCTTCTTTCACACGCATTAAGATTGTTTTCTTCGTTGCTTCATCATAACGACGTGTTTCTTGTTGGATGATACCACCAGATAATAATTCTTTTTCTTGGCGCACTTGCTCGTGCTCAAGACCTTTTTGTACGTAAGTGAATGAGTTTAAGTTTTTCAGTTCCGCTTTTGTACCGAACTTCTCTTGTCCAACTGGACGAAGTGAAATGTTCGCATCACAACGAAGTGAACCTTCTTCCATCTTACAATCAGATACGCCTGTATATTGAATGATTGATTTTAATTTCTCTAAGTATGCATATGCTTCTTCTGGAGTACGCATATCTGGCTCAGATACGATCTCGATTAAAGGCATACCTTGACGGTTGTAGTCTACTAATGAACCATCAGCTGTATGCGTTGATTTACCAGCATCTTCTTCTAAATGAAGACGTGTAATACCGATACGTTTCTTTTTACCGTCTACTTCGATTTCAATCCAACCATTTTCACCAATCGGCTTATCAAATTGAGAAATTTGGTAAGCTTTCGGATTATCTGGGTAGAAATAGTTTTTACGGTCGAACTTCGTTTCCGTTGCAATTTCACAGTTTAATGCCATTGCAGCTTTCATTGCAAAGTTAACTGCTTCTTTATTTAAAGTAGGAAGTACCCCTGGGTATCCTAAGTCAATTACACTTGTTTGTGTATTTGGCTCCGCTCCGAATTCTGTTGGACTCGCAGAGAAAATTTTCGAATTTGTTTTTAACTCAACGTGAACCTCTAAACCAATAATTGTTTCTAAATTCATCTATGCTCGCCTCCTTACAGACTTGCTTTTTTTGTATGATAGTCTGTTGCTTGCTCAAACGCATGTGCAACGCGGTAAATTGTCGCTTCATCGAAGTGTTTACCAATGATTTGTAGACCAAGTGGCATGTTGTTAGCACCGAATCCACATGGGACAGAAATCGCTGGAACACCCGCTAAGTTTACTGGGATTGTTAAAATGTCATTTGCATACATTGTCATTGGATCGTCCACTTTTTCGCCCACTTTAAATGCCGGAGTTGGCGTTGTTGGTCCGATAATAACATCATAGTTAGCAAATACATTTTCAAAGTCGTTTTTAATTAATGTACGTACTTGTTGTGCTTTTTTGTAATATGCATCATAGTAACCAGAGCTAAGAGCAAATGTACCAAGCATAATACGACGTTTTACTTCATCACCGAAACCTTCGCTACGTGTGTTTTTGTAAAGATCTAATAAATTATTTACATTATCAGAACGAACACCGTAACGTACGCCATCAAAGCGTGAAAGGTTAGCAGATGCTTCAGAAGAAGATAATAAGTAATACGTTGCTAGAGCGTATTTAGAGTGTGGAAGAGATACTTCCTCCCAAGTTGCACCCATACCTTCTAATACTTTTAAAGCAGCTAGTACTGACTCACGAGCTTCTTCGCCAACACCTTCACCTAAGTATTCTTTCGGTACAGCAATGCGTAAACCTTTAACGTCGCCTGTTAAACCAGCTAAGTAGTTTCCAACTTCAACGTTCGCAGAAGTTGCATCCATACGGTCAATACCTGAAATAGCTTGTAATAAGTATGCATTGTCTTCTACTGTACGCGTAATCGGTCCGATTTGGTCAAGTGAAGATGCGAATGCTACTAATCCGTAACGAGATACGCGTCCGTAAGTTGGTTTTAAACCTACAACGCCGCAATATGCAGCTGGCTGACGGATAGAACCACCCGTATCAGAACCTAGAGAGAATAATACTTCTCCTGCTGCTACAGCTGCTGCAGAACCACCACTAGATCCGCCTGGAACGTAATCTAAGTTCCATGGGTTTTTCGTAGCGTAGAAACCTGAGTTTTCATTTGAAGAACCCATTGCGAACTCGTCCATATTTAATTTACCGATTGTAACTGTGTCAGCAGCTTTTAGCTTTTGTACAACTGTCGCATCGTAAATTGGATCGAAGTTTGCTAACATTTTGCTCGCACAAGTTGTACGAAGACCGTTAGTTACAATGTTATCTTTTACACCGATTGGCATACCGAATAATAAACCATTATCTTCAGCGCCGATCTTAGCATCTAATTCTTTCGCTTTCGCGCGTGCATTTTCTTCATCTAATGTAAGAAAAGCTTTTACGTTATCTTCAACATCCGCAATACGTTTGTAAGATTCTTCTACTAAATCCGTAACGGAAATTTCTTTGTTGTTTAATTTCTTATGTAACTCTGATACCGAATGATCAAATAATGACATCGAAATTCCCTCCTCTATTCTAATACTGCTGGAACACGGATTTGATTATCTTTGTGATCCGGTGCATTTTTTAATACTTCTTCTACTGGTAAACCTTTTTCTGGTACATCTTCACGCATAACATTTTTCATAGTTAATACGTGAGTTGTTGGTTTTACATCAGTTGTATCTAATTCATTTAACTGTTCTGCAAATGTAACAATTGCATCTAGTTGTTTTTGGAATTTTTCTGCTTCTTGATCAGTAATTGCAAGACGTGCTAAATGTGCTACGTGCTTTACATTCTCAACGGAAATTCTTGACACGGCTAGGCCACCTCCATAATATATCGTTCAATCTACAATACTATTGATGATACCAAATTTTCAGTACTTCAAGCAAGTCAACACACGGCACTTACGGTATTTTTACATAAAAAAAGAAAGGCAAATGCCTTTCTTTACGATTTACTCTTTATCTAACGGTTTATTTTTCGGAAATCTCTCGTTATCTTCTTCATTATCACGAATTGTTTTTTGTAACACAAAACAAGACATTGTTAAAAATAATGTTCCAATTAAATAGTATCCTTTTACACTAAGCGTTTCATCTAACGTATAAATCCCAATTAGCATACCTGAAAGCGCGCAAACAAATGAAGTCCATGCTAAAAACGTGAACGCTTGCGTATTTCGTCTTCTCATCGTTCTCCCCCTCGTTAGCTGTACACCCATTATAGATAAATATATTTATCATAATGGATTTTTATGTAAATTCTATTTTGTTATTTATAAATCTATCATAAAAAAATATTATTTTAAAGATAGTTTTCTGCCTAATCTGAAAAAACAGTTAAAATCATTGACATTTATTTCAATTCCTCATAAAATAAAAACAAATATTACGAACCTCGAAATATACGGGAGTGGAAATAATTGTTGCAATATGAACATTTTTTAGACTTACTGCTAGATAACGCCAAGAAACTTTTCTATCCTGAAGAATGGGTAAGCCTTGATTTAACACTTTCTAAAACAGAAGTATTTTGTTTACTTTGGATGGAGCGAAATACGGATATTACAATGACAAAAATCGCTGATCTTCTTGATATACCTATGAGTACAACGACAGGCGTTGTAAATCGCCTTGTAAAAAAGGGATATATTGAACGATACCGTGATGAAAACGATCGACGTATTGTATTAATTCGTTTAACAGAAAACGGCGTAATGCTCGTTCAAGAAGTGAAACAAAATGCGGCCCATTACTTTAGCCTAGTGACAGACGCACTATCAGAAGAAGAAAAAGCATTCTTACTACAAATATTCCAAAAGATCATGAATCACATTGCTACGTCACAGCAAAAAACAGAAGAAAAGGTTTCTACACCTAAAATGAAAAACATTCCGATTGAATAAGACCCTAGTTGGGTTTTTATTCAATTAAATATTTCGACACTCGTAATATTCGACATTCGAAACAAAGGGGATATTAATGATGAGAATTATTCTGTATACAGGTAAAGGCGGCGTAGGAAAAACTAGCATTTCAGCAGCAACAGCAATCCAAAGTGCAAAACAAGGATTAAAAACATTAGTAATGAGTACAGATCCTGCTCATAGTTTAGGAGATTCATTTGGCATAAAACTATCTTCTGAGCCACTAGAAATTCGCGAAAACTTGTGGGCACAAGAAATTAACACTATTTATGAAATGGAAAAAGGCTGGGGGAAATTGCAGAAATATATTACACTACTCTTCACTTCCAAAGCAGCTGATGATATTACAACAGAAGAATTAACGATGTTCCCTGGTATGGAAGATTTAATTAGCTTACTTCGAGTACTCGATTACTATAAAAACAACACTTACGACGTCATCATTATTGATTGCGCACCGACTGGAGAAACTTTAGCAATGCTTAGCTTTCCAGACATGCTCGGCTGGTGGATGGAAAAACTCTTTCCTATTAAAAGGAAGATTTTAAAAGTTGTTCGTCCTGTAGCTCAACCACTTCTTGGTGTCCCCCTTCCAACCGATGATATTATGGACGAATTAACAAATACACTTGAACAGCTTGGAGAAATGAGAGATATTTTATCAAACCGAGAGGTAACAAGTATCCGCATCGTTGTAAATCCTGAAAAAATGGTCATTAAAGAAGCTCAGCGCAGCTTTACGTATTTAAATTTATACGATTATAACGTTGATGCCATTATGATTAACCGCGTCATCCCTAACACTGTTACCGACCCTTACTTTCAGGCATGGAAAGATACACAAAAGAAATATAAGGCGTTAATTAAAGATAGTTTTCAGCCACTTCCTATTTACGAAGCTCCCATGTTTGAACAAGAAGTTGTTGGTTTACCTATGTTAGAGCGTGTAGGAAATGCTTTATTTAAATCAGACCCTTCTCCTACTGAAGTGAAATTTAATGGCCGCACACAATATGTGAAAAAAGATGGCGATGAGTATATTTTCGTTCTATCCATTCCCTTCTCAAACAAAAGTGAACTTTCATTAAATCAAAAAGGTGATGAACTTATTATTCGAGCTGGTTCTGTTAAACGGAACATCACATTACCAAAAACATTAACACACCTTTCTATTCAAGGAGCGAAGTTTGAAGAAGATGTACTAAACATTCGGTTTGGAGGTGTAGTGCATGCATGAGGAGCTACTAAGAAGAATAATTCGTACAAAAATAAAAGTCGGTATGCGTATATTAGAAGAGCTACCGAATCCGATTCAGCAATCAGCTAAGCAAGCACTAAATATTTTGCAAGAGGAGCTCTCCTCTTATGCGGAAGAACAACCGCAACCTGAGAGTAATTTAAAAAGCATCATAATTGAATAACTATACCCTTGTAGAAAGTCTTTTCTTATAGGCTTTCTACCCCTTTATTGGAGCTGATATAAGTTGATTAAAACATCTTCAACAAGACATTTCACCACTAATATAATCTGGCTAATCCCCCTTCTATTCTTTTTTCATAACCTTGAAGAAGCTTTCCAAATGCCACAATATATTGCTAATCGATTTTCGATCCATTTTATAACTAACAAACAATTTTTCATTGCAATTACTATATTAACAATCTTTGTTCTACTCATAGTCATTCTATACCAATTACAAATCTTATCTTCTATTTACTGGGTTATTTTTATTCAAGGAGCTATTTTCTTTAACGCTGTTCAACATATTATTTTATTTGTTATTTATCGTTCTTATAATCCCGGAGTAATCTCAGCATCTATCATTATCCTATTTTCTCTTTTCTTATTTTCATCAAAGAAACTATTAATCCCTAAAAAGAAATTAGCAAGTATACTCATTTTTAGTTTAATCTCTTACCCAATCATAATTTCGATTACCTTACTATTTGCTAGCTATTTTCATTAATAAAAAAAGACCAGGAAAACTCCTGGTCCATCACTCTACTTAACAAACATTGGATTCTATGTTATACAAAATTGGAAGGTACAGAATTAGGTTTTTGTTTGTTAAGTAGATTATATGTTGAACGAGCTAACAGCGGAGGGGTTCCTACTGTTAGTCGTTAAACTCAATAATTATTTTACGATTTTTTCAAGCTCATCAAGTGAAAGATCTACTGAAATTGAACCATCATTTGTTTCTTTCTTAATTGCATCTGTTACTTCTTTTGAATGATATAGTTCAATTACTTTTTTCAGTGTTGGATCATCTTTATCTTTCGTACGAGCTGCGAAAATATTAATATATGGCTTCGCATTTTCATTCTTTGGATCTTCTAAGAAAATTGGATCCTTCGCTGGATCTAATCCAGCTTGACCAGCAACACCGTTATTAATAACTGAAGCTGCTACATCTTTTAATACACGAGGTGTTTGCTGTGCGATAACCGGTGTAATCTTTAGCTTCTTCGGATTTTCAGCAATGCCGCTTGGATCTCCAAATAATCCAAAGTCTTTCTTAAGCTTTAATAATCCAGCTGCATCAAGAAGTTTTAATGCGCGTGCTTGGTTCGTTGGATCATTTGGAATAGCAATTTCTGAACCATCTGGGATTTCATTTGCTTTCTTATATTTTTCAGAGTATAAACCCATTGGTGCAATTTGCGTTGTACCGACAGCTGTAATATCTAACTTATGCTCCTTTTTAAATTGCTCTAAGAAAGCGATATGCTGGAATGAGTTTAATTCAATATCTCCATCAGCTAACGCTTTATTTGGCGTTGTATAATCAGAGAACTCAACCAGTTTAATTTTAATCCCTTCTTTTTCAGCTTTTTTCTTCAAAATTTCCCATGCGTCTCCATCTGTTCCAGTTACACCGACGCGAACTACTTTCTCTTTCGCTCCTGCACCTGTATCTCCACCTGAGCAGCCACTTAAAGCTGTAATTCCTACAATCGCTGATAATGCAAATGCTAAAATTTTCTTCATTTTCTTTTCCCCTCTTCCTTTTTATGATCTACGTAAAAAGACTTTTGCAAAGTAGTTTCCTAAATTTTGAGCTATTTGTACGAGAATAATAAGTAAAACAACCGTTACGAACATAACTGACGTATCAAAACGTTGATAACCATATGTCATTGCCAAGTCACCAAGACCGCCACCACCGACAAGCCCAGCAACTGCAGAAAATTCAATTAAACCAACTGTCATAAACGTAACACCTAAGATTAATGGCGCTAACGCTTCTGGCACAAGGATTTCAAAAACAATTCTAATTGGTGAAGCACCCATCGCTTGAGCCGCTTCAATGACTCCCTTTGGAACTGAAACAAGGTTTGTTTCAACCATTCTAGCAATACCGATTGATGCAACTAACGTCATTGGGAAAATTGCTGCTGCTGTTCCAATCGTCGTTCCGATAACACTTCTTGTTAGTGGACTTAAAGCTACTAAGAAAATAATGAATGGAACCGGACGGATTGTATTAATAATGATATTAAGAATAGAAAAGACCCATTTATTTTCTAAAAAGTTTCCTTTTCTCGTTACATATAAAAGTAAACCTAGAGGTATACCAAGAATTGTAGCAAATATAAGGGTTACGATTACCATTAAGAGGGTATCCCCCGTCGCATCTACTATGCGAGGCCAAAATATACTCCAATCAACTCGCATGAGCTTCTACCTCCTTCAGCTGCACTTGCAGTCTTAGATGTTGTAATGCTTTTTGAATCTCTCTTTGTTCACCTTGTAGTTCTACTAGAAGATTTCCAAATAAAACATTTTGGAGTTCAATAATATTTCCGTAAAGAACATTTACATCAACGTTATAATTTTTCGCAATATATGATAGTACAGGCTGTCCTGTCTCCTCACCAGTAAACGTTAAGCGGTAAATCTGACCTCCGTTTTGAATTTTCGCTAGCACACTTTCCGGTAAGTGATCATTAATAACAGAACGTACAAAGTTTTGAGTTGTTTTTGTTTTTGGTTGTGTGAAAACGTCAAATAGTTTTCCTTCTTCAATAACTTTCCCCTTCTCCATTACAGCTACACGGTGACAAATTTCTTTCACCACGTGCATTTCATGTGTAATAAGAAGAATCGTTACATTGTATTCTCGATTTACTTTCTTTAATAAGTTTAATATCTCTGTCGTCGTTTCTGGATCTAAAGCTGATGTTGCCTCATCACATATAAGAATATCTGGCGATGTTGCAAGTGCCCTAGCAATACCAACACGTTGCTTTTGACCACCTGATAGTTGCTCTGGATAATAGTTTGCTTTATCTTCTAGACCAACAAATTTTAGTAGTTCATTTACTCTTTCTTTTATTTCATTCTTTGGCAATTTCGCTACCTTTAATGGATACGCAATATTCCCAAACACTGTTCTTGAATTAAATAAATTAAAGCTTTGAAAAATCATCCCGATTCTTTGTCTTAATTTCCGTAATTCTTTCGTCGATAATGATGTAATATCTTTATCATCTATTGAAATCGTTCCCTCAGTTGGTCTCTCTAGCATGTTTACTAGACGTAATAACGTACTCTTTCCAGCACCACTAAATCCGATAATGCCAAAAATTTCTCCCTTTTCAACTGATAGCGTTACATCCTCCACTGCATGAACAGATTGCCCACCTGATTCATATACTTTACTTACATTGTTAAAAGAAATCATTTTCTTCCCTCCTATATGCTGTAAAACTTGAAGTAGAGCTTTCGAGGTAAAATAAAAAGTGCTCTCCTTCTTATCACCTATAAAAGATAAGAAGGAGAGCACTTATATGTACTCATTCACATCTTCTCATCTTCCAAGCTTATTTTAAGCTTGCTGGAATTAGCACGGTATTTAAAAACCCGTTGCTGAGGTATCGTAGGGCCAGTCCCTCCACCTCTCTGGATAAGAGTGTATCGATTTAATTGTCATTTAATTAATTCTTATTATAGAACTCAGAATAATAAGAGTCAATACATTTTTCGGAAAAATATTAATTATTTCTCTATTAAAATTTTCAAATAAAAAAAATCACAATACAATGTTATGTTAAATTCTCTTCCCTCATATTTTTTAAAAGGAGAATCCTCTCTATGAATTGAATAACATTATTTGAATATGAAACTCGGAGGAAGATGAATATATGAAAACAGCCCTTTTGCTCGTCGATATTCAAAATGATTATTTTCCAAATGGAAAGATGGAGTTACGTAATCCAGTAGAAGCAAGTGAATATGCTAATCAGCTACTGCAACATTTTAGAATAAGAAACGAACCTATTTTTCATATCCAGCATGTAGCTATAAAAGATAACGCTACTTTTTTCCTACCCAATACAGAAGGTGTCCATATTCACGAAAATGTCCGTCCTCTTAGAGAGGAAACGGTTATCCTTAAACATTATCCAAATAGCTTTCGAGAAACTGATCTTCTAGAACGATTACAACGTTCCGGAATTGAGCACGTCGTAATATGCGGGATGATGACCCATATGTGTATTGATGCTACGGTAAGGGCTGCTTTTGATTTTGACCTTCACTGTACCCTAATACACGATGCTTGTGCTACAAAAGATCTTTCATTTAAGAATGCTACTATCCCAGCTGTTTATATTCATAATACAATTTTGGCGAGTTTAAATGGAGTATACGCAAATGTAATGAGTACAGCAGAGTTTTTGGCGACGTAAAAAACACCCCTTTCAGTGAGCAAAACCGAAAGGAGTGTTCTCTTGTCTAACCATAGATTTTCTTTCAAATTGTATTATACAGGAAATTCTCAAAATGAATACTAAAAAATATGACTAATAAGTCAATTTTTCTCGCTGTTTTGTTTCTATTTACATGTTTATCCCACTATTAATAGGGTTTAACTAATTCCAAAGAACAAATAGTAATATTTAGTAAACCTTTCTTAATTGAAATTAACTAGCTTCTATTATAGAGAGTTTCTCAAAAAGAAAAGATCTTCACAGTCTGTGAAGATCTTTTCTACTATTTCTTATAAAGTCTCAGAAGTAGTTTTTGCTTGCATGTGAAGTGCTAAGTAATCAGGGCCACCAGCTTTAGAGTCTGTACCAGACATGTTAAAGCCACCGAATGGTTGGTAACCTACGATTGCACCCGTACATCCACGGTTGAAGTATAAGTTACCAACGTGGAAGTCTTCACGTGCTTTTTCAATATGGTCACGGTTGTTAGTAACAACTGCTCCTGTTAAACCGTATTCTGTATTGTTTGCAATTGCAAGTGCATGATCAAAGTCTTTTGCTTTACAGAATGCTACTACTGGTCCGAAGATCTCTTCTTTCATTAAGCGAGCATCTTCTGCAACGTCAGCAACGATTGTTGGTTGGATGAACCAGCCTTTAGAATCGTCTCCTTCGCCACCTGATACGATTTTACCTTCTTCTTTACCAATTGCAACATAGCTCATTACTTTATCGAATGCAGCTTGGTCATTAACAGGTCCCATGTTGATATCTTTTGCCTCTGGGTTACCTACTGTTAATTCTTTTGTTAATTCAACAGCACGATTTAATACGTGATCGTATACATCTTCGTGGATTACTGCACGAGAACATGCAGAACATTTTTGCCCTGAGAATCCGAATGCTGATGCAACGATAGATTTAGCTGCTAATTCAAGATCTGCTTCTTTATCAACAACGATTGTATCTTTACCGCCCATTTCAGCGATAACACGTTTTAACCAAATTTGGCCTGGGTTTACTTTCGCTGCACGCTCATAAATACGGATACCTACATCACGAGATCCAGTGAAGCTAACGAAACGTGTACGAGGATGATCTACTAAGTAGTCACCAACTTCAGAACCATTACCTGGAACGAAGTTTACTACGCCAGCTGGTAAACCAGCTTCTTCTAATACTTCCATAAATTTCGCTGCTACTACAGGAGTTGTACTAGCTGGTTTTAGTAATACTGTGTTACCAGAAACTAAAGCCGCTGTTGTCATACCTGCCATAATTGCGAATGGGAAGTTCCAAGGAGAAATGATAACACCTACTCCTAATGGAATGTAAGAGAAACGATTATATTCAATTGGACGGCTTTCTACTGGAATACCGTCTTTTAATTTTAACATTTGACGAGCATAATATTCCATAAAGTCGATTGCTTCTGCTGTATCAGCATCTGCCTCATTCCATGGTTTACCTGCTTCTTTTACAAGAATAGCAGAGAACTCATGTTTTCTACGACGAACGATTGCTGCAGCACGGAATAAAATGTCTGCACGCATTTCTGGTTTTGACTTTCTCCAAGTTTGGAATGTTGCATCCGCTACTTGCATTGCTTTTTCAGCTAATTCACGGCTTGCTTTTGAAACGCGACCAACAAGTTCCTCTTTATTTGCAGGGTTTACAGAAACGATTTTGTCTTCTGTAGTGATTTTTTCTCCCCCGATAATTAATGGATAGTCTTGTCCAAGATAAGATTCTACTTTCTTTAAACCCTCTTCAAACGCTAATTTGTTAGCCTCTACTGAAAAATCTGTAAATGGCTCATGTTTGTATGCTACTACCATTTTTTTAGCCTCCCCTTAGAAAAACGTTTACATTTTACAACATTATTCTACACGATAATTTAGATTTATTCAAATATTCCTAGACTTATATTTTAAAAATTAATAAATTTTTAAAATATAATAAAAAAAAGAGATTCATACATACGTATGAATCTACAAAATATGAGTATATTCCAAAACATTTTTACCTATTAATAAAATAGTAACTAATAAAAATAACGTCCTTACATATCCAACACCTTTTTGAACTGCAAACTTCGATCCAAAATAAGCACCTAAAATCATTGATAACCCCATAATAATACCGTATTCAAAATGAATCACATCTAAAAATAAAAAAGTAATTAAAGATACGATATTACTAACGAAATTCAAAAGTTTTCCAGATGCTGCCGCTTGAATAAAATCCAAGCCAATTAATAAAAATGCAAAAATTAAAAAGGATCCTGTCCCTGGTCCAAAAAATCCATCATAAAACCCGATCATTAAAATAACAAAGAAAAACATTAATGTTTTTCCTTTTGTCATCTTTTTATAGGTAGATGCACTTCCCCAATCTTTTTTCGCAATAATATAAATGGCAATAAAAACCAACATCACGAGTACTAGTGGACGCAAAATATCAGGCGGAATAAACTTTACTACTAAAGCACCTGCAACTGCTCCAATAATAGTTAACGGGATTAACTTTCCTACAATTCGAAAATTAACCTTACCTGATCGAATAAAATAAATTGTACTCGTAAGCGTCCCCATCGTTGCAGCTAATTTATTTGTTGCGATTGCCGAAGCTGGTGATAAACCAACAAACATAAGTGCAGGAAGCGAAATTAACCCTCCTCCTCCAACAACCGAATCAATAAAAGCAGCTAAAAACCCGAATGCAATTAATAAAATAATGACTTGAAAACTTAGTTCTTCCATGATTTTACCCCTTACCCCTTTATTTGTAACATTTAAAATTATAACAAAATTTCTCAAGAAAAAAAGCTGTTCCTTTTATAGAAACAGCTTTCATCTTTAATCTAAAATTTTCACAAGTGGTTCATCTTGCTTCGCTTCACGTATAATAATTGCTTCTGGACGTTCCACTGATTTAATTGTCACTTGTACTCTCATATAATTTGGGAAGTATTCCATAACAAGTCCCGCTACATATTGTGTAAAGCCAATCACTTCAGCTTCCCCATTGAATTGGACAGGAATATCGAGCTTCATTTCTTTTAATTCATCATCTCTATACATTCCAGTACCGATAACAGCTGTATAATCGCCTTGGAAATACTCACTTAATTTCGCTTTAAAATTTGACACCCTTGCAAGATCTTCACGTTTATTATCTGATTTTGCTTGTTCAGACGGGAACAAATAGTATTTCTCATTAATCGGCTTCCAATCCTCAATCGTTTCACTACCTTTTTCTACCTTAGCATAAGAAACAAAATTCCCTGGCACAAGTGAAGACTTTGGACCTTGACGATAAATTGCAAATGTAACCGGAACATCTTTTATTCCAGGCCTTTTTTGCTGCATGACTTTCAAGATTTCTTGTGCCATCTTTTTCCCCTCAGCTAACATTTTTTCTTGCTCGATTTTAGCCTCACGCGGATAACCATGCTCTTCCTCATAATAATGAACCGAATTCATCGCTAATCCAACTACAACACCATCAGGCTCAGTACTTTTATTACCATTTTGTAAGTAATAGTCCTGTTCTAAAATATTTGAGATATACATTGGATTTTTTGTATTTTTTGCTTCTAACGATTCTGATCCTTCACCTAAGGCCGGATTCAACCCTATATTTGGAAATTTAACCGCATCTTTTTTCAACTTATCCTCTAGCTCTTTTTGTTCACCATCTGTACGCTTTCTTTTCACAAGCATTTGAATCGTTTGTGTGTCTAAAACGTCTCCACCTTTAAAGAAATAATCTTTCGTGCTAAATGATTCTTTCGCAATGCGCATTAGTCCCGTTTCAAATTCATCTATATCTAGACGATTGTTCAAACTTTGTCCAACTAAACCACGTGCACGACCTGGATCAAATGGGAATGTTGTCTTATAATATTCATCCGAAATGGAATATTTTGAGATAACAGCTTGCTCTTTCGCTTTCCCTGATTTCTCAACTGTTTTTTCATCTTTGTTAGAACCCATGCTACACCCACTTACAAGTAGGCTCAGACTTAATACCGCTAACGCTATTTTTTTCATCGTAAGTTTGCACCTCTTACTTATTCAGCTCTTGTAAGAACCTCTCTTCATTCCAAACTTCAACATTGTGCTTCTCTGCTTGTGCTAACTTCGAACCAGCAGCTTCACCAGCAACAAGTAAATCCGTACTTTTACTAACACTTCCTGTTACTTTTCCACCTAATGCCTCAATTTTCTTCTTCGCTTCACTGCGGCCCATAACTTCTAATTTCCCTGTTAAGACGACAGTTTTTCCTGCGAAGTACGATTCAACATTTTGTAAATCAGCAATTTTTATACCTTTGTATGCCATGTTCAAGCCATACTCTTTAAATTGTTGTAATAGCTCTAATACGTCTTCATTATCGAAATACGTTACAACGGATTGAGCCATTTTTTCACCAATCTCATTAATTGTTTTTAGTTCTTCTTCCGTCGCTTTCACAAGCGCATCCATCGTTTCGAAATGCTCAGCAAATGTACGTGCCGCTTTCGCACCGACATGACGGATACCTAGACCGAATAATAATCGTTCTAATGAGTTTTCCTTAGAATTCTCAATTGCTTGGACTAAATTTGTTGCTGATTTTTCACCGAATCGTTCTAGCTGTAATAATTGCTCTTTCGTCAATGAATATAAATCAGCAAACGTACGAATATAATCCGCATCAAAGAGTTGTGTAATTACGCGTTCTCCAAGTCCGTCAATATTCATTGCATTTCTTGAAACGAAATGGATTAATCCTTCACGAATTTGAGCTGGACAAGTCGGATTTATACATCGAAGTGCTACTTCTTCTTCTAAACGAACAAGTTCACTCTCACACGCTGGACAATGCGTTGGCATATGATATTCTTCTTCCTCACCAGTACGCTTATCAAAAATAACGTTCACAACTTCAGGAATGATATCTCCAGCTTTTTTCACAACAACGTAGTCACCGATTCGAATATCTTTTTCACGAATTAAATCTTCGTTATGTAAAGAAGCACGACGAACAATAGTTCCAGCTACTCGCACTGGCTCTAGCTCTGCAGTTGGTGTTACAACCCCTGTGCGGCCGACACTTAATTCAATCCCTGTTAATCTCGTAACAACTTCTTCAGCCGGGAATTTATAAGCAATCGCCCATCTTGGACTCTTTGCTGTAGTTCCTAAGCTTTCTTGAAGAGCAACATCGTCTACTTTTATAACGATTCCATCAATCTCATAATCAAGATGCGGGCGTTTTTCTTGCCATTCTTCTACATAGGCTATTACATCTTCGATTGTTTCACATGTACGACGATTTGGATTCGTCTTAAATCCAAGCTCACCTAAGAAATCCAGCGATTCACTATGGGATGGAATTGTTTTTTCTTCTACATTAGCAAGACCATACACAAACATAGATAAATTACGCTTCGCTGCAATTTTCGGATCAAGTTGGCGTATCGATCCCGCTGCCGCATTACGCGGATTGGCAAATACATCTTCACCATTTTGTTCTTTCTCTTCATTCAACTTAACGAATGAACGCTTCGGCATATAAGCCTCGCCTCGTGCTTCTAACGTTACTTCTTCATTTAAACGAAGCGGGATAGCTTTAATCGTCTTTAAGTTTTGGGTAATATCTTCACCCGTTATACCATCACCACGTGTTGCTCCTTGAATGAAGCGTCCTTTTTCATAATGAAGTGAAACAGCAAGTCCGTCAATTTTTAATTCGCATATATATCTTACATTCGCATCATCAATTCCTTGATGTACTCTTCGATCAAAATCACGCAAATCTCCTTCATTAAACGCGTTTCCTAAACTTAGCATTGGTGACTTATGTGTTACTTTTTCAAATATATCAAGAACAGTTCCCCCAACGCGAATTGAGGGAGAGTCTTCACTCATAAACTCTGGATTCTCGGCTTCTAATTTTATAAGCTCCTGCATATTACGGTCATATTCCGCATCAGAAACAGAAGGATTGTCTAATACGTGATATTGATAGTTAAATGTATTTAACAAATCACGTAGTTCTTCTATACGTTTTTTTGCTATCTCTTTTGACATATCCTCATTCCTTTCCTATTGTTTCGTCACAGGTGCAAATTTTGCTAATAAACGTTTAACACCAATTGGGCTTGGGAACGCAATATCTAATTCTTTTGCATCACCTTCACCTTTTACACTTACAACTGTACCGACTCCCCATTTTTGGTGGGAAGCTTTATCGCCTACTGCCCAGCCAATTTGTTCGCCGCCTGTCGTCTTAGCTGCAGGACGCGCGAAAGCTGAACGAGAGCGTGTTGTAGTTGTGATTGTCGTTTTACTGCTACTGGCCGTTCTTCCTTTTGCACCAAACGAAGTTTCACGCTTTGGCGCTGTTTCATTTAATGATTCCACTAGTTCTGCCGGGATTTCTGTAATAAATCGAGATGATGCGTTCATACTTGTTCTACCAAATAAAGTACGCATTTGTGCATTGGATAAATATAATTCTTCTTCTGCACGAGTAATACCTACATAAGCAAGACGACGTTCTTCTTGCATTTCATCTTCTTCCATCAGAGAACGAGTATGCGGGAATATCCCTTCCTCTAAACCAACAATAAAGACAACTGGGAACTCTAATCCTTTTGCTGAGTGCATCGTCATTAAAATAACTTCTTCACCAGCAGTTGGATCTTCATCTACACGATCAATATCCGCAACAAGAGCTAAGTCTGTTAAGAATGCAACAAGGCTCTTATCTTCACTTTGAGATTCAAATGTTTGCGTAACAGATAAAAACTCATCTAAGTTCTCTAAACGACCTTCTGCTTCTAAAGTACGCTCGTTTTTCAACATATCGCGATAGCCTGTTTTTTCAATAACTTCTTCAACCAATTCTGTAACAGATAAATACTCTTGCATATTTACCCAATTGTGTAATAAACCTGCGAATTCTTTTACTGCCTTTGTAATTTTTGCACTTACACCAACATGCTCAATCTCATCAAATACAGCAGTTAATGAAATTCCATTTTGTACACCGTAATTAATAATTTTATCGATAGAAGTCGCACCAATTCCGCGCTTTGGCATGTTAATAATACGCGCGAAACTAATTTCATCATCTGGATTCCCAATTAAACGTAAGTACGCCAAAATGTCTTTAATCTCTTTACGGTCGTAGAATTTCGTACCGCCGACAATTTTGTAAGGAATATTAGATTTCAGGAAAATCTCCTCGACCATACGAGACTGAGCATTTGTACGATATAACACTGCAAAATCAGTATATTTTCGTTTTCCCATTTGAATATCGTCACGAATTTTTTTCGCAACAAAATATGCTTCGTCTTTTTCCGTTGCAGCACGATAATACGAGATTTTGCTTCCAACTTGATTATCTGTCCATAATTTCTTCGGTTTACGATTCGTATTTTTTTCAATAACAGCATTCGCTGCATTTAAAATATTTTGTGACGAACGATAGTTTTGTTCTAACAGAATAACTTGCGCATTCTCATAGTCTTTTTCGAATGACAAAATATTAGAAATGTCAGCACCACGCCAGCGATAAATAGACTGATCTGAGTCACCTACAACGCATAAATTTTTAAAACGTGCTGCTAAATGTTTTACAAGAAGGTACTGCGCTTTGTTCGTATCTTGATACTCATCCACGTGGATGTATTGGAACTTACGCTGATAAAACTCTAGTACTTCTGGAACACGTTCAAATAGCTGAATCGTTGTCATAATTAAATCATCAAAGTCTAGTGAGTTATTTTTCAAAAGACGTTTTTGATATTCTGTATATACATCGCTCGTTAATTTTTCATATGGATCAGCGATTGTAATTTTTTTCGCATATTTATCTGCAGATAACAATTCATTTTTCGCATTACTAATACCAGCTAAAATAGAGCGCGGCTCAAATTTCTTCGGATCAATATTGCGCTCTTTCATAATTTTTTTGACTACAGTTAACTGATCGCCTGAATCTAAGATTGTAAAGTTACGATTAATACCAATACGATCGATATCACGTCGTAAAATACGTACACACATAGAGTGGAACGTAGAAATCCAAATATCTTCTGCTTCTGGTCCGACAAGTGTATCAATACGCTCGCGCATTTCACGAGCAGCTTTATTTGTAAAGGTAATAGCTAGTACATTCCATGGTGCTACCCCTTTTTCACCAAGTAAATAAGCAATACGATGTGTTAACACACGTGTTTTACCACTACCTGCACCTGCCATTAATAGAAGTGGTCCATTCGTTGTTTGTACTGCTTTTTGTTGCTGCGGATTTAAACCATTTAATAACCTATCTGTCGTACTCATATACGCCTGCACCTACTCTCCTTTTACTGCTTTAACTGTTTTTAACGCTGCTTTTATATCATCATAAATAATATTTCCAACAACTACTGTATCTGCATACTGCGCCATTTCTTTCGCTTGTTCTGCATTAGAAATACCACCGCCATAATATAGCTTAGCTTGTTTCAACTCTGCTTTTACATTTTTAACAAGTTCCACATCTCCATACGTACCGCTATATTCTAAATAGAATATGGGTAAATGTAACAACTTGTCCGCTAAACGCGCGTATGCAATCACATCATCTTCTGTTAAATCACATTTCGCATCTGTAAGCTGGGCTACTTTCGCTTCTGGGTTTAAAACACAATACCCTTCCATGAAAATTTCGTCCCAGTCCATAATATCCCCAAATTCTTTCAAAGCCTCATGATGAACGCCTGTTACCCATTCTACCTTTCGGCTATTTAAAACGCTTGGGATATAATAAAAATCAAATCCTGGTGTAATTGCTTCAACATCAGAAACCTCTAACACACAAGGAACTGCATATCTACGAATGCTAACTAGCATGTGTAATACATTATCAATTGTTATGCCATCACTTCCGCCTACAATAACAGCATCCGTTCCAGACTCACAAATCATTTCTAAATGTTCATCGCTTAGCTCCTTATTTGGATCTAGCTTAAATACATGTTTCCATTTGGAAATATCGTACATGAAAACACCCTTTCTTTTTTCTAATCATATCTATATCCCTGCTCAAAAAAGCAGTTAGTTTTTATTAGGATTTTTGAAATTCTTCTACTACATCTGTTCACAAAGGCGAGTCAAGTTTCGCGCTCCCTTTTATGCATTCTTTCATTATAACAAAAAAAGCTACTTACACACACGCCCAATCCAACATCTTTTTCAACGTTAAATGTTGGATTACATATCAAAAAACTTATACGGAATACTAACAAATGAAATAGTATTTCTATTTCGAAGTTCATCAAAAAGGAGTGTTTTTCTAATGAAGCAAAACATCGGTACAATTAGTGCTCTAATTCGAATCACACTCGGACTTATCCTCTTCGGTTGTAGTACAGCTAAACTCGTACGTAAACCTTGGTGCACTTGGTCTAAAGTTTTACTATGGATTGGTGCCATGAAAATTGCAGAAGGCATCGTTCGTTTCTGCCCTATCGTTGAAGCATGTAAATTTGGAAAATATATGAATATGGGCGCATTTAAAATGCCTAGCATGAATTTTACTGAAAAAGGACATGCTAAAGAAGAAGTGAATCAAACTTCCAGTCATGACAAACCAAAGTCAAATGGAAGTTATGATACTTCTGACAAAGAGATTGAGTCAGCGATTGAAGAATTAATCCTGGCAAAGCCGCTTTGAATCATTTGTCACGATGCAAGATGCTCTCAAAGAGACTTAGCTGCTGCAGTGGGCGGTTAAGTCTTCTTTATTTTACCACAAAACAGAACGTACATTCTTATCCTCACCCCTAAAACATACATAAAAACATCAATCGATAAAATTCAGAAAATTAGGTGTAAACCCCTTGCACAAAATGATATAAAAGTGATATCATTTTTATATCAGGAGGCGATCATATGAAAGAAAAACAAGTATTTTATGTTAATGGATTTCTCGGCGTTATTGGAATTTTAGTTTTAGCCGCTATCGGTGTATTTTGCCTTGTACAAGAAATGTTTGTAATAGCTATTTTAGCTCTCATATTAGCATCTGTTTTAGCTACAGGTATCGGTATCGTTCAACCGAATCAAGCGAAAGTCATTACGTTTTTCGGTAATTATTTAGGAACAATTCGTCAAAACGGTTTATTTTTAACAATTCCATTCGCATTCCGTCAAACTGTATCGTTACGTGTTGAAAACTTTAACAGTAAGAAATTAAAAGTAAATGATATTGAGGGAAATCCAATTGAAATTGCAGCTGTTATCGTATATAAAGTGGTTGATTCTGCAAAAGCAATGTTTGGTGTTGAGCATTACGATCGATTCGTAGAAATTCAAAGCGAAACAGCAATCCGCCACGTTGCAACAAAATATCCTTATGATAATTTCCAAGATGAAACTTGTATCACGTTAAGAGGAAACACTGAAGAAATCTCTGAAGAATTAAAGCGTGAGCTAGAAGCACGCCTTGAAATTGCTGGTGTAGAAGTATTAGAAACTCGTTTAACGCATTTAGCTTACGCAACAGAAATTGCCCATGCAATGCTCCAACGTCAACAAGCAAAAGCAGTATTAGCTGCTAGAAAAGAGATTGTTGAAGGCGCTGTGAAGATGGCGAAAGATTCAATCCATATGTTAGATGAAGAAGGCGTACTAGAACTCGATGACGAGCGTAAAGCAAATATGGTGAACAATTTATTAGTTGCCATCGTTTCAGATAAAGGTGCGCAACCAGTTATTAATACAGGAAGCCTATATTAAAAGGTTGTAAATAATTATGGCTAAAAAGAAAAGCTTTCCATTACGTATTGATCCTGAATTACACGCAGTCATCGAAAAATGGGCGAATGATGAGTTTCGTAGCGTCAATGCACACATCGAGTATTTGCTTCGAGAAATGGCAAAGCAAAAAGGGAAATTGAAAAAAGATAAAGATGAATAAAAAATCCCGCTGAGAAATCAGCGGGATTTTTATATTAGCTTCTCGTCATCTCATGCCCAATTGCACGATATCCTATATCACTTCGATAAAATAGACCATCACTCTCAATTTTACCAATTTCTTTATATACTTTGTCTTTCGCTTCTTGTAAACTATTCGCCTTACAAGCAACAAATAGTACACGGCCACCGTTTGTTACAAAGTCACCATGTTTCATCGCTGTACCTGCATGGAAAACAATCACATCTTGCAGCGCATCTAGTCCGCTAATAATATCACCTTTTTTATATGCTTCTGGGTATCCTTTAGAAGCCAGTACGATACCGATTACAGCTTCTTCTGACCATTGTAATTTTAATTCACTTTCATCTAATACAGCATTACATACATCAACTAAATCGTTTTCTAAGCGAGGTAATACAACTTCTGTTTCAGGATCACCAAAGCGTGCATTAAATTCAATTACCTTTGGACCATCATTTGTTAAAATAAGACCTGCGTATAAAATACCTGTAAACGAACGATTTTCTGCAATCATCGCCTTGGCAGTTGGGTGTAATACTGTTTGAATCGCTTCTTGAACTGCTGATTCTGGAATTTGTGGTACTGGAGAATATGCACCCATTCCACCTGTATTAGGCCCTTTATCACCATCAAAAGCGCGTTTATGATCTTGAGCAATTACCATCGGATGTACGGTTGTTCCATTCACGAATGCCATTAATGAAAATTCTTGTCCATCTAAAAACTCTTCAATAACGACCTTCTTGCTTGCTTCACCGAATTTCACATCCTGTAGCATTTCTTTCACAGCTTGTAATGCATCTTCAAGCGTCATTGCTACTGTTACACCTTTACCAGCAGCTAAACCATCTGCCTTAATTACAATCGGTGCACCAACTTTTTGAATGTACTTTACTGCTTCTTCATAGTCTGTAAAGGTTTCATATGCCGCAGTTGGAATATCATACTTTTTCATAAGCTCTTTTGTAAAAGCTTTACTACCTTCAATAACAGCAGCCGCTTTATTAGGACCAAATACACGAAGTCCCTCTTCCTTAAAACAATCCACAATTCCGTTCATAAGTGGAATTTCTGGTCCAACGAAAGTTAATTCAACATTATTCTCTTTGACAAATAAAACTAATGCATCAAAATCATTTTCATCAATATCAACTGGTGTTGCAACATCTCGCATACCTTCATTACCTGGTGCTACATATACTTTTTCTACTTTTTCAGATTGCGCAAACTTCCAAGCTAAAGCATGCTCACGTCCACCGCGGCCGATTACTAAAACATTCATATTTCATCCCCCAATAATTAAATAAGTACAAACTAGAAGCTATGCTCCTAGTTTGTTATTTCTAAAATTACTTTATTAGTGTTTGAAATGACGTACGCCAGTGAACACCATCGTAATCCCATACGCGTCTGCCACTTTAATAGAATCCTCATCACGAATTGATCCACCTGGTTGGATAATTGCTGTAATACCAGCTTTTGCTGCTTCTTCCACTGTATCTGGCATTGGGAAGAAAGCATCAGATGCAAGTGCGCTACCTTGTGCTTTTTGGCCAGCTTGTGTAACTGCGATTTTTGCAGAACCTACACGGTTCATCTGTCCCGCACCTACACCAACTGTCATGTTATCATTCGCTAAAACAATTGCATTTGATTTCACATGTTTTACAACTTTCCAAGCTAGTTTTAAATCTTTCCACTCTTGCTCTGATGGTTCACGTTTCGTTGGAATTGAAATTGTACTTTCATCTAATGATAGCGTATCTTCCTCTTGAACAAGAAGTCCACCTTGTACAGAAGTTAGCTTTTTACTTGCGCTTGTTGCTTTTTCAATATTTACAGTTAGTAAACGTAAATTTTTCTTACTTTGCAATACTTCTAAAGCCTCTTGTGAGAAAGAAGGTGCGATAACAATTTCTAAGAAAATTTCGTGTAACTTTTCTGCTGTCGCTTTATCAATTTCACGATTCGCTGCAATAATGCCTCCGAAGATTGATACTGGATCTGCTTCATAAGCACGTGTGTATGCTTCATGAATATCAGTACCCACTCCAACACCACATGGATTCATATGTTTTACCGCTACTACTGCTGGTTCTGTAAATTCTTTCACGATACTAAGCGCTGCATCTGCATCGTTAATATTGTTATAAGATAATTCTTTACCGTGTAATTGTTCTGCATATGCAACAGAAGAAGTTGCTGCAAATGGTGCTTTATAGAAAGTAGCCTTTTGATGTGGATTTTCTCCATAGCGTAAATCCTGTTTTTTCTCAAATGTCACAGTTAATGTTTCAGGACTTTCTTCGCCCATTTGCTCTGTTAAATAGTTAGAAATTAGCGCATCATAAGCCGCTGTATGACGGAATACTTTCGCTGCTAATTTACGTTTCGTTTCTTCTTTTACTTCGCCGTTCTCTTTCAATTCTGCTAATACAACATCATAATCTACTGGATCTACAATTACCGATACAAATTTATGATTTTTTGCAGCAGAGCGAATCATTGTTGGGCCACCGATATCAATATTTTCAATTGCATCAGCAAATGTTACATCAGGCTTAGCGATCGTTTCTTTGAATGGGTATAAGTTAACAACAACAAAATCAATTGCTTGAATACCTAATTCATTCATTTGTGCTACATGCGTTTCATTATCACGAACCGCTAATAGACCACCATGAATATTTGGGTGTAATGTTTTTACACGTCCATCCATAATTTCCGGGAAACCAGTTACTTCAGAAATACCGATTACTTGTAAGCCGTTTTCTTCTAGTAATTTTTTCGTACCACCTGTTGAAATAACTTCGATCCCTTGTTCTAGTAAACCTTTAACAAATTCTACTACTCCTGTTTTATCTGAAACACTTACTAATGCACGCTTTTTCATTTATCCTTCACCCCTGGTTGTATGTTAGTTAACAGTTGTTTCTTTCGCAGACTGAACAATTTGATTCACTGTATTTACGTATAATTTATGTTCAACTTGTTGAATTTTCTTTTGTAAGCTTTCTCTCGTATCCCCTTCAGAAACAACTACTGCTTCTTGCGCAATAATTGGACCTGTATCCATACCTGCATCTACATAATGAATTGTTACTCCAGTTACTTTCACACCTGCTTCTAACGCTTGACCGACAGCATCTTTCCCCGGAAAACTCGGTAATAGTGATGGATGAATATTAATAATCTTCCCACCGTACGCTCCTAGTAAAGTCGGCCCAATTAAACGCATATATCCAGCTAAAATAACATAATCAATTTCATACTCTTCTAGCTTCTTTAATATTTCTTTTTCAAACGCTTCTTTTGACTCATATGCTTTCGCTGAAAAGGCGAAACACGGAATATGATGATAATGTGCCCGTCCAACAGCACGTGCTTCTGGTTTATCACATACTAATAAACTAATTTCTGCATCCAATCTTTTTTCTTCTACCGCATTAACGAGAGATTGAAAGTTAGATCCACTTCCAGAAGCAAAAACTGCTAATCTACTCATAGTGCTGTGCCTCCATTGAAAGTAACGCCAGCCCCTTGTACAGTACGTCCAATAATACAAGCTGTTTCTCCTTGCTCTTCAAGAAGACGAACAACATCTTTTGCATCTTCTTCCTTCACCGCTACTACCATACCAATACCCATGTTAAAAATATTGAACATTTCTTTCTCTTCTAGTTTCCCAACTTCTTGAAGTAAACTGAAAATCGGCTGAATTTCCCAAGCTCCTAGCTCAATTTCAGCACCAATTCCTTCTGGCAACATACGTGGAATATTTTCAATGAATCCACCACCTGTAATATGTGCCATACCGTATACTTCATGTTTCTTCAATAGTTCTAAAATAGGTTTGACATAAATTTTCGTTGGTTTTAATAATTCTTCACCAAGAGGTAGCTCTAAGCGTCCATAAATGCGATCTAAAGATAGTTCTCCATCTTCTAGTAACACTTTTCGTACTAAAGAGTAACCATTACTATGAATACCGCTAGATGCTAAGCCAATTAATACGTGACCAGCTTCAATTTTTTCACCTGTTACAATTTTCTTTTTATCAACAATTCCAACTGTAAAACCAGCTAAATCGTATTCTTCCGTAGAATACATCCCTGGCATTTCAGCTGTTTCTCCACCAATTAATGCACAACCAGCTTGGCGACAGCCCTCTGATATACCTTTGACGATGTTTTCAATTTTACTAGGTTCAGCTTTACCACAAGCAATATAATCAAGGAAGAAAAGCGGTTCTGCTCCTTGGACAACAATATCATTTACACACATTGCTACTGCATCAATACCAATTGTGTCATGTTTATCTGCCATAAAAGCGAGCATCAATTTCGTTCCCACGCCATCTGTTCCAGATACTAATACAGGTTCTTCTAATGCAAATTTTGATAGATCAAACATACCTCCAAAACCGCCTAAACCGCCTAGTACTTCTTTTCTCATTGTTGTTTGTACGTGTTTTTTCATGCGAGATACCGCTTCATATCCAGCTTCAATATCTACTCCTGCTTGCTTATATGCATTCGCCATCGTTATTTACACCTCGTCTTTTAATTTCTCCCCATCCAGGGCGGGCCGTTTTAAGAAAGAAGCTAGCTTCTACATCAAAGGAAGTAGAAGCTTTTTTCTTCTTATTTCATACTTTCTAAAAGCTCTTGCTCATAATCATAAAGAGCTGTTGGATAGTCACCATTGAAGTAAGCCATACATAGACCGCCATATTTCCCTTCATATGGACGTCCAATTGCATCTACTAATCCATCTTCACTTAAAAATGTTAGTGAATCTGCACCGATTATTTCACGGATTTCTTCTACTGTATGATTTGCTGCAATTAATTCTTTTCTCGTTTGAATATCAATACCATAGAAGCATGGATATTTAAGAGGTGGTGAAGCAATTCTTACATGAACTTCTGTCGCTCCTGCCTCACGAAGCATACGAACAATTCGTTTACTTGTTGTTCCTCTTACGATAGAATCGTCAATCATAACAACTCGTTTTCCTTCAACTACACCTCTTACTGCTGAAAGTTTCATCTTAACCCCTTGCTCTCGCAGTTCTTGAGAAGGTTGAATAAACGTACGTCCAACGTAACGATTTTTAATTAGTCCTAACTCATATGGAATACCTGTCGCCTCCGCATAACCAATTGCTGCTGAAATACTAGAGTCTGGTACACCAGTAACAACATCAGCTTCAATAGGTGCTTCCGCCGCTAAACGTTTCCCCATGTTTTTACGTGCTGCATGAACGTTAATACCTGCAATATTAGAATCCGGACGTGCAAAGTAAATGTATTCCATACTACAAATTGCATGATCTACTTCATTTGTAAAACGATCTACGTGAATTCCTTCATCATTGATGATAAGTAATTCACCAGGTTCTACATCACGAATGTACGTTGCACCTACTACATCAAAAGCACATGTTTCTGATGCTACAACGTAAGCATCCCCCATCTTTCCAATTGAAAGAGGACGGAATCCATTCGGATCTAACGCAACAATCATTTCATTTCCAGTTAGTAAAAGGTATGCGAACGCACCTTTCACTTTATTTAGAGCTTCTTTTACACTTTCAATTAAAGAATCTTTCGTACTACGTTTAATAAGGTGTAAAAGTACTTCTGTATCTGAACTAGTTTGAAAAATACTTCCTTCCGCCTCTAATTCACGGCGAAGCATTTTTGCGTTAATTAAATTTCCGTTATGAGCTAACGCCATACTATGATCGGAAAAGCGGAATAATAATGGTTGAACATTAGCAACTTCACTTCCACCAGCCGTCGCATATCGTACGTGTCCAATTGCCGATTTTCCGTTTAATCCTTCTAGCTCACCTCTTGAAAACACTTCTGATATTAAACCTAGCCCCTTGTGACCGACGATTTTTTCCCCATTATTTACGACGATGCCTGCGCCTTCTTGACCACGATGCTGCAAACTGTGCAATCCGTAGTACGAAACTTGTGCTGCATTTTCATGCCCCCAAATTCCGAAAACGCCACATTCTTCATTTAACCCCTTTATTTCAGCAAGCATGGGATTGCCCCTTTCCAAGCCTTTCTCATTTCATCTACATTTGCTGTAAGTAATACTTCATTTTCTTCATTATGAATTGTTACTTCATTTGTATTTGTCACTTCTCCAACTTGAATTGCTTCTACCGCTTTCTCGAACGCTTCTTTATTTTCACGTTTTACTGTTATAACGAAGCGCGATTGTGATTCAGCGAATAATACGGCTGTTGCTTCTCCGTCTAATTTCACAGTAGCACCTAAGCCAGTAGCACCAATTGCACTTTCTGAAATCGCAACTGCTAAACCACCTTCTGCAACATCATGAGCAGATTGAACAAGGCCAGCTTGAATTGCTGCTAATACTTGTTTTTGGCGCTTTAATTCTACATCTAGATCGATGCTTGGTGATTGACCGAAAATTTTGCCGTGAATCATTTTCTGTAGTTCACTTCCACCAAACTCAGCTTTCGTCTCTCCAATTACATAAACTAAATCGCCAGCTTGCTTAAACTCTTGTGTTGTTACATGTTTTAAATCGTGTACAAGTCCAACCATCCCAACTGTCGGTGTTGGATATACTGCTTCACCACTACGTTCGTTATACATTGATACGTTTCCGCCAATAACTGGCGTTTGTAATGTGCGACAAGCTTCACTCATACCATCTACTGATTTTTCAATTTGCCAGAAGATTTCTGGTTTTTCTGGATTACCGAAGTTTAAGCAATCTGTAATTGCAAGTGGCTCTCCTCCAGAACATACGATATTACGTGCTGCCTCTGCTACTGCAATTTTACCGCCCACTTCTGGATCTAAATAAATGTAGCGAGAGTTACAATCTGTCGTCATTGCTAATCCTTTTTCTGTACCGCGTACACGTACAACTGCTGCATCTGAACCTGGTGTAACAACTGTGCTTGTGCGAACTTGATAATCATATTGATCATAAACCCACTCTTTACTTGCAATCGTCGGTTGTTGTAATAAAGCGAATAACGTTTCTTTATAATTTTCTACTTTTGGTGTTTCCATTTTCATCTGCTGGAACTCAGCAAAATATGCTGCTTCTTTTGATGGTTTATGATAAATTGGTGCTTCTTCTGCAAGAGCATCTGCTGGTACTTCAGCTACCTTTTCACCTTTATGGAATAAGCGAAGCATTTTGTCTTCCGTTACTTTCCCCATCGTAACCGCTGCAAGACCATACTTCTCAAATAAATCTACTATTTCTTGCTCTCTACCTTTTTTTATAACAATTAACATACGCTCTTGTGATTCAGATAGCATCATTTCATATGGTGTCATTCCTGTTTCGCGCTGTGGTACATCATCTAAGTACATTTCAATACCCATACCTGCTTTACTTGCCATTTCTGCAGAAGATGACGTTAAACCAGCAGCTCCCATATCTTGAATTCCAACAAGTGCATCCGACTGAATAAGTTCTAAGCAAGCTTCAATAAGAAGTTTCTCCATAAATGGATCTCCTACTTGAACTGCCGGACGTTTCGCTTCTGAGCTTTCAGATAGCTCTTCAGATGCGAATGTTGCACCGTGAATACCATCACGACCAGTTGATGCTCCTACGTACATTACTGTATTACCAGCACCGTGCGCTTGCCCTTTTTTAATATCTTCATGGTTAATTAAACCTACGCACATTGCATTTACAAGTGGATTTCCTTCATAACATGGATCAAATTGTACTTCACCGCCAACAGTAGGAATACCGATGCAGTTACCGTATCCTGCGATTCCTGCTACTACTTCTTCGAATAAATATTTCACACGTGGTGATTGTAATTCACCGAAGCGAAGTGAGTTTAATAGAGCTACTGGACGTGCTCCCATAGAGAATACGTCACGAATAATACCACCAACGCCTGTTGCTGCTCCTTGATATGGTTCAATAGCAGAAGGGTGGTTATGGCTTTCCATTTTAAATACAACCGCTTGATTATCACCGATGTCTACAATTCCAGCACCTTCTCCAGGTCCTTGCAGAACGCGCTCACCCGTCGTTGGGAATTTACGAAGTACTGGCTTCGAATTTTTATAACTACAATGTTCAGACCACATAACAGAGAATAATCCTGTTTCTGTATAATTTGGCAGACGGCCTAGAATCTTTTCAACCATGGCAAACTCTTCGTCTGTTAGCCCCATTTCCGCATATATGCGCTCTTCTTTAATTTGTGTTGGATTTGGTTCAAGCATTAACGACATATGTTTCCCTCCACTGTTTTAAGATAGATTGAAAGACTTTTAACCCTTCAGCACCACCAAGCAATTCATCTACAGCACGCTCTGGGTGTGGCATCATACCAAGTACATTTCCCTTTTCATTTACAATACCAGCAATATCTGAAACGCTACCGTTTGGATTTTCTACATAACGGAATGCAATTTGATTATTCTCTTCTAATTGTTTAAGAGTTGCTTCATCACAATAGTAATTCCCCTCACCATGTGCAATTGGAATATTGATTACTTCATCTTTTTCATATTGTGATGTAAACATCGTTTCGTTATTTTCAACACGTAACTGAACCGTACGGCACATAAACTTTAAGTTTTCGTTTCTCATTAATGCTCCTGGTAGTAATCCTGATTCAACAAGAATCTGGAATCCATTACACACTCCTAAAATTGGCTTTCCTTGCTCAGCAGCTTTTTGCACTGCTTTCATTGCGTTAGCAAAGCGAGAAATAGCACCACAACGTAAATAGTCACCGTAAGAGAATCCACCAGGTAGTAAAATTGCATCATATTCATCTAAATTCTCTCTATCGTGCCAAACGTAATCTACTTCTTCACCAAGCTCATCTTTAATTGCATGGAACATATCGACATCACAGTTCGAACCTGGGAATACTATGACTGCAAATTTCACTGTGCGACAACCTCCTCAACTTCATAACGGAAGTCTTCCATTACAACGTTTGTTAATAGTTTTTCACACATTTCTTTTACCTTGCTATCTAAGTCAGATACTGATTTATCAATTGTTAATTCTAGATATTTTCCGATTCGAACATCTTGTACTTCTGTGAACGAAAGACTATGAAGTGCCCCTTTTACTGCTGTTCCTTGTGGATCTAATACGCTTTCTCTTAACGTTACATATACCTTAACTTTATACATGTGAAATTCCCCCTAAACGTTTTAAAATCTCTTCATAAGCTTCTGTTAAATTTCCAAGGTCACGACGGAATACGTCTTTATCAAATTTTTCATTGCTCGTTTCATCCCATAAACGGCAAGTATCTGGTGAAATTTCATCCGCTAAAATGATTTCTCCTTCATCTGTTACACCAAACTCTAATTTAAAATCTACTAATCTTACACGACAGCTTGCGAAATGATCAATCAACACTTGATTGATTTGTAGAGCCATATCTCGTAATACGCTTACTTGCTCTGGTGATGCAACGTTTAATACACGAATATGATCTTCCGTTACAAGCGGATCTCCTAAATCATCATCTTTGAAGTAAAATTCTACGATTGGTTCTGCAAGTACAGTGCCCTCTTCCATTCCTAATCGTTTTGAAAGACTTCCTGCAATTACATTTCTTGTGACAACTTCTAGAGGAATAATACTCACTTTTTTAACAAGTTGCTCTGTTTCAGATAACTTCTCTACAAAATGTGTTTTTATTCCTACTTCTTGTAACTTTCTGAACAATAAAGTTGTAATCTCATTGTTCAAACGACCTTTTCCTGTAATCGTCTCTTTTTTCTCCCCATTGAAAGCAGTCGCACTATCTTTGTACTCTACCCAAACCATATCTGCTGATTCTGTACGATAAATTCTTTTTGCCTTACCTTCATACAGCAATTCTAGCTTTTGCATTTCGCAAGCCCCCTGTAGTTTGAAAAATGTGAATAATATTTTTATAAAGAATGGCACAGAATGACTCTATTCTGTGCCATATGAAATTTTACGCTTCGTTTAACCCAAGGCGTTCAAAGATTGTATCAACGTGTTGCATATGATGCTCATAGTTGAAGCATTCATTAATTTCTTCTTGTGATAACTTGCTCGTAATACGCTCATCAGCTTCTACAAGCTCTTTAAATTGTACTTGTGTTTCCCAAGCTTCCATCGCTTTAGGCTGTACGATATCATAAGCTTCTTCACGTACCATACCTTTGTCGATTAATGTAAGCATTACGCGCTGAGAATAAATTAAGCCGTATGTTCTTGTCATATTGCGTTTCATATTCTCTGGGTATACAGTTAAGTTTTTAACGATATTACCAAAGCGATTTAACATGTAATTTAACGCGATTGTAGCATCTGGTAAAATTACGCGTTCTGCTGAAGAGTGAGAAATATCGCGCTCATGCCATAATGGAACATTCTCGTAAGCTGTCATCATATAACCGCGGATAACACGAGCTAAACCAGTCATATTTTCAGATCCAATTGGATTACGTTTATGTGGCATTGCAGAAGAACCTTTTTGGCCTTTTGCGAAAGCCTCTTCAACTTCACGTGTTTCACTCTTTTGTAAACCACGAATCTCAACTGCCATCTTTTCAATAGATGTTGCGATTAGTGCAAGTGTTGACATGTAATGAGCATGACGATCACGTTGCAATGTTTGTGTAGAAATTGGTGCTGCTTCTAATCCTAAGTTTTCACAAACAAATTTTTCTACGAATGGATCAATATTCGCGTATGTACCAACCGCACCAGATAATTTACCAACGCGAACTGTATCAGCAGCTTGTTTGAAACGCTCTACGTTACGTTTCATTTCTTCATACCAAAGACCAAGTTTTAAACCAAATGTTGTTGGTTCTGCATGAACACCGTGTGTTCTTCCCATCATGATCGTGTATTTATGCTCTTTCGCTTTGTTAGCTAAAATGCTTACAAAGTTTTCTAAGTCTTTTAATATGATTTCATTCGCTTGTTTTAAGATGTAAGATAACGCTGTATCTACTACGTCTGTAGATGTTAAACCGTAATGAACCCATTTACGTTCCTCACCTAATGCTGGTGTTTCTGATACAGCACGAGTGAATGCAACTACATCATGACGTGTTTCTTTTTCAATTTCATAAATACGATCAATATCAAATGATGCATGCTCACGAATTTTTTTAACATCTTCTTTTGGAATGTCGCCAAGCTCAGCCCATGCTTCACAAGCTAAAATCTCAACTTCTAACCATGCCTTAAATTTGTTTTCTTCCGTCCAAATTGCACCCATTTCAGGGCGTGTATAACGATTAATCATCTTTTTCCCTCCAACAGTTGTTCTTGATGGTCCCAAATATGCAAACTCTTCGCTTTTTCTAGAGCGACTTCAATATTATCATTTAAAATATTAACATGCCCCATTTTTCGCTGCGCTTTTGCTTCTTCTTTTCCATACAAGTGTAAATAGCACCCGGTTAGTCTATTCACTTGTCCTAGGACCCCTTCTATATGTTCGCCTAAAATGTTTACCATGACAACTGGTTTTAACAAATTTGTTTCTCCAAGAGGTAAATTACAGATTGCTCGAATATGTTGACCAAATTGACTCGTTTCACATGCATCCTGTGTATAGTGTCCTGAATTGTGAGGTCTTGGTGCTAATTCATTAATGTAAATCTCACCGTCAGCTGTAGCAAACATCTCTACCGCTAGTGTTCCCACAAGTTCTAGTTCATCCGCAAGTACCTTTGCATAAGCAATTGCTTTTTGAGAAAGTTCCTCTGTAATGCGAGCTGGAACGATAGATTCATGCAAAATGTTATTTACATGAATATTTTCCGCTACCGGAAATACTTTCGTTTCACCACTTACACTACGAATTACAATAACTGATACTTCTTTTTCAAAAGGCACCCATTTTTCTAAAATGCACTCCGCTGCATTCGCAAGCTTTCGCGCTTTATCAACGTCAGCTTCACTTCTTAAAACAACTTGCCCTTTCCCATCATATCCACCTGTCGTTGTTTTTAAGACGGAAGGATATGATAAATCGGCGATTGCTTCAGTAAGCTGCTCTTGAGTTTGAACCAATCTATACGTTGCTACTGGTAATCCCGCTTTTTCAATTGCATTCTTTTCTGTAAAACGATTTTGCGTTTTACTTAACAACTGACTACCTTGTGGTAAGTAAGCATGTTTTTCCAGCCATTGTAAACATCTATAATCAATATTCTCAAATTCATATGTGACTACATCACTAATCTCTGCTAAATGCTGAATTGCTTTTAAATCGTCATATGGTGCAACAATTTCAATATCAGCAACTTGTGCACATGGTGAATTCTTTGTAGGATCTAAAACAGCAATTTTATATCCCATCTCCTTAGCTGCCAATGCCATCATTCTTCCTAGCTGGCCGCCTCCAATAATGCCGATTGTTTTTCCAGGTAAAATGATTCTCGTCATACTAGCTCACTACCTTCACGCACAGTTTTCTCAATAGCTTCTCGTCTCAGTTCTAATGCATCATGTATATCATCATGAAATGATCCAAGTATTTGTGCAGCAAGTAATCCAGCATTCGTTGAACCAGCCTTACCAATTGCAACAGTTGCAACTGGAACCCCTCCTGGCATTTGGACGATGGATAATAACGAATCTAGGCCGTTTAACGCCTTTGATTGGACCGGGACACCGATTACAGGAAGATTTGTCTTCGCTGCAACCATTCCTGGTAAATGCGCTGCTCCACCGGCTCCAGCAATAATAACTTTTAATCCACGTTCACGAGCTGTCTCTGTATATTCAAACATATAATCCGGAGTCCGATGAGCGGATACAACTTTTTTCTCATACGGTATATTTAATTCATCTAAAATGTCACAAGCATATTTCATTGTTTCCCAGTCTGACGTGCTTCCCATTATGACTCCAACTAGTGATTTCATATTAGAATCCCCCCGATTCAAATAAAAAAAGCCTGAAATAGAACAGTTTCTCTTTTACTATGAGAGAAAGCGCTCTACTCAGGCATACGTATCCCTTGTGAATAGAAAAATACCGAGTGACTTTCCCTCATAGTCTAACGAATAACGGTCGTTAGGTAGAGACTTGCAGGCCATATCCCCGCGATTATATGAGGTCTTATATATTATTGTTTCTATGGCTATATTAACAATATTTCATAAACAATGTCAACAAATAATCGAATGTTTTTTTATTAGCAATCGATAACGTTCGTGTTTTAGTTATATTCAAAAGGAGAATTGCAACTATATGCAAGAAGAAAAGGGAATTAGAATATATATTTCTAGAGATCTATTTTATGTATAATTTACTTCAGTATGTTTCAACCAAAGTATATACACTCTTGTATTCTATACATCAATAGAACTTATATTATAACCATTTAATTTCTAAGGAGGAATAACCATGAAAAAATAACTGTGCTATTATCCTATTTATGTTTCTCTATCGCGATAATTGCTGTAATGATTGAATACTTATTTATAACATCTCATTTTTTCTACTCTCATTATGTAAAATATATACTTATGATAGAAATACTGTGTCCTATTTTAGGTATTACTTTAGCATCATTCCGAAAATCAGGAACACAAAAAATCATTGCTATTATTTTAAACAGTCTCTATTTCATTCTTTTTTCTTCTTTAGCTCCATTCAATTTATGGATTTTAACATTTGGTACATAAAAATAAACACAAAAAAACCTAAGTCGAAACGACTTAGGTTTTTGCTTGGCGACGTCCTACTCTCACAGGGACAAGGTCCCAACTACCATCGGCGCTAGAGAGCTTAACTTCCGTGTTCGGTATGGGAACGGGT